>Ga0256826_1002083_pt1 | contig 12308 bp, 10 predicted proteins | sample CV79metaG_FD_185975 | JGI IMG/M metagenome (GOLD analysis project Ga0256826, IMG submission 185975) | Hydrothermal vent microbial communities from East Pacific Rise, Pacific Ocean - CV79 | ecosystem: Environmental > Aquatic > Marine > Hydrothermal vents | place: Pacific Ocean: East Pacific Rise... | reverse complement strand
TATTATGAGATACCTCTTCAAATTTTTTGGTAGGTGCTTTTTTACTTATCTTTACTTCATCTCTTTTATTTACTAGTATATGATAATTAGCTGTTATTGTATGAATTATTGCTTGTTTGAAATATGTTTGTATTAAGTGACATATTTCAGCTTCTGTTTCATCATTGTTCAAGTTTTTATGTTCTACATTTTTATCATAAATGTATTCAAATTGATATTTTTCTTTATTTTGTATAATTACTTTTTTTATTGTTACTTTATTAAAAGTTTTTTCACTTTTTTTCTTAACCCCAGTAAATATAGCATTTATTATATTTTCTTCATTTATTATTTTTGTTATTGATTCTCTTATATTTTTCATAATCTCTTAAACTCCTGCAAAATTAAAATCTCATTAGATTTGTTTTTCGTATGATAGCAAAACACACTTCATTTATTTATTAAAAGCCTATTTCACCAATAACAATCTTTCAAACTCTCTTAATCTTTTAATAACAGATAAGAACTTTGTGATATCTGTCCAGTGATCTATTAGATATGAAAAACTATCATTTACTTTTCCAAAGGCATTTCCTGTTTGAGTAACAACTCCTAGTGTTGCAGCTCCTACAAAAAGTGATGGAGCCATGATAAGATATGGTAGTATTATCATAACTTGAGAATATAAATTTCCCCATAAAGAGAAGTAAGAATAGTGATTGAACATTCTAAAGTAGTTTGTTTTAAGTCCTGTAAATAGTTCAAATAAAGTTTCACTTTTTGCATATGATTTATCATCTTCACTAAAAACTAATTGCTTTCTATATGCTGCTTCACATTTTTGATTTTCATACTCAATTCCTGGAAGTTTTATACCAACTATATATGATATAACCATACCACCAATAGATGTAATAAATGCAATATATACAAGTGACCCATCAATTCCACTAAGATAATCTACTGTTATTTTTTCTGATAGTGTCCACAATATTGGTATAAATGCAAGTAGTGTTAAAACTGCTTTAAATAGCCCTAAACCTAAGCTTTCAAGTGCTTTGGCAAATTCATATGTATCTTGCTGTATTCTTTGTGATGCACCTTCTATAGATGATGGACATTTTTCCCATAAAGGCACATAATAATACGTAATAGCCTGTCTCCATCTAAAAGCATAATGTTGAGCAAAATAAAACACACCCATAGCAACAAATATATAAGGGATAGCAAGATATGTAAACTTTATCATTGATGCCCAAAATGCATCAATATCATCTGCTTTTTGTAAGATATTATAGAACTCACCATACCATGTATTTATTTGAACTGTTAGGTAAACTTGTAGCCAGGTAATTGAAAATAAAAATATCAATCCACCCCATGCCCATAGACGGTACTCTTTTGTACCAAAAAAACTTTTTATCATATTTCTTCTTTTATTTATTTATATTTTTAGAATTATATCCAAAATAAGTAAATAAAAATAATAAAACTATAACTGATAATATAAAGATATTGGTATTAAGCAATATAATGAAAAATATCAATAATAATAAATATGAACTGTATTTTAAATAGCCATTTTCAAATATTTTAATAGCAGTTATTAATCCTATAATTGCATTAGCAATAAAAAATCCATCTGCAAAAGTAACCAAATCAGATATATTTAAAATTTCAAAATATACTAAAGTTAATACAAAAATATAATTAACTGACAATATATTTAATGCTCCTATTGGTATATTTAATTTAGTTTTTTTAGAAGAATATGAAGATAAATTTAATGAAGAAATAAGTCTAGCAACACCACCAACAAAAAGTATAAGAGTACCTATACATAGTACAACTGCTATTATATTTAAAATAATACTAGATATATTTCCAAATGTAGGTTCTAATAAATAAACTAAATTAAAATTACTAAGTTGATTTGCACTAAAGTTCCCAAATACAATAGCACTGCTAATAAGCACATATATAACAGATACAACTATTGCTGAAAATATAACTGCTTTTGTTAGTGTTTTTGAATCTTTTACATCTGTAGAATAGTTTCCTATAACTTCCCATCCTACAATTGCCCAAAATGTAAGTAAAAAAGAATATCCAACTTCTTTATATGCAATACTTGGAAAAACTATATCAAAAGATTTAACATCATTTAATATATTCAATGAAGATACAAGAAAAATGATACTTGAAATACTAGTAACTATAAGCATTAGTTTACCTATAAAATCTATCTCTTTTATCAATAATATATAAGTAATTATATAAACACAAAAGCCTATAATTGCCACATTTATAAGTGGGAAATAAATTTTTAAAAACTCTGCTGCAATTAGCAATACTGCAACTGGACCGAACAATACTGCAAAAATCAAATAAAATGAAGTTAATAGTTGCCATTTTTTTCCAAGTGCTTCTTTTGTAGCAAGTGAAACTCCTCCATCACCTTTGTATAGAATTGCTAATTTTCCAAAAATCAATGCAAACATAAATCCAAAAATACAAATACCAATCCATATAAATAATGAATTGTTTTGAATATTGTTATAAAGTAATGGTGGTAAAAGTATAATTCCAGAACCCAATATCGGACCTATAATAAGACCAGAAAGTGTGAAACTATTTAATTTTTTATTATCATTTTTCATTGATTTTCTTTTTTATAAAATAAGTAATATTATAGTTTTTTATTGCTTAAAATAATCATCAAAAAAAATTTAAGCCTAAGTTGGATATAATCGCATATTATATATAAATTAAGGAATAAAATATGGATATTTTAATTGCAAGAGAAAACATAGGTGACACACCTGTAAAAGTTAGTTTAAGTTCAATCAAAGAAGAGCTAAAAGAAGTGGAACAAAAAATATTTTATTTTGATAGAGACAACTCTCATAAAAACATGATGTCTTTAGTAGATAGTATCGAAGCTGAAGGTTACAATGCATATTTCAAAGAAGTTAAATATGGTTTAGCTGATGAAGAATATATGTATGAGTTACACGCTTTATAAGATTCGAAATAATTAGTTATGAGTAAAAAACTATTTATCCAAACTCTTGGTTGTGCCATGAATGAACGTGATACTGAGCATATAATTGCTGAGTTAAACAAACATCATGACTACACAAGTACAAGCGAACTAAAAGAGGCTGATTTAATCATAATCAATACTTGTAGCGTACGTGAAAAACCTGTACAAAAACTTTTTAGCGAATTAGGTCAATTTAATAAAGTAAAAAAACCTGATGCTAAGATTGGTGTATGTGGCTGTACTGCAAGTCATTTAGGTGCTGATATTATAAAACGAGCTCCTTATGTTGATTTTGTAATCGGTGCTAGAAATATATCTAAAATTTCACAAGCTATTATGAAAAAAGGCACTGTTGAAATAGATATTAACTATGATGAAACTGCCTATGAATTTAGTGAGTATAGAAACTCTGGTTTTAAAGCTAGTATTAACATCTCTTTAGGTTGTGATAAATCATGTACTTTTTGTATAGTCCCAGCTACTAGAGGTGATGAGATAAGTATCCCTTCTGATATTATTTTAAAAGAAGTAAAAAAAGCTGTTCAAGATGGTGCAAAAGAGATATTTTTACTTGGACAAAATGTAAATAACTATGGAAAAGAATTTAAAGAAGAAAAATACAACTTCACAAAACTTTTACAAGAAATAAGTGCAGTTGAAAAAGTTCAACGAATTAGATTTACATCTCCTCATCCATTACATATGGATGATGAGTTTATTGAAGAGTTTGCTTCAAATCCTAAAATATGTAAGTCAATTCATGTACCTCTTCAAAGTGGTTCTACTGAGATATTAAAAGCTATGAAAAGAGGTTACACAAAAGAGTGGTTCTTAAATAGATGTGAAAAAATCAAAACTTTAGTACCAAATGTAAGAATATCTACTGATATTATAGTTGCATTTCCAGGTGAAAGTCATGATGATTTTATGGATACACTTGATGTTGTAAATAAAGTAAAATTTGATCAAATATTTAACTTTAAATATTCTCCAAGACCAAATACACCTGCACAGTTTATGGAACAAGTTCCTAGTCAAACAGGAAGTGAAAGATTAACTGAACTAATAGAGTTACATAAACTTCATCAAGATGAACTAATGGCTGCACAAGTTGGAAGTATTCATAAAGTTTATTTTGAAGATTTAAAACCAAATGGTGAAATTATGGGATTTAGCGATAACTACTTACAAATTTTTGTAACAGGTAGTGAAGAGTTATTAGGACAAATAGTAGATGTTAAAATAACAAAAGCTAGTAGAACATCACTAAAAGGTGAAGTCCTTTAATTTTGAAAAGGTATACAAAATGAAAAGAAAGATTAAACACTTTATACAAGTAGTATTATTACCATACATTCTTTCTTTGCTTGTAAGATTTATATACCTTACAAATAAAAGAGTATTTCATCATCCCTCATCTATTCCCAATGAACCTTTTATTTTAGCTATGTGGCATGGTCAACTTTTAATGCAAGCTCTAAATTATAGAAAATTCAAAAAAAATGGCAATATCAAAGTAATAGTAAGTGAACATAGAGATGGTCAGACTATTAGAAAAGTTGTGTCACATCTTGGAGTTGGAGCTTTAGAAGGTTCATCGACAAGAGGTGGAGCAAAAGCATTAATCGGTGCAATAAAATCAATCAAAAAAGGTATTGATGTAGCAATCACACCTGATGGTCCAAAAGGTCCTATATATGAAGTAGCTGATGGGATAGTTGCAATTGCAAATAAAACAAATGCCAATATATTGACTTGTAAAATAATTCCAAGTAAATATTGGCAAATGAAATCATGGGATAAATTTATAATTCCAAAACCATTTGGAAAAATTGATTTTTATATAGGTGAACCGTTTAGTATAGAAGGTTTATCTATAGAAGAATCAAAACAATTAATCAAATCAAAGTTAGGAAAAAATGATGTTTAATAAAAATACACAATATATTAGCATAATAAAAAGTCAACAAAATATTAAAATTAATTATCAAATAACACAAGATAGTAAAATAATAAAAAGTGAACATTCTACTTTTTTACTTCAGGACAATGAAATTTCTACAGATGCAAAGTTAAAACTTTCATCTTTAAACGATAAAAATACTACTTCTTATATAAGTACTTTATGTGAAAATATAAATCAGCAAATTGTTACAAATGACACAGAAGTAAGTAAAAATAGTACTTCTATATATTTTGATACTAGACATAATATTATACTTGATAAAACACTAATAAATAATGACTTAGATTTTTATACAAAAGAAAATACTGATTATTTTTTATCTCCATTTACTATTTTACAAAATATAATGAATGATAAACTTCAAGAAAAATCGTTAAATTTACTAATACACAATGAAAATATTTATGCAATAGTCTTAGATGAAGATAAAAGATATTCTTTCTCTGTTATTAAAAAACTACCTTCATATAGTGAACTTACTAATAATGACTTTTTTGAAGATGAAATATCAAAACAAAAATTATACGAAGAGATGTATTTATTACAAATGCAAGAAAATATATCAAAAATTATACAAGAATTTTATGATATAAATAAAAATACTTATTTTATTGAAAACACAAATATTTTTTATAGTTTAAAACAACTAAGTGATGAGCAAATAGATCTTCTAAACAAAGATTTACTTTTAAATATCAACTATAAGCAAGTAGCTTTGGATAACTATATTTTTAAATTACTAGCAAAACCTTCAATCACAAAACAAAACTTTATAAGTGTTAGAAAAAAGCCAACAAGTAACAAACTAATGGCCAGTTTAATTGTAATATTTATCATTTCTATACTTTTCTCAGGTGGTATTTACTGGTATAAACAACAAGAAAAACATAAATTATTACAAGAAAAAATTCAAAAACAAGAACTTATAAAAAAACTTGAAAAAGAAAAATTAAAAGAGATTTCTATCCCTGAACATACAGAGATAAATAAAAATTATGATAAATTTATTTCTAGTATTTTTGATACTATTGGTTCTGATTCTACATTAAAAGAGATTAAGTTACTAAAAGACGAATCAACACTAGTTTATAATTTTATTAAAGAAAACTCTTACCAAATCAATTTAAAACCTGCCCTACTTAAGATTTATAAAAATAGTGAAAATATACTTACAAGTAAAAATAACAATTTCTATACAGCTATTATTGCAAATAATAATATACTAAAACCAATAGATACTAAAAAAACTAAGATTTATAAACCAAATAAAAAATATACAAGTCTTTCAAAAAAAGAGATAAAAGTTTATTTGAATAAATTATTAAAAGAATCAAAAGTAAAGTTTGCAAAAGTAAGTGGTTCGAAATATGATTCTTTTGAATATATAGTTACTCAAAATGTTAAAACACCAAAAAGCTTTTTTGATAATATAGATGCTATAAATAAACAATACTATTCAATAGTATTAAAGTTTCCAATAGAATTTATTAAATCAAATAATACAATAAATATAAGATATACTCTTGTATTTAATCAAATCAAAAATAATAAATAATTTTTGACATAAAAAAACTGCCATATTTCTATGGCAGTTTAAGAAAATCTAAATAATCTTATTCTTCTATTCTTATCATAACTGGTTTAGATAAAACAATATTATCATTCTCTAATTCAGCCATAGCATCTTTTATATCTTTTTCATTGCAAACATGAGTTGAAAGTAATAAGTTAGCTTTATTGTTCTGTAATGGCTTTTGAACCATATTATTAATAGAGATATCTTTATTTCCTAAAGTACTAGCAACTTTTGCTAAAACCCCAGACTTATCTGCTACTTCTAATCTTAAATAATATTTTGTATTAATATCATCTATTGAAGCTAATTTCATACCAGATTCTAGTGGAGTTTTAAATCCAAGCATAGGAGAACCTTTACCTTTTCTAGCAATATCAATTATATTTGCGATAACAGCACTTGCAGTTGCATCACCACCAGCTCCTGCTCCATAATACAATGTTTCACCAACTTTATCACCAATCACACTAACAGCATTCATTACACCATCAACTTTTGCAATCATTTGACTTTTAGGAACTAATACAGAATGAACTCTAAGTTCAACACTATTTCCATTTGGTTTTGCTATTCCTAATAATTTTAGTACATAACCAAACTCTGCTGCAAAATCAACATCAGCAGGAGTAATATTTTGAATACCTTCTATTAATATATCTTCTGGTTTAGCATCAATTCCGTATGCGATTGATGCTAAAATTAGTAACTTATGAGCAGCATCAAAACCTCCAACATCAAAAGTAGGATCAGCTTCAGCATAACCTAAATCTTGTGCTTCTTTTAGTATAACATCATATGCTACACCTTCATTAATCATTTTATCAAGCATATAATTTGTAGTACCATTCATAATACCTTTTATACTTTTAATATGATTTGCTCCAAGCCCATCTCTAAGTGCTGTAATAATTGGTATACCACCTGCTACTGCTGCTTCGAATTCAAATGCAGTATCACCAGCTATTTCTTGTAATTCATATCTATGGTATGCAAGAAGTGCTTTATTTGCAGTTACTACAGCTTTACCTTTTTGTAATGCTTTTTTTACAACTTCAAATGCTTCTTCAACACCGCCCATAAGTTCAACAACTATATCAATAGAATCGTCATTTAAAATATCATCTACATTATCAGATATTTTAATATTTGAATTTATATCTCTTTTTTTAGAAAGATTATTAACAATTCCAGATACTACATTTAGTTCAACTCCAGCTCTTGCTGTTATTATATCTTTGTTATCTTCTAATATTTGACAAACTGAAGTACCAACTGTACCTACACCTATTATTCCTATTTTTAACATTATGATAACCTCTGTTTTAATAATTTATTTACAACTTGTGGATTAGCACTACCTTTACTAGCTTTCATTGTTTGACCAACAAAGAAACCAAATAGTTTATCTTTTCCACTTTTATATTGTTCTACTTTTTCAGTATTTGCAGCAATAATTTCATCAATAATTGCTAAAATTGCACCATCATCACTAACTTGAGCAAGTCCTAGTTTTTCAATAACTTCTTCTACTGTATTGTCATTTGTCATTAAATAATCAAGTACTTCTTTTGCTGCTTTTCCTGATATATCTCCTGAATCAATAGCTTTTACTAAAGAGCCTAATTTTTTCGCATCAACAGAAGTTGTTGTTATATTCATACCATCTGTAAATCTAGCAGGTAACTCAACAGTTAACCAAGTAGTTGCAGTTTTACTTGAAATATCACATGACATCATATCTTCAAAGTATTGTGCCATCTCTTTTGTACTACAAATAACACCAGCATCATAATCTTTTAAATCAAATTCTTTTACAAATCTAGCTTTTTTCTCATCTGGAAGTTCAGGTATTACTGAATATTTTTCAATTAATTCATCACTAATTACTAAAGGAAGTAAATCAGGATCTGGAAAATATCTATAATCAGCAGCATCTTCTTTACCTCTCATAGATCTAGTTTCACCAGTATTTGCATCAAATAATCTTGTTTCTTGAACAACTTCTTGCTCATAAACACCATCTTCCCATGCTTCTATTTGTCTATTAACTTCAAATTTTATTGCTTTTTCTATAAACTTAAATGAATTCATATTTTTGATTTCACATCTAGTATAAAGTTTTGTATCACCTTTTGGTCTAATAGAAATATTTACATCAGCTCTAAATGAACCTTCTTGCATATTAGCATCACTAATATCAATATATCTTACAATAGAATGAATCTTTTTCATATATAAAATTGCTTCTTCACTTGATCTCATATCTGGTTCACTTACTATTTCTAATAATGGAGTTCCTGCTCTATTTAAATCAACTTTTGATATATCCCCAGAGTGTGCACTTTTCCCTGCATCATTTTCTAAGTGAGCTCTTGTAACTGCAATAGTTTTTGAACTACCATCAGCAAAATCAATAACTACTGAACCTTTATCTACAACTGGCACTTCAAATTGAGATATTTGATAACCCGTAGGTAAATCTGGATAAAAATAATTTTTTCTGTTAAAAATTGATGTTTGGTTAACTTTGGCATTTAATGCTTTTGCTAATTGGATACTTTTGTGTACTGCAACTTCATTAAGTACAGGTAATGCACCAGGTAAACCTAAACATGTTGGACATACATTTGTATTTGGTTTTTCACCAAAACTAGTTGCACATCCACACCATAATTTACTTTTTGTATTTAATTGAGCATGAACTTCAAGTCCTATTACTACTTCAAACATTTTAATCCTTATTTTTTAATTCTATTTTATTTATAAGTGCGATTATATCACACTTCATCTTTAGATGATTTTATTTACTATAATTATCGTAAAACTTTAATATCTGCTGTTATTTTTAATGTTTCAAAATAATTTTTGAGATATTGATTTTCTCTTTCTTTCATCATTACTTCAAATATTTTACTTTTGATATCATCAAATTTAATTGTTTTTACATCATATTTTTTTACAACAAAAAACATATTATATATTTTTTTATTATTAAAAATTGCAGAAAAGTTCTTTTCTTCTGTTTTTGCAATTATATATCTTACTTGAGAGTTTATTTTTGAATCTTCTAGTGTTAAGTTTTGTATAGTGATATTATTATTAATAATCATTGGATTATTTTTTATTTCTCTTAAATCAGATTTTTTTAATGAAGAATAAACTTTTACATCAGTTTTAACAGGCTTTTCAAATTCAGAGATATTATTATTGTAGTATATTTTCATATCATCATCTGTAACTCTTTTAATATTATTTGATGAGATTGAAGCAATTAATTTTTGATGAATAATTTGTTTTTTTATTTTTGCTTTAAATACATCATAATTTTCTTGCTGTTTAACTGCACTTTTAAACTCATATACTTTCATATTATTTTGCTTTGCTAATAATTCAATATATCTATCTACATCAAAAATATCAACACTTACACTTTGTTTTAGTAAAGCTTGAGAATATAGTATTTCATCTATTAATATTTCTACCGCTTTTGATTTTGAGATATTATCTTTTTTCATTTTATTATCAATATCAACTAGTGTTATAATATCTTTATTTACTATTACAGAGATTGCATTTAACAATCCTGCTTGAAGATATGTACAAGTTATGATAAAAATAAATATCAACTTTAAAAAAGATGATTTATAAAAATTTGTCATTATTTATGCCTTTGTATTTTATATCGAATTTTAACATAAATATAGTAAATTTTTAATTCAATCGCTCTATTTCAACTCCATTATCTTTTAAAAATTGAGTTATTATTTTTGAATCATTGTGTTCATATGATTTGGAGTAGACAATTCTTTTAATTCCACTTGCAATTAAATTTTTACTACAATCGCTACATGGTTCAAGTGTCACATATATTGTTGCATCTTTTATACTTATCCCTTCTCTTGCTGCCCAAATTATTGCATTCATTTCTGCATGAATTTCATATGTTTTTGACCATTCATGATGTTCTTTAGTATACTTACCATCCCAGTAATCGCAACAATTTTTAAATCCAGCTGGTGTTCCATTATATCCGGTACTTAGTATTCTTCCATTCTTTACTATAACTGCACCTACTTGTTTAGATACACATTTACTTGCACTTGATATTTCATTTGCTATATTCAAAAAATTATTATCGTTTAGCATTCTCTTCCTTTTTGCCTATTATTGGTACTTCTATATAAAATACTGCACCTTTATATTTTTCATTTTTATATTCATATTCTTCATTTTTTACATATAAATGTCCACCTAAGTGTTTATTTATAATTTCACTACTCATATACAAGCCTATACCTGTACCTTGTGATTTATGTTTTGTAGTAAAATAAGGTTCAAAAATCTTATCTATATATTCCAATGGAACACCATTTGCATTATCTTTTATAATTACATGTACTGTATCATCTTTTTTAAAAATATCAATAAATATTAATTTATTTTCAATCTCATTTTGAAGTAATACATCTTTAGCATTATTTAAAATATTGATAAATACTTGCATTAGTTCACTTTCATATGATTGAATTTCAACATCTTCTATATTTTCAATTATATGTATATTTGAAGATTTAAATTTTGAATTTATCATATTTAAACTATTTGTGTATGAATCTTTTATATTAAATAAAATTTTAGTCTTGTCATTTTTAAAGAAATTTCTAAAATCATCTATTGTATTAGATAAAAAAGTTGTTGTATTTATTATTTTATTTAAATTATCAAGTTCATCTTGTTCATCTATTTTTAGACCCATCTCTTTTTTGAATATTATACCTGAAGAAATTGTAGATATTGTTGATAATGGTTGTCTCCATTGATGTGCAATATTTTCAAGCATCTCTCCCATTGCTGCCATTTTTGATTGTTGAATAATTAACTTTTCATTTTTTAATAATTCTTCTTGAATTTGCTTTTCATTTGTAATATCTTGTTTTATAGATACAAATTCTACAATATTTCCTTCATCATCAAGTGATGGTGTTATTGTAGCTCTTTCATAAGATATTTTACCATCTTTAGATGTATTTACAAACTCCCCACTCCATTGTTTTCCTTTGAAAATTTTATCATTTATTTTTTTATAAAAATCTTCATCATGAAATCCAGATTTTAAAATAGATGGTGTTTTACCTATTACTTCAGAAGAACTATACTTTGTAATTTTACAAAAAGATTCATTTACATAAGTAATTTTTTTATTTATATCAGTTATTACAACAATATTTTCACTATTTTGAACAGTTGATCTAAATTTATAAAGCTCTTTATATGACTTTAATAATTTTCTTTCATCTAGTATATATAAAAGAATTACTATAAATAAAAGTAACAATAAAAACAAAATAGAATATGAAGCTTTTAAAAAACTATCTGCAGATAATATTTTGTATTCATGTTCAATAACTTTTAATTGTTTATGAATATCAAATTTATCTAATTTTATTTTTATATTATAAATTTTATTACTATATAATATTATATTCTTACAATGAATTAAAAAATATTTTTCATAATCATATTTTACATTTAATCTCAATGTATTAATTTGTTTTAATAACTCAGTTTTATCAAGATTGTTATTCTTATCAATTGATAAAATTATAAAATACAAACTATTATATTTTTCTAATTCATTATTCTTTTTAATTATTTGCATAATTCTAAATGAGTTATTTAATATCGCCCTATTTGATTTAACATGGTTAATAATATCAATTTTATTGTTAACTTTTATATTA
>Ga0256826_1002082_pt1 | contig 12311 bp, 7 predicted proteins | sample CV79metaG_FD_185975 | JGI IMG/M metagenome (GOLD analysis project Ga0256826, IMG submission 185975) | Hydrothermal vent microbial communities from East Pacific Rise, Pacific Ocean - CV79 | ecosystem: Environmental > Aquatic > Marine > Hydrothermal vents | place: Pacific Ocean: East Pacific Rise... | reverse complement strand
ATAACTGCATTAAATTTTTCAATCTCAGTTTTATAGATTAAATCATTAAGATCTTTTCTTGCTATAGGAATATTTGTTGGAATGGAAACAACATCAAGATTATATATCTGAGCAAACTCTGTGGCTTCAGTTTCAGCAGTACCAGTCATACCAGCTAATTTATTGTACATTCTAAAATAGTTTTGAAATGTAATATCTGCTAGAGTTTGTGTCTCTTCTTTAATTTCTACATTCTCTTTAGCTTCAAGTGCTTGATGCAGTCCTTCTGAAAAACGTCTTCCTTCACTTATACGGCCAGTGAATTCATCAACTATCATCACTTCACCATCACGCACTACATAATCAACATCTATTTCAAAAAGATAGTTTGCTTTTAAAGCTTGATCTAAGATATGAGAGAGTGAAGCATTTTCTGCACTATAAAGGTTTTCTACTTCAAAAAGTTCTTCAGCTTTCGTTGTACCCTCTTCTGTTATTAACACTACTTTATCTTTTTCATCTACAGTAAAATGTGTCTCTTTTTCTAACGTTTGGGCGATAGTATTGGCTTTTATATAGTCCTGCATATTTCTATTTGTAGGACCAGAAATGATAAGCGGTGTTCTGGCTTCATCTATTAAAATAGAATCCACTTCATCAACTATTACAAAATTATGACCTGTTTGTGCCATTTGATCACGAGAGTAACTCATATTATCTCTTAAATAGTCAAAACCAAACTCATTGTTAGTTCCGTAAGTAATATCGGCTTCATATGCTGCTTTTTTCTCTAATGGATCATTTGTTGTCTCTAAAATAGTTCCAACAGTAAAACCTAAGAAGTTATACAGAGGTGACATTTCTGAAGCATCACGAGAAGCTAGATAATCATTTACAGTTACTAAATGAACACCTTTCCCTGTCATAGCATTAAGAGTGATAGCGAGAGTGGCTACAAGTGTTTTACCCTCACCTGTCTTCATCTCAGCGATTCTACCCTCATGTAGTGCCATCCCACCTATGATTTGAACATCAAAATGTCTCATGCCAAGAGTACGTTTTGAAGCCTCTCTTGTTATTGCAAATGACTCAACAAGAACATCGTCTAAGCTCTTCTCTTCATTTTGTACACTTGACCTGAGTTCAGAAAATGCTGACTGTAACTCTTCATCACTTAAAGCTTCATACTTTACTTCAAGTTTATTAATATCTTTAACTCTTTTGTTGTACTTTTTTAATTCACGGTCATTTGATGTACCAAAGACCTTACCCATTAATGCGTATAGCATCTGCAACCTTATTAATATTACTATATAGTAAACTATATAGTAACAATGAAATTACCTCATTTTATCACATATTTTCTAATAAAAAGTATAAATCAAAATTTTGCTATAATTTCTACACTAAAAAGGATACATATTGAAATATATTTTACTACTATTACTAACAACATCACTTCTCTATTCTAATGAAATCAACTTAGATTCGTTTAAAGCAAAATTTATACAGACAGTTACTAATGATAAAGGCAATAAGCTTGTATATAAAGGTACTATAGCTGCTACAACACCACAATATATGCTGTGGAACTATACATATCCAGCTAAAAAAGAGATTATAGTCAATAATCATAGAATCACTGTTATAGAATATGATATTGAACAAGTGCAGATTAGAAATATTCATGGAGAATTTGATTTTTTCAAAATCTTAAAAGCTGCAAAAAAAGTAAAAGAGAATGTTTATAATGCAAAATTTAATGAAATAAACTATCTACTTACATTAAATTCTGGAAAAATAAGTTCTATTAGTTATTTAGATGAACTAGAAAATAGTATACTTATTACTTTTTCAGATCAGAAACAAAATATAAAAATTGACTTATCAATTTTCACACCTATCATTCCTCTTGATTTTGATATTATTCGAGATTAAGAGATGGTTTACCTATAAAGTATCCCTGAGAGTAATCTACACCTAGTTCTCTTACTATATTAAATACTTCTTCTGTTTCAACATGTTCAGCAATTGTTTTAATATTACTATTTTTAGCAAAATCAATTATACTTTTAACTATCAGTTGATGTGCTTTATCATCTGATAGTTTTTTTATAAATGTACCATCTATTTTTATAAACTTTGCTTTTAAGTCAAACATTCGACTATAGGCTGATTTATCTGTCCCAAAATCATCAATAATCACATGAAATCCTACTTCTTTTAAAGCCATTATTTGTTCATCAAGAGATGCTGTACTACTTATAATTATATCTTCAACAATCTCTAAATGAACTCTAGTAGGTTCAATATTATATTTTTCGCATTTGTACTTTAATAGTTTTACTAAATAATTTTCATGAAGGTCATTCATACTAATATTAATCGAAAAATTATAATCATTTTTTGTAAAGAGTTTAAATGTTTTATCTATTACAGTTTTTGTTATTTGAGTAATTAAACCGACTTGTTTAGCACTATGAATAAATTTATCAGCATCAATAAGAGTATTATTTTCATCCATAAGCCTACATAGGACTTCGTAATGTTTAATGGTTTGTGTATTATTATCCATTATTGCTTGATAATAAATGAATATTTTATCCTCAGTAAAAGCTTTTTGTAAAATACTGATCCAGTAGAGAGATTCTCTTTGATCTTTCATATATGAAGAGTGTATATCAAATTTAATTATCTGATTTCCACCAAAATAACTTGCTTCTTTGGAAGCTGCTTTAGCATTAATAAAGAGTTTTTTACCCGTACCACTATCTATGCCTATTGAAAATACGACATAATGCATATACTCATCAAACTCAACAGCAGATTCTTTAAATAATGAAGTGATTTGAGAGCTTAAAAGTAATGCTTGATCTTCAGATGGTTCATTGAGTAAAATGACAAATTCATCAGCAGTTATATGGTAAAGAGTTGCATTTTTAGGAAGATAAATATTTAGTTTTAAGGCTGTTTCTTTGAGCAGTTTATTCGCTTTACCCATGCCGTATGTAGTATTTACAAATTCAAAATGATCAATATTAATGTAAATAAGTGCTTGTTTAGACCCATCTAATGCTTCTTGTAGTGCAAATCTACTAGGTAGTTTTGTCAATTCATATACAAACTTATTAATATGAATACTATCCTTATATGTTTCTATCTGCTTTAACAATGTTTTTTCTCTCATCATTAATCGTCCAAGTCTCTTTCTTTCATAAAGTAAATCATCATTCATCTGATTATATGAACTATTTAATTTTTTTTGTATATGATCTATTTTTTTAGCTATATAAAATATTTTATCTAAAAATATTGTTGTTTTAAATGGTTTTAAAAGTAAAGATGATACATTTAAATTACATAATGAAGGTAGTTCTTCATTTGTGTTGATTTGTGAAGTAATGATAATCTCTTGAAAACTATTGATAGTTCTTATCTGTTTTATAAGAGAGTTTATATCCATAATATGTGATGATGAATCAACAATAATTATATCGTAAGTATTAAGTTTTAAATAGTCTAACCCTAATGTTGCATCATTAGCATCATCTACTTTTAAAAAAACTTTTTTTAAAGCCGTTGTAATAGTTGTTAAAAATTTTTGATTTTCATCTATATATAGTAAAGAGAGTTCTTTAGTAAATGGTAACAACTCTTTTAATTCAGCCATAAATAATCCTTTTAAACAGAACTCTTATCATTATAGCATGTTTTAAGGATATATTATAAGTTTGTGATATTTGAGGTACAAATCAAGAAAAACTTGATTTGTACCTCTTTAGAGAAAATAATTAAACTGGTTTAACAGTTACACCATATTTAGATTCAGCGATTGAACGCTCTTCTAAATGATACCCTTCAATTTCATTAAAGTTAAGATATTTATAGATATCTGCTTCTTTTCCAGCTATTTTAGCAGGAACGATATCCATATACTCAGCAGGAGTTGGTATACGACCAAGTTTAGCACAAACAGCAGCTAACTCAGCAGAACCAAGATAAACCTGTGTACCTTTACCTAAACGGTTATCGAAGTTACGAGTTGATGTTGAGAAAACTGTAGAGTCAACACGAGCTGATGCCTGGTTACCCATACATAATGAACATCCTGGAACTTCAGTATGTGCTTCTATCGCTTTGTAAACTTCGTAGTAACCTTCATTAATAAGTTGTTGCTCATCCATTCTAGTTGGTGGAACTACCCAGAATTTCTCAACTGCAACAGCAGACTCGCCTCTCATAACTTCACCAGCTGCACGATAGTGACCGATGTTAGTCATACAAGAACCTAAGAATACTTCATCAATTTTTGTACCAGCCACTTCAGATAATAGTTTTACATTATCTGGATCATTAGGACAAGCTAAAATCGGTTCAGTAATAGTGTTAAGATCGATGTCGATAACTGCTGCATACTCTGCATCAGCATCTGGTTTCATAAGTGTAGGATTAGCTAACCACTCTTTCATTTTACCAACACGACGAGCTAAAGTACGGCTATCTTCATAACCATCAGCTATCATAGACTCTAAAAGAACTACATTTGATTTTAAGTACTCTTCAACTGGAGCAGTATTTAAAAGAACTGTACATGCAGCAGCAGAACGCTCAGCAGATGCATCAGAAAGCTCAAATGCTTGCTCAGCTTTAAGATCAGGAAGACCTTCAATTTCTAAAATACGACCAGCAAAGATATTTTTCTTACCAGCTTTAGGAACAGTTAAAAGTCCTTTTTGAATCGCTACATAAGGAATAGCATTTACAAGGTCACGAAGTGTGATACCAGCTTGCATCTCACCAGAAAATCTAACAAGAACAGACTCAGGCATAGTTAAAGGCATAGAACCAGTAACACCAGCAAATGCAACAACACCAGATCCACCAGGAAAAGAGATACCAAGAGGGAAGCGAGTATGACTATCTGCACCAGTACCAACAGTATCTGGAAGAACCATTCTGTTTAACCATGAGTGGATAACACCATCACCAGGACGAAGAGCTACACCTGAACGGTTAGAGATAAACTCTGGAAGTTTGTGGTGCATGATTACATCTGATGGTTTAGGATAAGCCGCTGTATGACAGAAAGATTGCATAACTAAGTCAGCATTGAAACCAAGTGCTGCAAGTTCTTTGATCTCATCACGAGTCATTGGACCTGTAGTATCTTGAGAACCAACAGTACTCATTTCAGGCTCTACATACATACCTGGACGAACACCTGTAAGACCTGAAGCTTTACCAACCATTTTTTGTGCAAGAGTAAAACCTTTACCTGTGTCAGCTGGTTGTTCAGCTACAAGGAACATATCTGAAGAATCCATACCTAAACAAGCACGAGCTTTAGAAGTTAAACCACGACCAATAATAAGTGGAATACGACCACCAGCACGAACTTCATCAGTAATAGTGTTAGGGTTTAGTTTGAAAGTAGCGATACACTCACCATCTTTGTGAGCCTCACCTTTGTAAGGGTAGATAGTTACAACATCACCTGTTTCCATTTTAGAAACATCCAGTTCTAAAGGAAGTGCACCTGAATCTTCACAAGTTGCGAAGAAGATTGGAGCGATGATTCCACCAAGAACAACACCACCAGTACGCTTATTAGGAACACCTGGAATATCTACACCCATATGCCATTGAACAGAGTTAACACCTGATTTTCTTGAAGAACCAGTACCAACAACATCACCAACATAAGCGATAGGATTACCTTTCGTTTTAAGTTCTGCAATAGTCTCTAATGGATTATCCATTTTACTTACTAGAAATGAGTTTGCATGTAAAGGGATATCTGAACGAGTAAATGCCTCAGATGCTGGAGATAAATCATCAGTATTTGTTTCACCTGGAACTTTATAAACAGTTACAGTAATTTCATCTGCTAAAGCATCTTTACCTGTAAACCATTCAGCATTTGCCCATGAAGTCATAACTTCAGTTGCAGCTGCATTTCCAGCCTTATGTAGCTCTTCTACATCATTAAATGCATCATAAACAAGAAGTGTTTTCTTTAAAGAAGCTACTGCTTCTGTTACAACATCTGCATCAGTAGATGATAGTGCATCAATCATTGGCTTAACATTGTAACCACCAAGCATCATACCTAACATAGATACTGCTTTTTTCGCTGAGATAGCTTCTACTACTGTATTACCAGCTGCAACATCATTTAAAAATGCTGCCTTAACATATGCTGCATCATCAACACCAGGTGGTACACGATTTTGTAATAAGTCTAACAACTCATCACTGCAATCTGCTTTAATAAGCTCTATAACTTCTGCTGTTTGTTCAGCTGAAAGTGGTAGTGGTGGAACACCAAGTGTTTCACGTTCTGCGATGTGTGCTTTATAATCTTCCATAAATGCCATATTCATTCCTGTAAAGTAAAATTTTGGTAATTATATCGAAGATAAGTAATGATTTTTGTGAGTGTTACTTATGTAAACGCCAAGATTGCAGGAGAGAGATAATATGTGATTATTTGTAACACTTAGAGTCTACGTTTTTTTATTTCTTTTTCTATCGTTTTTTTATCACTACCTATATAGTTAGATTTTAACCAAATGATATATGAATCAGGGAGTTCACTATAGAGCATACCTTTGTATTGACCAAAACCCACTCTTTTAATCTCCTCTTTTTCTAAAGGTCTATCTATACATTGAGCAGTTAAATTTGAGAACTTTACAAGTTGTTCAAATTCAAAAAAGTCTATTTTTTTTTGAATACTGAATGTATAAGTTTCAAAGTTAAAAACACCTTTTCTTTTAGTTACAAACTCCTGTATCTCTACAATCTGTTCAACATTAAGTGCTTCCAAATTTTCAACATGAACTTTAAAAGAGTTTCGAAGTGAAGTAAAAATAAAAGATGGTCTAGGCACTTATAAAATTTCCCTTATACCTTTAGTATTAGGAGCTGATAAGATGCCTTCATTCTCTAACTGTTCAATGATTCTTGCTGAACGATTATAGCCTATCTGTAATTTTCTTTGAAGATAAGAGATGGATGTTTTTTTATCCACTAAAATAATATTTTTAGCCTCTTCATAAAGCTCATCTAGTTCTTCGTATGAGTCACCTTTTTGTGCTTGTGCAGAGCTTGAACTCTCTTCCATTAGAAAACTTTTATCATAGTTTGGACCACGTTGAGATTTTATAAACTCAACAATATTTTCTATCTCATCTTCTGTAGCCCACGGAGCATGAAGGCGAACAAGTGCAGGTGAACCTGGAGGAGTAAAGAGCATATCACCACGTCCTAAAAGAGACTCTGCACCCATCTGATCTAAAATAATTTTAGAGTCTATCTTCTGCCCTACTCTATAGGAAATACGTGAAGGAAGATTCGCTTTAATAAGTCCTGTAACAACATCAACTGACGGTCTTTGTGTAGCAACAATAAGGTGAATACCACAAGCACGAGACTTTTGAGCAAGTCTTGCTATAGAAATTTCAACATCCTTACCACTTGTCATCATAAGATCAGCTAACTCATCAATAATAACCACTATAAAAGGAAAATGCTCTCCACCATCTTTTTTAACTTTTTCATTATAGTTTTCAATATTTTTAGTTCTTGTTTCAGCCATAAGCTCATAACGGCGTTCCATCTCTGCTACCATATTGTTAAGTGCGGCTATAGCTTGTTTTGGTTTTGTTATAACTGGTGTTAGTAGATGAGGGATATCATTATAAGTTGAAAATTCAAGCATCTTAGGATCAATCATTAGTAAGCGAAGTTGATCTGGTGAGTTTTTATATAGAAGTGAAAGTATCATCGCATTAATCCCAACACTTTTACCACTTCCTGTAGTTCCTGCTATAAGAAGATGTGGAAGTTTTTTCAGATCAGTTACAAAAGGTTTTCCAACTATATCTTTTCCTAAAACTATTGTTAGAGATGATGCTGAATCTTTAAAGAGTTTATCATCTAAAAGTTCACGTAGATAGATAGTATCTACAGTCTCATTAGGAATCTCTATCCCCACTACATCTTTTCCAGGAATAGGAGCTTGAATACGAATAGTTTCAGCGGAAAGAGCCATTGCTAAATCATCTTGCAGATTTAAGATTTTACTTACTTTTACATTCGCTGCTGGTTTAAACTCAAAAGTTGAAACAACAGGACCCGCATATGTGCGAACAACATCACCATCTATTTTAAAGTGTGCTAGTTTGTCAATAAGATAGCGAATTTTATCATCAAGTTCACTCTCATCTATGTTTTTTTTACTAACTGTTGGTTTTTGTAAAAAATTTACTGATGGAAGTATAAAATTTTTAGGTTTTTCACTCGCACCTTTTTCAATACCTGCCAATAGTTTTGCATTCTCTTCTAACTCTTCAACAACTATAGCATTTTTACTCTCTTTAACCTCTTCCACTATATCTAACAAATTTTTAGACTCTTTTTTTGTTTTAATAGAGATCGAACTAGATTTATTATTAGTAGTTTTATTTTTTTTACGAATAAAAGTAGGCTCATTTATATTTATCTCATCCACATTTATAGGATTTTCAAAATCTTCTTCACTTTCAATTACTTCATCTACTTCTATAGGTTCTGTTTTCTGTTCTATAGGTGTATTTTGAGTCTCTTCAATTATTATTGGAGATGAAACTTCTTTTTTTCTTTTGAGAATAGATGTTTTATCACCTATAAAGTTATAAAGTAGATCCAAAATTTCTGATGTACTTTTATCTAAAATAATTACAATCGAAACCATAGTTATAATAAACCAAAATACCCATAAACCGAAAAAACCTATATAGGGATTTAAGAAATCAACAAAATCAGCACCAAATTTTCCTCTTAAATCTGTTTCAACTAATAAAGCTTGAGCTAATAAAAAAGAAAAAAGGGATAAAAAAGAGGCAATTGTTAATTCAGCTTTTCTAAAATTAAACTGACTCTCTTTGTAAATAAAGTAAAGGGGAACCAAAAGAGCGAAGATATAGATAAAAGAGAGATATCCAAAATAGAGTTGATTATAAGAAGCGAAACTAGCTCCATAACTACCCATAAGTTCACTATCGCCAAAGAGTGTTGCAAAGCCTAAGTAAATTAAAACGCCAAATATGATGATAAAAAGTGCATCTTTCAAATTGATAATTCCGTATATGTAAATTTAAAAGAAGTATAGCCAAAAATGTTCCATCAAGGAATTTTTTTGGCATTTTGCAATAAAAACATATAATTATATATAATTTACGAGACTTAACTTTGAAACTTTTCCTACAGTAGAAAGCATTGCCTCATAGTTTGTTGTTAACTGAGTAAGACGCAAAGATGATTCAGCTAAATCAGTATCAATAACTGAAGATCTTAAACTCATTGTACTCACTTCGAGCAACTGTGTTCTTTCTAAAGAAGTACTTAATGAGTTTGACTGAGAACCTGATACTGATTGTGCCCTATATGTATGGTCAAGTAGATCATCCATCATCGCTATTGAATTCTCAATACCAACATTTCTAACATCTTTTCCAGTAGCATCAGGATTTGAACTATAATTTTCAACTGATTGAATAATATCATCAATAGTTTTAAAGAAATCAGTTTTTGGGTCACGAATTGTAAGTGCATTGTTTGTATTAAATGTCATAACTGATGCATCTTTTGAGAAATCATCACTATTAGCATCATATAGTGCCATACTAGCTGATGTAGATGCATTAGTAAAATCTTTAAACTCTATCTTACCATCATATGTTAAAGAAGTATCTCCTAAAAAGCTTGACTCTAAAACAGCTGCATGATATGCATCACTACCAGTTGTTGAAGCAGGAAGATTATCTGTAACTATCATATTGCTTACATCCATAAACTGTTGATATGTCATTTTATCCGCATCAACAAGAGATCCATCAACATTATACATTGTGTAGTCCGTATCTACAGTACCATCACCATCTGTATCTACTGAAAAATACGAACCACCATCTGCTACTGATTGTAAATGAATTTCAGAGATATAAGCAGTACCATGTATATCATTACCCTCAAGATTAAAAGTTGTATCATCTAAAGTATATGTTGCAGGTGTTGTAGAGGGAGTGATCTCTTTTTTTGCATCCGCCACTTCTGATAATTTAGTAGATGGTGTTGCAAAAGAATTTTCTCTATCTTTACTAATTGTGTCAACAACACTATTTCCTTCTACTGCATAGTTTGTTTTTTTAAGTACCTGAGGCATGCTTGATGTAAGAGTTGAGCCCTCTTTTTTGAAGTTAACTCTATCATAAATAATTCCCTCAATATTTTGAGCAGCACTATCTGTTGCATCAAGTCCAGATCTTGTATATTCTCGAACGAAAACATCAGTAGCTGTTGCATTATCATAATTTGTTTCAGCACTATCTAAGTCATCAATATCTGTTACAATAGCTCTATCAACTGGATTAGCTGTTCCGGAAGAGTAATCAGAGTTATAATCAACTGCTGAGACCATATGAAAATCTAATTTACTAGAACCATTTTGCTTATCTACAACTACAATTTGTCCTGAAGAATTTAAGCTAACATTTACTGTATTATCACCATAATTTTTTTCTATGCGATCCATAAGATCTTGCATTAAAGCATTTTCATTTAAATCTATAATATCCTTAAAAGAACTACCATCACTTTTAGTCCCTCTTAGATAAAAATGGCTCTGATTTAATTTGTTAGTATCTTTATCACCCATGTACTCACCAATAGTACTAGAAGGTGTAATTGCAGTATCATTGAGTAAATTTCCATTTACTACATTTGTTGTAACTTCTCTTTCAATATTATTCTCTTCCCCTAGAAAAAGATCAGCTCCAGTTATATTATACTGCTGAAAATTATCTGAACCTATAAAAGAGTTCATGGAAGAAGCATTTCCCTGATATGTACCATCTTCTGCTATAGGTTTAACATTAACAGCAGAGCCTGAAAATAGGTAATGTCCATTTATTGAAGTGTTCGCTATACTCTTTAAATTTTCTTCTAATCCCCTTAGCTCACCGACTATAGCATCTAAAGAAGTATCATCATTTGTAGCATTTCCTGCCTGAACAAGAAGTGTTCTCATTCTGTTCATACTGTCTGTATATTCATTCATTGTTACATCTGTTTGATTTGACATTTTGTAACCATTCTCGGTACTACTCTTTATCTGTCCTATCGTTGTAAGCTCATTATCAAGGCGCATAGTTTCTGTAAAAGTACTTACATCATCACTAGCATATTGTATTTTTAAGCCTGAAGCTATCTGTCTATTTACATCAAAAAGTTCTTTATTTAATTTTGAACTATTATCTGCAAATGCATTATTATTATACATACTTGGAGTCACACGCATAAGACACCTCCTAAAGATTATTTCTTAAATTATAACATTAAATCGACCAAATGTTATTTATATTTAAGTAATATCTGACTATCATTCGCACAAGACACTACTTATGCCAGAGTGATGGAATGGTATACATAGCGGATTCAAAATCCTTTTTAAAAGGTCTTGAAAGCTAGTGTTTATGGGCTTTGTGTATTTTAAGTACACAAAAAAGGTACACAACTTAATTAAAAATGCCGATATGATGGAATGGTAGACATGAATGATTCAAAATCATTTTCCCTCGGGAGTGGCGGTTCAAGTCCGCCTATCGGTACCACTTATAAGTAAAAACTCTAAACTTTTTCAACTATATACGATACTTCTACTTTTTGGTGTTTCAAAAAATTCTATACGAGATACAGTAATATTAATTTCCATCATTTTCTTTTGAACTATTTGTAATAGCCAAGCAGATATATTTTCACTAGTTGGGACAAAATCAACTATTATAAACCCTTCATACATTTCATATATGTGAATTGGTTCATTTTTAATACAATTTAAATTTGGTGTTCTATAGTTTTCTGGATGAATATACAAATTATCTTTATCTTTATAATGTGGTAGCATAGTTTCAAATAATGGATCATTAATATCTATAATAAATTTATGATCTAATGTATCATCTAAAAATTGTTTAAACCAATTCAAATGATTAAAATCAGTTACCATTCCATTTTCTAATTTATCACTTTTAAGATATATTACAATTTTACCTTGATGTCCATGTAAATGTCGGCATGCTAAACATACATCTATTGAAAATTCTTGATTTAAATTTTAATATTAAAATTAACAATACCAAAAGAAAGAAATAGTAAATCTAATATTTACCTATAGGTAAACTGTAAAACTTTGTATCCTTTATATAATTTATTATACAAAGGATACAAATGGAAGACAAGGTAAATATATTTTATCAAAATGTAGCAAAAAATGTAAAAAGTACAAGATT
>Ga0256826_1002081_pt1 | contig 12317 bp, 14 predicted proteins | sample CV79metaG_FD_185975 | JGI IMG/M metagenome (GOLD analysis project Ga0256826, IMG submission 185975) | Hydrothermal vent microbial communities from East Pacific Rise, Pacific Ocean - CV79 | ecosystem: Environmental > Aquatic > Marine > Hydrothermal vents | place: Pacific Ocean: East Pacific Rise... | reverse complement strand
TTTTTGATGATGAGGTATATTTTTTTATCTGCTCTGAATTTACAACATTTTCAAGATTAAAACCCAATTTTTTGCACTCAATATAGCCGACAAGTTTTTTATAACTTTTTTCCTCAATTACTGTAAAGTCTGGAGTTCCCTCCTGTCCCTCAACTTTTTTTAGCTCTTGATGGATTTTGATATTTTCATTTAGCTTTTTTGAGTTTAAATAATTTTCAAGATTTGTTCTAAATGTATGTTCTGTTCCATTATCTCTATTTTCTTCAATTTTTTGTAGATAATCTGTAATTTTCATTTTTCTCTTTTTGTTAATTTTAGCAAATTTTATTAGGTTAGTTTTGTTGTCATTCTCATACTCGATATTCTAGTAAAGCCCGAATATCACAGAGAGTTGAGAAAAACTGTTTTGAGTTTCAAAACGAAAATATTTTCCATTTTCAAGTAGTTTATCGGAACAAATAACAAAAATATATAAACTTTGTTCTGATAAAGTCTATATATTTTGGTTACCACCAAGATTCATTATTTTTCACTATATTATTTTGTAAGTAGATTCCCGTGTCAAGCACGAGAATTACAAATAGGATAATTTACAATTATATTTTTTCAAAACAAATTAAAAACATATCTCATATTTTGGTTTGATACGGGACACTCTATTTTTATTTTTCATCATCTTCAGAATGAGGATTTATTATTTTTGCAATAATAATAGATATTCCATATAGAAAAATTAGAGGTCCTGCCATCAGCATTTGAGTTAAAACATCTGGTGGAGTTAGGATTGCTGAAAAAATAAATATGATTAAAACAGCATATTTAAAAAACTCTTTTAAAGATTTGTCAGTAACAAGTCCCATAATTGCTAAGAACATAATAAAAATAGGTAACTCAAAAGCTACACCAAAACCAAACATAATTTTGCTAAAGAAACCGATGTAATCTTCTATATTTATATATGGGGTAAAGTTTTGAGCACCAAATGCGATTAAAAATTCAAATCCAAAAGGGGTAACAATATAATAGGCAAAGAGAGAACCGATTGCAAACATTACAGTTCCACCAACTACAAAAGGGATAACTAATTTTTTTTCATTTGCATATAAACCTGGAGCAATAAACAACCAAAGTTGCCAAAGTAGGACAGGAATTGTAAGCATAAAAGCGGTGAAAAATGAGACTTTTAAAGCAACGAAAAAAGCACCTCCAACTTGATGAGTTGTAACTTTTCCCTCTGAAGCATTTTGAACTGTATTTCCAACAGTTGAAAGAGCATTATTTAAAGGTTGAGTCATCCAATCAAGAATCGGTGAATAGTTTAAGAAAGCTATAATGAATAGAACAAACATTGTTCCTAGAATAATTGCTAATCTTTTTCTAAGTTCAACTAGATGAGGTCTTATATTTTCAAACATCTTTTTTCTCCAATTTACTAGCTTCTAAAATAGAGTTTAATTCAGATTTTGCACTATCTTTACGAATCGTAATCTCTTTTTTTGCTTCACTGCTAATCTGTTTTACTTCAGCCATCTCACTTTCAATTGGATTTCTAATCTCTTGATTTGTCATCTCTTGAAGTTGTTGAGATGCTGAAAGAAGATCCTGTTTATATTGATTTGCTTCTTCTCGAAGTTCTTTAATTTGAAGCTCTTTATCGATTGTCTCTTTTGTTTCAGAAATAAAATTTGCTATTTTTCTTAGATATTTAAAAATTGTAGCCATCGCTTCTGGAAGTTTTTCAGGTCCTAAAACAATAACAGCAATTATTCCGATAAATAGAATCTCAAAGAAACCTAAATCTAACATTAGATTTTTCCACCTCTATTTATCACATCTTCAAATTTAGAATAAAGTTCTAAAATTTCACCTTTTTTCTCAAGAAATGAGCTTCGGTTTGCAATAAGATGAGTTGTTGATTCCATAATTGTATCAACAACTTTCAAACCATTTTGCTTCATTGTAGTTCCAGTTTCAACTATATCAACTATCATATCTGCTAATCCAACAAGTGGGGCTAACTCAATTGAACCATAAAGTTTTATCAATTTTGGTGATATAGCTTTTTCTGCAAAAAACTTCTCTGTAATATTTACCATTTTTGTCGCAACAACAATATCAGGTTTATTATAATCAAGAGTATCTTCATCTCTCATTCCAATAGAAACCCGACAAAATCCACCTTTTAAATCTAAAAGACGAATAACATCTAAACCCTTTTCTTCTAAAACATCTAGCCCAACCACACCTAAATCAGCAGATTGGTGATAAACATAAGTTGGCACATCTTGATTTCTTACAAGAAGAAACTTGAATTCACCACTCTCTAAAATCAATTTTCTATCTTCAAATTGAAAATCACCTCCAAAAATATCTCTAAATATTTTCAGAGTATCCTCTGCGATTCTACCTTTCGGTAAAGCGATTGTAAGCATACACAATGTCCCTATTTTATAATTTAATTGAAAATATTATAGCACATCACCTATTTTATATTTATAGATTGTTTTAGAACAACAACTAATTATATTTAAGGTTTTAACTTTTTTGTTAGAATATCTAAAAAGGACTTTTGTGAAAGTTGCAATAGTTGGTGGTGGAGCAAGTGGATTATTAAGTTCTATTTTACTATCCAGAGAAAATTTTCATGTAGATATTTTTGAGCAAAATAGTAAAGTGGCAAAAAAGATTTTAGCTTCTGGAAATGGTAGATGTAATATTTCAAATAGAAATTTAAGTAGATCTAATTTTTTTAGTAGAAATATCAGTTTTATAAATGAGTCTATAAGTCAATTTGATTTTATAGAGTTTGAAAAATTTGCAAAAAGTATATCTTTATATTTGGATATTAAAGATGATGGTAGAGTTTATCCTCTTTCAAATGAGGCTAAAAGTGTTGCTTTAATTCTTGAAACAGTTGCAAAACAGAATGGAGTTAATATTTTATTAGATAGTTTTGTTAAAAATATAGAGTTAGTTAATAAAAAATTCAATATTTTTACTTCAGACAAAATCTTCTCAAATTACAGTTTTGTGATTATTGCAACAGGTTCAAATTCAGCATCTCATCTTGGTGGAAATATGAGTGGTTACCAAATTGCCCAATCTTTTAAACACAAAATAGAGCCTCTATATCCATCATTAGCTCAATTAAAAATATCAAATCTAGAATCTAATCTACATGGAGTTAAAATAAATACAACTGTTAAAACATTTATAGATAGAAAATTGAAAAATCAGATTAAAGGTGATGTTCTTTTTACAAAATATGGAGTTTCAGGTTTCGCTATTTTAGATAGCAGTCAAAAAATCTCCCAAGCACTTTTAGATAGGTTAGATGTTGAGATAAGTTTAGATTTAGTTCCAAATTTTGAAATTAGATATTTAGAAACTATACTTTTAACTGCAACTGAACAAAATTCAATAGAGATTCAATTAACTTCTCTAATTCCTCACAAACTTATTCAAGTTATTTTAAAGCATCTAAATATTAATCCAACCTCTAAAATAGATAGAAAATTAGTAAAAAAACTTATCTATAAATTAAAAGATTTTAGATTAAAAATTCAAGATACAAATGGATTTAAAGGAGCAGAAGTTAGTGGCGGAGGTGTTGATACAAAATTTATAAATAGTACAACTATGGAATCTAAACTTGTTAAAAAACTGTATTTTACAGGTGAAATTTTAGATATTGTTGGTGAAAGAGGTGGTTACAATCTACATTTTGCTTGGGCAAGTGGATATTTAGCTTCTAAATCAATTTCCAAATATTCCCGTGTTTAACACAGGAACTACCCTTTTTAGAGTTTGAGTTATTCTTAATAAAGTTCATCAACATCTGGAAGAGCTTCGTGAGAGAATCCAACTCTTCTCTCTTTAATTTCAGGTTGGCAAACATTTAATCTATTCTGATTTTTATAAAGATTTTTTTTTACATATCTAATGTATGTGTTATATTTTATATCTTTACCAGATGACCTATTTATAATATTCAACTGTTGTTTGTAGCTGAAACCTGTATTAATCATCTCTTTAATATCTTCATTGATAGAGTCTAAAAAAAATTTAACAGCTCCTTTGTCATTACTGTTTAAAAGAGCCTCTTTCACTCTTTTAATTTCTTCTTTTATGCAGTCTTTGATGCTATTTAACTCTTTCAAAACTACTCTCCTAATATCGCTTATTTTATTATAGAAAAATTAAAATAATTTTAAAGAAAGTTTAAAATTTTCTAAAGCCTATGCTATAATCCTATTAAAATGTGAGATTTAAAACAAAGGATTTGAATGAGAATCTTGATTATTGAAGATGAACCAACCTTAAAAAAGACTATGCTTGAGGGTCTTAAAGAGTATGGTTATCAGAGTGATGAGGTTGATAGTATCAAAGATGCTGAATATTACCTAGATATTAGAAATTATGACTTAATTTTAATGGATTGGATGTTACCTGATGGTAATGGCATAGATTTAATTCCACAAATTAAACATAAATCATCAAAAACTATTATCGTAGTTCTTTCTGCTAGAGATGATAATGAGAGTGAAGTTGAAGCTTTAAAAAAAGGTGCTGATGATTATATTAGAAAACCTTTTGATTTTGAGATTCTAATTGCTAGAATTGAGGCAAGGCTTAGGTTTGGCGGTTCTAATATTATAGAAATAGGTAGTTTAGAGATAAATCCTGAAGAGGAAAAAATTATCTATCTTGATAAAGAGATTGAATTAAAGGGAAAACCTTTTGAGGTTTTAACTCATTTAGCTAGACATCGAGATCAAATTGTTTCAAAAGAGCAACTTTTAGATGCAATCTGGGAAGAACCTGAATTAGTAACTCCAAATGTAATTGAAGTAGCTATAAATCAGATTCGACAAAAAATGGATAAACCATTAGGAATAGTTACAATCGAAACAGTTAGAAGACGAGGTTATAGATTCTGTTTTCCAAAAGAGGTTTAGTAAGTCTAAAATTCTTTATAGTTTTATCTTTATTAACTATTTTTTTTACAATCTCTCTAACTTATGCACTTAAGCAGATGGTGTTAAGAGGTGAAATTCAAGACTTAAAAAAGATTGCTAAAAATATTGAAAGCAGAGAGGTAAAACATAATAGTTGCTCTTCGGAGCTTTCAATAGTCTGTAAATCTCAACGAAAAGATCCAACTATCTTTTTAGAAGAGAGTTCAGAAAATGGTATGGATTATATAACTCTTCACTACAATGGAGTTCAAGTTACACGAGATATTACCTATAAAAATTCAATTTTACGATATGCTTCAATACTAATTGCGATGTTTTCAATTGGAATTTTAATTTTAACTTATCTCTACTCAAAACTACTTTCTCATGATGTTCGACGACCTTTAAATACATTAAACAGATATTTGGAAAATATTAGTGAAAAAGCTTTAAACCAGATTCCGAAAGAGAATCTTCCAGAAGATCTACACCTTTTAGCTGATACGATTAATAGTTTAATAAATAGAATTGATGTTTTTATGGGAACTCAAAAAGAGCTGTTTATTGGAGCTTCTCACGAATTAAAAACTCCTTTAGCGGTAATTAAATTAAAAAATCAAGTTTTACTTATGAGAAAAAGAACTTCTGAAGAATATATTGAAGCTTTAAAACTTACCAACTTAAAAGTTGATGAGATGAATAAAGTTGTTAGCGATGTTCTAAATATTGGACGACAAGAGGGAGCTCAATTTGAATCTCCAATTGAAAAAGATGTTATTAAACTTTTAACGGTTCAAGGAAATGATTTTACTCTTTTAGCAAAATCTCAAGGTAAAAAACTGATAGTCTCTTTAAAGCCTGAAAAATATATCGCATCAATTCAGAAAACTTTACTTCATCAAATTATTCAAAATTTTCTTCAAAATGCTCTAAAATTTACCCCAAAAGGAAAAAAAATAGAGTTAAAAAGTTATATCAATTTAGATAATTACTTAACAATTGAAGTGATAGATGAGGGGGTAGGTATTGATGAAACTCAAGATATATTTGCACCATTTAATAGAACTGGAGATAAATCTGGAGTAGGTTTAGGTCTATTTTTAGCAAAAGGTGGAGCAGATTCAATGGGAGCTAAAATTTCAGTTAAAAACAGAAATGATGGAATTGATGGAACAGTAGCATCTCTTGAATTGAAAAATAAATTAATCTGTATTATTGGAAATAGTTAAATATAAAACTATATTTTAAGATGAGGTATTTTAAAACACCTCATCAAATTATGGAGTTTAAATTTTAATAAAGTCCAAATCTATTTTCTGAAATTTTGTAGATAACTCTCATTTTCTGTTCATTATCATAAAAAACATAAAACTGTTTTCCACTATCTTTCAGAATATCAAGAGCTTCAGCAACTTCCATAGGTTTGTAAAGTTCCAACTCTTGAGGAACAATTTCATCTTCGACAAAATCACTACTCTCAATTGAGCTAATATGTTTGTAAGTAGAAACTTCCAAACCATCTTTTCTATGATCCTTGATTTTATCATGCTCTCGATTTAAGATAATATGGGCTTTATCAAAAGCATTATCTATCGCAACTGCTAAATCTTTAGCTTTCTGTTTGATAGTAATACTGTTTCTGTGAGCTATCTTAATTGAAAATTCAGCAGAGATAGTTTTTAGACTACTCTTCTCCTCAACAGCAATCACCGCTTTAAAAGATGTTATGTTAAGTTGATACTTAGTTAAGCTATCAGCTCCAGATTGAATTTGCGATTTAATTCTGTCATTCAATTCGACATGACGACCAACTAGATTAATATTCATAATTCTCACTCCTTAAACCAAAATAGACTCTTACAGAACTGTATTTTAGCACAACTATAATTTTCAATGATTATGAATAATAGAAATCTTAGTGATAAGTAAAAAGGTAAAATATTCACTCTAAATATTTTTTTGGTAAAATACAGATAATTTAAAAAAATAGAGAGGGTTATTTTATGGCTGATGAACCAGAAAATCCAGAAGAAGAGAAAAAAGAGGAGGGTAAAAAAAGCAATATGATGTTAATCATCGTAGCTGGTTTTTTAGTCCTACTTCTTGTAATAGGTGGAATTATAGCTTTTATACTTTCAGGCGGTGAAGAGGAGAGACCTCAAATAAATTCCCAAACATCAACTTCAAATCCTGATGATAGTCAGCAGACAAAGACATATAGACGAAAAAGCAGTTTAACTGTTGGTCCAATGTTAGAGATGGACACTTTTATTGTAAATCTTCTTAGTGAAAATGGTAGAAGATATTTAAAGGTTAAAGTTAATCTTGAACTTGAAGATGAGGAGTTACAGGAAGAGATTGCAACTAAAATTCCTGTTTTACGAGATATTATTATTCGAATTGCAAGTTCAAAAACTCTTGAAGAGATTTCAACTGAAAAAGGCAAAGAGAAATTTAAAGATCAGATTGTTTCAGAGATCAATTATAATCTGAAAGATGGAAAAATCAACAATGTTTTCTTTACAGATTTTGTAATTCAATAAAGTAGAAGATGGATTATGATTCTTTATAATAGTGATTATGAGTTTGTTGGAATAAGTGATTCCTATATTAAAAAGTTAAATTTTCCATCTTTTAATGCTTTGAAATATAGAATAGGTGATAATTTTGCAAATCTGTTTATCGAAAAAAAAGGTTTTCTATATAATTTTAAATACCTATCTTGGATAGATTATATTTTACAAAATAGCGATAAGGCTCAAGCAATTTTAAAAGGTGGTGATAATAGTTTCTACAAAGTTAGATTTTCTATCGAACCATATTTTTTTGTTAATCAGAGTGAAAAAGGATATTTCCTTTTAATTGAATCGATGGTTGGATATGAGATGGATAGTTTTGATATTGACAATAATGATTTTAAAAAATCTGAAGTTGATGAAAAATCATCTTATTATATTGATGAAGATGAATATCAGGTTTCTAATGAAGATAATTTTGAGGGTAACTTAGAACTATCATTCGATGATTCACCAACCTTTACTTTTGAGAGTGAAGTAGCAGACTCTAAAGCTTTAGATTTAGAAGTTGAGAAAAAAGATGAATCTCATCAAGAACCAGTTCAAGAAAGAGTTGAAGAAGTTATTCTAAAAAAAAATATTCAATCTCCTGAAGAGTTTTTAAAATCATTTAATATTGAAAAAGAAGATAATGAAACTTCTAAAAAAGAGAGTTCAGAAACTCTAATTTTTAATAAAGCATCTAAAAATTTTTCAGATAATATTTCAAACCCTTTAACACAACAAGGTATTGATAAGTTAGTTGAAAATGGGATAGATTTTGATATGAAACCATTTCAAACAGATGGCTTTTTAAAAAATTTTGAATCAAATAACTATATTATTGATGAAGTTGCAAAAGAACTTGAAATTAAGAAAGATACTTTAATCGATTTCTTAATAGATTTTATACATCATACAAACCATTTAAAGCCATATATATATTATTCTCTTAAACATCATAATATTAAACATGTAAAAAATGCTATTTTTATGCTTAAAGGTTTAAGTTATAATCTTAGAATTAATGATATTTATCAAATTTTTGAAAAGATATATAGTAGTTATTATCGCGATAACACAGAATTATCTAAAGATATTAATCTTATATATGAAAAGATTATTAATCTAAATAAACATATAAATAACGGTGGAGAAACTCTGCAATTTGAAAACAATGATGTTAGAAGTTTTATATCTGAAATAAATAAATCTACACTTCCAGATATTCTATTTCAGGATATGGTAGATGGTTTTATAAAAATTTTTGACTCTTTAAAAGATAAAATTGAGGGAAGTTTAAATCCTGATAAAATTTTAGAGTTGAAACCTGTTATAGAAAAGTTAAGCAATATATCTAAACCTCTTGATATTGATAAGATCAATTTTTTAATAGATGATATTCTAAATAATATTAATGGGTATAAAATTGAATTTGATAAATTGATTTTTAGTTGGATTGAACTCTCAAGTTTTGTTGAAAAATTGAAATAGTTTTGAATGAAAAAGTTCTCGTGCTTAACACGAGAATATATTACTTCCCTAATTTATCAGAATTTATCTGATAATTTAGAAAAGGACTTTTGACTAGAGTCTAGATTCGTATCTTCTCATCATATAAAGTCGTTTTAGAATTTTCTTTCTAGCATTGATCTTCTCTTTTTTTCGTTTTTCAGTAGCTGTTTCGTAGAATCTACGAGCTCTTGCTTCTGTAACAATTAAGTTTCTATCAACTTGTTTTTTAAAACGGCGATAAGCTATGTCAAAATTATCGTCAGGTCTTAGTGATATTCCTGGCACGAATAATTACCTACTTTCTTTTTAAGATTTAGTCGAATTATATTCAACTTTGCTTAATAAATCAAATTAAGAAAATGATACGAATGCTAGAAGCATATATAATAACAGTAGAGTATCATCTAAATAGAGATTTATAATTTAATATAATTTATGGAGATTTTCTCTACCTAAACTATTTACATATTGAGACGATTAATTATTTTAATAATAAAGAAGGACTTTAATATGAATATTAAAAGTGGTTTAGTTCTATTTTCAACAGCAACATTATTTGCTTTATCTGGTTGTTCAGGTAAAGATTCAGAAACAGAATCTCCAATTGTATCTGCTCCGATGCAAGATCCAAATGCTTGTTACGAATCGAAAGTTTTAGCTCCAAATTGGATTTGTGATCCATTTATTGAGGGTGGTCTTGGTGCTATTGGTTCAGCTCCAAAAAATCCTTTAGGTAGAGGTTTTCAACAAACTGAAGCTATGGCAGATGCAAGAGATTCATTAGCTAGAGAACTTGGAACAAAAGTTAAAAATATGTTCAAAAGTTTTGCTCAATCAACAGGAGTTGGTGAAGATCAATCTATTGAAAAAGTAGCAACAAATGTTTCTAAACAGATAGCTAGTCAAAATCTTGAAGGTGCTAGACAAAAAGGTAGATGGATCTCTCCTGATGGAACACTATTTGTTCATGTAGTTCTTGATCCTCAAGGTGTAGCAACTTTTAAAGAGGAAGCTAAAACAATAGTTAAAACTTCTCTAAAAAATGATTCAGCTCTTTACCAACAATTTCTTGCAAAACGAGGAATGGAAGAGTTAGATGCTGAAATTGATAAAGAGTTAGGCGGAAATTAGTTCAAAATTTTAATTTCTCAAACAAACTTCTCTCTATTTTGGAGGGAGTTTTTCTCAAATTTATCACAATGGAAACTTCATGAAAAAAATATTACAACTTATATCTCTTTTATTTCTACTTATTTTTACTTCAGCTTGTGTTCAGGGGAACAAGGAAAATATTCAAGTTGATCCATCTTTAAAACCTACTTGGATAGATTACCCTCAAAATAATCCAAAAGTAGAAGGAAAATATTTTGGAGTTGGTTCAGCTAGAACTCATATTAGAGGTAAAAGACAACAACGACTTTTAGCAATATCTAGTGCAATTAATGAAATTGCTCAACAAAAAGGGGTAAAAGTTGATAACTCTTTAGAGAGAATTAAAACTATTTCAGGAGCAAGATCTAAAAGTGCTTCAAAAATGTATTCAAAACAGACTGTTAATGGTAAATTAATCGATGCTCAAATTGTTGAGATATGGAAAGATCCATCTAATAATGAGCTATATATTTTAATGAGTTCAGAATAAAAGGGAAAAAATGAGAAATTTAATTACAGTTTTTATCATGTTTTCAATGCTTCTTTTTGGAGAAAGTTTTGAAGAGTATAAACAGAAAAATCAGCAAGAATTTGGACAATATAAAAAAAAATTAGAAGAAGATTTTAAAAACTATCAAGCTATTTATAAAAAAGAGCTTAAAAAGTTTAAACAAGAGATCTACTCAAATTGGGGTGATAGAAAAACCTCATCAAAATCTAAATGGATTGAATATGCTCAAAATAAGAGAGTTCGTAAAATAGTTGATTTTGATAAAAATGAGATTGTTATTGAAGTTATTTCTGATAAAAATAGCAAAATTGTGAATAAACTACTCTATCGAGAAGCTATTAAAACAATTATATCTTCATCAAAAGATGCAAAAGAGAAAGATGTTTTAACAAAAAGAGTTGATGAAAAGTTTAAAAAGATAGCTAAAACTGAATTTAAAAAAGATAAAGGTTCAGATAGAGATTCAATTCTTCAAAATGCTATTTTTCAAAAACCAGCTTCAATTGGTCAAATTGTTAAATATGTTAAAAAAGAGAAAACTAAAACTTTTATAAAGCCATCAAAAATACCTCATAATAAAGTTTATTCAATACGAATTAAACTTCCTAAATATTTCCCTCTAAAAAAAGCTGAACAGTTAAAAAGTAAAGTTGCAAAATACTCTAAAAAGTTTAAAATTGAGAGAGCTTTAATTTATGCGATTATGCACAGTGAAAGTAATTTCAATCCACTTTCAACTTCTCATGTTCCAGCTTATGGTTTAATGCAAATTGTTCCAAGAACTGCTGGACTTGATGCTTATCAGATGGTTTATAAAAAAAGACGAATGCTATCAGCCTCATACCTTTATAATAGTAAAAATAATATTGAGATGGGAAGTGCTTATCTACATATTTTATATTACAGATACCTGAAAAGAGTTACAAATCCTGAAAGCAGAATGTATTGTGTAATTGCAGGTTACAATACAGGAGCTGGAAATGTTTCACGAGCATTTGCGGGAGGTAGCAGAAAAGGTCGATTAAAACGAGCTATAAAAGTTATAAATCAGATGAGTCCTAAACAAGTTTATAATACTTTAATTCATAAATTACCTCATGATGAGACAAAAGTCTATCTAAAACGAGTTACAAAAAGAGTTGGAATATATAGAAATCTAGGAATCTAAATAATAATTATCGGGTTTTACCCGATAGAAATAAATCTAAAAAAAACTATTTTAATAAAAATCAGCCCATATTTACATATATATATAAATATGGGAAATAGATGTTATTTTAAACTGAAAATTATTTTCTAGTTTTTTGTAGAATCTACAATTTTGTTTTTTCCAATCCAAGGCATCATTTTTCTAAGGTCTTTACCTGTATTAGAAATTAGAGATGCTTCAGTATTTGTTCGTTCAGCATTCATTCTAGGATAACCAGTTTGACCCTCTGAAATAAAATCTTTAGCAAATCTACCATCTTGAATTTCAGTCAAAATATCTTTCATAGCTTGTTTAGATTGTTCGTTGATAACTCGTTTGCCAGAAACATAATCACCATATTCAGCAGTATTTGAGATTGAATATCTCATACCCTCAATTCCACCCTCAAACATTAAATCAACAATTAATTTAAGTTC
>Ga0256826_1002080_pt1 | contig 12319 bp, 9 predicted proteins | sample CV79metaG_FD_185975 | JGI IMG/M metagenome (GOLD analysis project Ga0256826, IMG submission 185975) | Hydrothermal vent microbial communities from East Pacific Rise, Pacific Ocean - CV79 | ecosystem: Environmental > Aquatic > Marine > Hydrothermal vents | place: Pacific Ocean: East Pacific Rise... | reverse complement strand
AATTTAGGAAGTGAAACTCTTACATCTTTAGATATTACATACGGTCCAACAGGTTATGAGACTACATATCACTGGACAGGCAGTCTTAACTTTACAGAAAAAGAAGAAGTGATACTGGAAGCTTTCGACTGGGAAGACTGGATAGCAGGTGAAGGACATTTTTCAGTACATTTATCAAATCCCAACGGAGGCTCAGATGAAAATACAGTTAATGATTCGTATTCTTCAAATTACGATTTGCCTGATGTTTATCCTAATACGATAGTGATTCACTTTTTAACAAATAAAGCTGCATATCAAAATAACTATGAGGTGCGAATGAGTGATGGAACTCTGATTTTTGAGAAGGGTGATTTTGAGAATGAAACTTTGTATATTGATACAGTTACATTAATAAATGGATGTTATGATTTTACTTTATTCGATTCAGGTGATAATGGTATTTCATTTTGGGCTAATAATCAAGGTAGTGGATACTTAAAATTTAATGATTTGCAAGGAAACATTATCAGATATTTTAGTGGTGATTTTGGTGATAGAATTTACAATAGTTTTTATTCTGACATGTTTTTAGGGACATCTTCAAATAAGTCAGAAAGGTTATCATTTGATATTATTCCAAATCCAAATAAAGGGAAATTTGTTGTTTCGTATGCACTTGAAGAAGAGTCTGACATGGAAATAGTTGTATATAATTCAAGTGGACAGATTGTAAAAGAAATGTCAATTCAAAGTTCTGATCGAGGTAAAATTAATATTTCGATTGAAGACAATCCCCCGGGTATTTATACTTGTTTACTGAAAACCAAAGCTGTAACAGCTTCAAAGAAGTTTGTAGTCCTGAAATAGTATTTTTTAAACTAATTTCTGTTTGATTTTTTGTAATTTGCCACTTGAAAATAGTTATAAACATTGAAGAAATCAGAAATGGGCAAAAATCTAAAAACATCTTTTACAGATATGTTGGGTATTGATTACCCGGTTATTATGGCACCAATGTTTTTGGTGTCGACACCTGAAATGATTATTGAAGCACTTAAAAGTGGCATTACAGCTGCATTTCCGGCTTTGAATTATCGTACTGATGAAGACTTTAGGAATGCTATATTGAAAATTAGAAAGGCAACCTCAAAGCCATTTGGTATCAACCTAATTGTTAATAAATCAAATATTAAATACAAAAAGCAATTAGATACTTGTATCGAACTAAAAGTAGATTTTATTATCACATCATTAGGTAACCCAAAAGAAGTGATAGAGAAATGTAAACCCATGGGTATAAAGGTGTTTTGTGATGTTGTTGATTTAACATTTGCATTAAAAGTTGCTAATTTGGGAGCAGATGCAGTTATAGCAGTAAACTCAATAGCCGGAGGGCACTCAGGAACTATTGCGCCTGAAATATTGCTACCGATGCTAATAGAAAAGCTTGATATTCCTGTAATCTCAGCAGGAGGGATTGCTACTAATAAGCAACTGAAAGAAACCCTTGAAATGGGAGCTCAAGCTGTATCAGTTGGAACAATTTTTATTGCCTCACCAGAGGCTGGGGTTAGTGATGAGTATAAAAATGCACTTGTTGAATATGGTGCTGATGATATTGTAATGACTAGTAATATATCAGGAACCCCTATTACGGTTATTAATACACCCTACATGCAAAAAATTGGTAATAAACAGGGAATGTTGTCTAAAATTCTAAGTAAGAATAAGCGATTCAAGAAGTATATTAAAATGTTTATTATGGTAAGAGGAATGAAGGCTATTGAGAATGCGGCAAATAATCCAACATATAAAACTGTTTGGGTTGCTGGTAGAAGTATTGAGCATATTCACTCCATCAGACCAGTTAGAGAAATTGTTAAGGAGTTGGTTGAATCTTAATCATTACTTTATGGTTTAAACAGTGTCTATAAGAAAAGCCACAGTAAAAATATTGTGTTTTCTTAGAAGTATTAATAGAAATTAATAAACACTTATTTATGCTTTAGGAAGCGTAAAGTAAAACATACTTCCTTCCCCAATTTTACTTTCAACGCCAACTTTGCCACCAAGTTTTTCTACAACACGGCGTACAATTGATAGCCCTAAACCATGTCCTTTAATTTTTGCCTGCTTTAATCTAACAAACTGTTCAAATAACAATTTTTGATCGTCATGCGAAATTCCTTCCCCATTATCCCTAACCCAATAACGAATCATTTCAATGTTGTTATTATCAATTTCGATATTGGAACCAATTGTAATATTAGGGGATACACCTCCATATTTTATTGCATTGCTAATAAAATTTACCCATATTTCTTCAACCCAAGGGGCATAACCTTTAGTTAATGGCCAAGCTTCTGGATAGATAAGACTAACATTGTTTTCACTGATAACTGATGATAATCTTTTTCTTGATTCATTTACAATCTCAAGCATATTTAGATCATGAGTTGGGGCGTCTGCCTTACGTACGTTTGCAAACAGAAGTAGATTATTTAGTATTTGTAATGTTTTATGTCCCGTATCTTCTATATGACCTAAAAATTCTTTTTTCTCAACCTCTGAGATATCATAATTACCTTTTAATAAATCTGCAAAACCAATAATAGTACCGATGGGAGTTCGTAAATCGTGTGCAACTGTATGAGCAAAGGCATCAAGTTCCTCGTTGCGTTCCGAAAGTTCACGGGTTTGTATTTTAACCTTTTCCTCAGCAATTTTCCGCTTTGTTATCTCCCGATTACTCGCTCTGATTCCAATGTTATTACCATCTTTATCGAAAACAGTTTGACATACATGTCCAATCCATCTCTCACTGCCATCTTTCGCGATTATCCTAAACTCTAATGAATCACAATTATTATTATTTTCAATTTGAAGATTGTGAGCTTTAACAGTCTCTCTATCATCTTTATGAACAATGCTGTGCAAAAGTGAAGGATCTTTTATAAACTCATCGGTAGAATAGCCTGTAATACGTTCACATGATGGTGAATTATATATTAGCTTACCGTCTTTATCAGTCCAATATTCCCAATCGTAAGCGTAGTCGGCAACAGTGCGAAACTTCGCATTACTTTCCTGTATTGCTTTTTCGGCTTTTCTGATTCTCAGCATTGATGACACTTGGGCTGCCAATTCAGTAGGATCAAATGGTTTTGATAGAAAAACATCAGCTCCCGACTCAAGACCTAATACTCTACTTCCTGTATCTTTTTGAAATGCAGAAGCCAAAATTAATGGAATAACTTTGGTTTGCTCATCAGATTTTAACAATTTGCATACTTCAAAACCATCCATGTCTGGCATAACCACGTCTAATAGTATTGTGTCAGGTTGTTCTTCTTTCGCCAATTTTATCCCTTCCGGACCTGATTGAGCAGATATTACTTTGCAACCTTTAATCGATTTCTCAAGAATAAATTTTATTTTTATTTGGTAACTCTGTTCGTCATCAATAATAAGTATTTTATCCATAATTATTGAGTTTAGTCGGCTAATTTACAAAAAATATTTAATCTAAATGCAGAGTTGTATGACTGTTAAAGCTACAATTTAGGAATTGACAATAGTATGTGACTGGAATTTTCTTACAGCTATCTAGGCTTTTGAAGAAAGCTCAATAAGTGTAATTTCGGGTAATATTCCAATTCTGCCGGGGTAACCAATTGAACCAAGACCGCGATTTACATAAATATATTTCCCCAGTTTGTTTTTGTCTTCATACAAACCTGCCCATTGTTTGTACATGTATTGTGCGGGACTCCATTTAATGTCTTTCGTTTCGATGCCAAATTGAAATCCGTGCGTATGTCCTGACAATGAAAGATCTATATCATAATTACCGGGGATAATTACTTTTTCCCAGTGAGATGGATCATGGGTCATAAGAATTTTAACATCAGCTTCTTCTGTTCCTATTATTGCCTTGTCAATATCTCCATATTTAGGAAAACGCATATTTGCCCCCCAGTTTTCAACACCAATTAAGGCAAGCTTACCGGATTCATTCTCTAATATCACATTCTCATTGTTAAGAAGTGTCCATCCAATATATTTGAAAAAGTCAAGTAGCTGAATCAAGTTTTTACGTTTTTCATCTTCGGATGGCCATGATACATAATTTCCATAATCATGATTTCCCAGTACAGCATAAACACCACGCTTTGCTCTTAGCTGCGATAGCACATCTTCGAATCCAATTACTTCCTTTGTTGCATAGTTTACGATGTCACCAGTAAACAAAATTAAATCTGGCTTTAGCTCATTTATTAGGTCAACGGCACGTTGTAAAGGCTTTTTTGATGACCAACTTCCCAGATGTATATCAGATATCTGAACAATTTTAAACCCATTGAAATCACTGGATAATTTAGGTAGAATAATTTTTTCACGAATAATTTTAAACTCGTAAACCCATTTAAACATGCCAATAAACATTGTACTAAGCACTAGTCCTCCCGAGATAAATCCAACATATTGTAGAAATTTATTACGAGTTATTCCATCCTCCTTTTGATCATCCAAAAATTGCTTACGGGTTTCCTTCTTCCCAATTACAAATAGCTTTTGGGCAATTCGTACTGCATCTGCTAGTATTAAAAATGTAATTGGTAAAACTTTTGCTGTATAAAAAACCATAATAATCCCAACCATATATGTTCTAAGCACATCATTCCAATTTACTATTGGAATAAACATAGACCCTACAAGAATAGTGGTTAGTAGTAATAATGGCAACCAATAAATAAATATGATTGTAATCCTAAGCCAGTGTCTGTAATTAAAAACTTGCTTTTTTACTGATGACCATAGGTAAAAGTCGGCAATTACAATTATTACTAAGAATATATATTTGTTTACATAAATCGGGAAACTGTATTTCAAAATGAAATATCCGATAAAAAGAAAAAATGGAAGTAATATATAGTTAAGCTTTAGCTTCATTAGTTGTTGTAAGTAAATCAGTAGTCCAAACGAGGTTTATAACCAGTTATTTCATTGTTATTGTTAATAAACCTTAACATAAATCAAAAACGCCGCAAAAGTAGTGGTTTTTTTATTGTGATGGTCACTTGATTTTAACATCAAGTACATCTCTGAGGGTATTGCCTAATGTCATAAATGCCAGTACTAATATTATTATTGCGATACCGGGAATTATGGCTAAGTATGCTGAATCGAGTATAATAAAACTGTAGTATTCCTTTATCATACTACCCCACGAAGGCATAGGTGGCTGAATACCAATGCCCAGGAAACTTAATCCTGCCTCAATTAGTATTGCTGCTGCAAAGTTTGCAGCTGAAATTACGATAACAGGGCTTAGGATGTTAGGCATAATGTGCTTTATAATAATCCGCGTGTTTGAATAACCTAGAGCAACACCAGCCTCAATAAACTCTTTTTCACGAATGCTTAATATTTGCCCACGAACCACACGAGCTACTTCAACCCACATTGTGAGACCAACTGCTATAAAAATCTGCCAAAATCCTCTTCCCAATGCAAATGTGATAGCAATTACCAGTAACAGTGTAGGAATCGACCATACAACGTTAATAAACCACATAATAATATCATCAGTCCTACCTCTGTAATATCCTGCAATTGAGCCAAGTAATAATCCTACGATAAGTGATATTGCAACAGATATAAACCCAACAGATAGGCTTACTCTTGATCCAATAATAAGCCTGCTTAGTAAATCTCTACCAAACTGGTCGGTACCTAGTATATAATTGGTGGTTACAATATTATTTTTAATAATCTTTTGTTGTATGCTTTTAGTAGATTCGTTAATTATTTTTCCTGAAACAGTTTTTTCCTGAAATGTATTGCCATCGTCATTAATTGAAGAAACGTTAATGGGATAAACAACATTTGCCATATTAAAAGACTCAGTCATTCCGATACCTGTTTCATCAAATATATTCACAACTATATTGTTTTCAACAAATGAATAATTTGAAATTGGAACTAGTTTGTAGTTGCTATTTGCCCCGTAGAATAGTTTTGTAAAAAAAGATGTGTTTATTTGTGGCTGGTTTTTACGAATCTTTAAAAACTCAACTTCAAATCCTGGTTTTTGAGTGCTGATTTCAAGTATTTGGTTATTACACATTGGTGTTGAGTCGGGTACAATAAAATATCCAAAAATTGCAATAATTATTGTCAAGCTAATAATACTCAATGAAACCATACCAAGCATATTTTTTTTGAATCTGGAAATTGCTAACCATGATAATGAGGTTCCTGTTTTATATGTTTTTTTTGAAAAAATCATTGGAGGTCAAAAGTATGAAAATAATCCTCTTTGTACGTAAATAATTATTCGTCATTCTAAAAAACATTGTATATTTGCACCCTCAAAAATGGTGGGTGTAGCTCAGTTGGTTAGAGTACTAGATTGTGGTTCTAGGTGTCGCCGGTTCAAATCCGGTCATCCACCCAAAAAAAGAGGTTGTTTTTCAACCTCTTTTTTTATGTGTAATTCCAAACTTTAATAATATTTATCTATTATAGTGTTTAATCTATAGATAATCATTTAGGGGTTACGGTGTTTTCCTCATATCTAAAAAAAGAAGACCTATAAGTAAGAAAATGCGATTTGTTGAAATTATAAGTATTTTGATGGTATAAAGGAAAAAATCACGAAATTTGTACATATTGTTGTTAGGACATGCTGATAGATTAAACTAAAAAGATGAAAAAGTATTCATTAATATTTGCATTGTTGATTGTTGGAATAACAGCTCAATCACAAGTACTAATAACATTGCTTTTAGGTGATAAATTGAACTCTGAAGGACTTGAATTTGGGCTTGAAGGGGGTGTAAACTGGACAAAAATTTCAGGGTTAGATACAAAAGACTATGCCAGAAAATGGAATTTAGGATTCTACTTCGATATTCGCATCAAGAATCAATGGTCATTTTATACCGGTGTTTTGGTTAAATCAAATTATGGAGTTGATAAACTTTCTGACAGTGATTTAGTATCTCTAGGTGCTACTAATTACAATATGTTGGATACAACTACATTAACAGGCGATTATAGTTTGAAAATAAATTCATTCATGGTTCCTGCCATGATAAGGTATAAGTTTAAAAACCATATATACGCCGAATTTGGCACACAATTTTCTTTAATGTATAAATCATGGGTTGAGTTTAATTCAAATATTGATGGAAGTGATGTTGTTATTAAAGAATATAATAGAGATAAGATTAATAAAATTGACGTTGGTGTAATGATTGGTGTTGGCTATACATTGTTTAAGGGAACTGGTTGGACTTTTGGTGCCAAGTATTATTATGGTTTTGTTAATGTTTTTAAAGATGTTTCAGATACTAAAAATAGTTCAATTTATTTAAAACTTAACATTCCCATAGGAGCAGGGAAAAGACCAGATAAAACTAAAAAATAAATAAGCAAATGACCGGTAATGTACTATTTGACATTAATTAATTCCCACCTCAATTCCTGCGAAAAAACCTCCGCTATCTCGACTCTTAATAGTACAAACTCCATCGATAGATTTTATCCGGCTTAGTATATTGTTTAGACCTAAACCTTTTTTATCAGATTTTATCATCTTTTCATAATCAAATCCACAACCATTATCGCGGTAGGTAATAAATAGGTTTTGACCTTTTACTGTAAATGTGATTCTAATTTCAGTGGCATTTGCATGTTTAAGCGTGTTGTTAATTAATTCAGTTAATACTCTATACAAGCTTATTTCTTTTGCTGTTTGTAATCGGGATTTAAAGTTTATAAAACTTGGTTTAATTTTAATTTTGCCAGATGCATTGATTTTATCACAGAAAGACCTAAGAGTTAAGGCAAGTCCATCCCTTTTTAATGCAGCTGGCATAATATTGTTTGATATATTACGTACATTTTGAATAGCATCATCGAGCATAGTGTTGCTACTTACAATAATTTCTTCTCTTTTTGTTTCGTTAGGAGTATTCTTTATTTCGTTTAAATAGAGTCTCAATGTTGATAGTAAGACTCCGAGTCCATCATGCAAATCTTCGGCAAACCGTTTACGCTCTTTATACTCCGTGTTTATTATTGCGTCGAGTAAATTGCGCTCACTTTCTTGTTGAATTTTCCTTTTTTCGGCTAATTGTTTATGCTTGTACGACCGGTATGAAATTACAATAATTGCAAGAATTAGTATTAAAATAAGCGATATCGACCCAAATGTAATACGAGTGATTTTTACATTTTCGTCAAGTAGCTTTGTTTTTTCATTTAGAAAAATAATTTGTTTTTCTTTTTCTGACATGCGGTATTTTGCCTCCATGTCGGCTATAGTCTTTTCTCTATCATTATTAAAAATAATCTCTCTTATTTTACTGCTCTCCAGATAATAATTATAAGCCAATTCATAATTACCTTGCTTTTTGTATATATTTGAAAGTTCTTCATTTGTAAGCATTATAAATCTCTGAGTGCCATTTTGTTTTGCCTTATTTAGTGATTCAGTAAAGTATTTTTCAGCTGACTTGTAATCATCAAATTTCATATAATATTGACCAATCATATAATTACAATTTATTAAACCGTACGTAAAGTTTAGCTTTTTACTTAGCTCAAGAGCTTTGTTATAATAATAGTATGCTGAATCATATATTTCACGCTCCCGAAAAACATCTCCTAAGTTAACGCAAATTGCTGTGTAATTACTCTCGTTGATGGCATCTTTTGCTATTTTATAACCTGCTGAAAAATAATAATACGCACTATCGTAATTTGGGATTCCGAAAAATACACTACCAAGATTTGCAAGACATTGCACAATTATATCGTTGTCACCATCCAAATATGCGTTATGTAGTGCTTTGTGCTGATATTCAAGCGCTTTGGGGTAATTCCCTAAATCTATGTATGAGGCTCCAATATTACTAATGCATGTTGATATCCCAGGCTGATAATTTAACTTCTCCGATAATTTAAGCGATTTCATATAGTTATCAATTGCTTTGTCGTATATAGCCTGATAATAATAAACGTTTCCTTTATTTGCATATGTAGCTAATAATCTACGTTTGTATTTGTTATTTGATGTGTCATATTTTAAAAGAGATAGTCCTCCTTCTAACGCCTTGTCTAAATACGTAATAGCTTCAAGGTAATTACCTATTACAATGTTGCAAACTCCCAATGTGTTTTGCGAATTTATTACCCGATATTCATCGTTCATTTTTATTGCTCTGGCAAGAGCAATGTTTTCGTATAAAATAGCACTATCAGTATATTTATACATGTACTCCCATGCCAGATTATCAGCTGCACCATAGTAAACTGAGTCGTTAACACTTGATAGAAGTACAATTTTTAAACTATCGGTATTTAACCCAAAAACCATATTTGTGACCAACAGTGTAAGTGCGAATAATTGTAACCGATTAATTATTTTCTTCATAGGTCGTAAATTTTTCATAAACCAACAGCCTTACGTTTTTTCGCAACAGGATATTATTTTTAATACCCAGTATTGAATTTAAAATGCCTTTGTACTATCCTATTTAGCAAATATTAATTTTTTCGTATTGCCAAACAGACCTATTTCATTAGCTTTTCTATCTCGTCTATCTCGATAGGAATATCTTCCATCAAGTCTATCGGTAATTCTTCAGTAATCAATATGTCATTTTCAATTCTAATGCCGATATGTTCATCAGGGATATAAATACCAGGTTCGCACGTTAGTACCATTCCGGCTTTAAATTCAATATTTTTTTCGCCAACATCATGAACGTCAAGTCCTAAAAAATGGGCTGTTCCGTGCATGAAATACTTTTTGAATAATGGATTTTCTTTATCCTGATTTTTAACATCAGCGGAGGTAAAAAGTCCAAGCTTAATCATTTCGGTTTCCATCATAAGGTTTACTTCTTCATTAACTTTGTTGATAGTATTACCGGGTACATATAGTTTTATGGCTTCTTTAAATACATGCAAAACAGCATTGTAGCACTCTTTTTGACGATTATTATATTTGCCGTTTACTGGTATGGTACGACTCATGTCTGCCGTATAATTTGCATATTCGGCACCAAAATCAAAGAGTATCAAATCACCTGATTTACATTGTTTGTCATTTTCGATGTAGTGCAATATGCAAGCATTAGCGCCGGAAGCTATTATTGGCGCGTAACCATGCCCGTTTGCTCGGTTGATAGTAAATTCGTGCTCGATTTCAGCTTGTACTTCAAACTCATACATTTTTGGTTTGATGGTTGCCAATACTCTTCTGAATGCTTTATTCGTAATATCACATGCAATTCTGAGTAATTCTATCTCATGAGCGGATTTAATTAACCTCAGTTTAGTTAATAAAGGAGCTAAGCGGTGATAACTATTTAGTGGATATTGCTTTCTGATTTTTTTACCCATTCTCTGGTTTCTATCAATAACATCAGGGTTGAATTTTGGTAATTCATTTTGAATTAAGTAAATATTGTTAGTAGAAAGTAGTGTTTCGCGCAATGTTATTTCAAAATCATCTAACCAAAAAATACTCTTAATTCCCGACGTTGTTTTGGCCTCAGGTTTAGTATATTTGTGACCTTCCCAAATAGCTATTTGCTCATTTGTTTTTAGCAAAAACAGATTCTCTTTCGATTTGCTGCCATTTTTGGTTATTAATAATATACTTTTCTCTTGATCGATACCTGTAAGATAAAAAAAGTCCGACTGCTGCCTGAAAGGAAAATACTGATCTCCATTTCGTGGTTGTTGATCGTTTGAGAATAGGATTGCTACCGAATTATTTGGCAGCTTATTAATTAGACGTTTTCTGTTTTCGATAAACAAATTTTGAGTAATTGGTAGATAACGCATGTTGATTAGTTAATTATTTGCTTTAAGACATTAATATTATAATTAATCAAAAGTATTATTTTTTAACGACTTTTTTATAAACAATAGGTTCCGGATGAAAAACCAGCCATGCAAAACAAAATCCATAAACAACAGGCTGTAATTTTTCTCCTTTATACCCACCATCAATGCATTCACCTACAAAATTACATTTTGAGTTTGTCTCCTTTGATCATTAATTTTATTACTCAATGTTACTTGCATTGTTACCCGCTGGTTATTTTATTTTATTCGATATTTTTTCAATTATTTTCGTCCAATATTCTTTCATTTCGTTTCTCTGTTCAGTGTTCAATAATTTCTCTTGATGGATTGCAATTGTCGTTTTACTTTCATTTCCGATTACTCGAATTTGAACCGTTGATATATTTTTCCAAGTTTTCAATTTCCAATTCAGTCGTATATGTGAATTTGGTTTAAAAACTCGTAAAATTCCTGTTATTCCATTTTTAGTTTCAAATTTCTTTTTCAATTCAAGTTCACTTTTTAAGTTTCCGAGCCAAATTTTCAGCCCGTTTTCCGAAAATAGAAAATCCCATACTTTTTCAGTCGATACAGGAATTGTTTTCCGAATTCCGAATTGAAATCCTACGTCTTTGGTTTTTCCTACTTGATTTTCCATTTTCTAATTTGTCTTAAAGAGAGTTAAGTCAGCATTGATAATATCAATATTAAAGACAATACTCCAAGAACTGTGGTAAATACTCCCATTTTTCTTGACTTAGTCCAGCCTGATAATGAAATCATTGTTACTAATGAAATAATTCCTAAAATAAATGAAATAATTCCAACAAGTTTTGGAAATAATAAATCATCTGCTGAAACTTTAAAAAGGAATCCTTCTGTTGTTCTCATAATAATATTGGTCATCGAAAACAATGTTATCAAAAAGAAACTGGCAGCAGTCGTAGCAAATACCATTATTTTGTTTAATAAACGTCCTTTTACTTCGGAAATTAAAAAATTGGCAACAACTGCAATGGAAAATCCTGCCAACAATGAACATATCACAATTATTTGTTCCGCAATTTTATGTAAATATTCAAATGAGATATCAGTCATATTAATTTCTTTATGTTATCTTTTTTGTATTCAAATTCGCTCGTCTGCGCTTGCAGGTATCGGTTGGCGATATGAGCCGTAGCCGGTTTTTACGATATTTTTCTTGCGATTTCATAGAGGTCAAATGTACTAATACTTTTCAAAACGAACGACGAACTCGGCTATGGATTATAACGCTTGTTGAACTAAACCTCCCTGCGGTCGGTGGATTAACTCTCCAACCTATTGCAAATTTTTATTACTTTTGAATATATTCTATATTAGAAAGATATGCAGTTTTATCAAATCCCCTATACAATTAAGTATGATGTTGTTTAGCCCAACAAGATTTAAAACACAATTGAGCATACATTTCTCCTAAATATTAGGG
>Ga0256826_1002079_pt1 | contig 12330 bp, 10 predicted proteins | sample CV79metaG_FD_185975 | JGI IMG/M metagenome (GOLD analysis project Ga0256826, IMG submission 185975) | Hydrothermal vent microbial communities from East Pacific Rise, Pacific Ocean - CV79 | ecosystem: Environmental > Aquatic > Marine > Hydrothermal vents | place: Pacific Ocean: East Pacific Rise... | reverse complement strand
AACGATAAAAGATTTATCAAAACTACCACGAAAATATCCTGCCATAGAACCATATATAAGACCTATAAAAGAAGATATAAAAGCACTTCCAACTCCAATAATTAAAGAGATTTTTCCCGCTTCTATTAGTCTTGAAAATAGGTCTCTTCCTAACCTATCTGTTCCTAAAATATGCTCTAATGATGGTGATAAGAGGATTGATTTACTATCTAAACTATACGCATCTATAGTAAAAAAATAGGAACCAAAAAATGAAAAAATAAATATAAATGCTAATATAATAATACTAAATATTGGCATCTAACTATCTACTGTTTTATACCTAAAAGTGTTTGCATCATCTGATCTATAGTCGTAATAATTTTAGCTGCTGCACTATAGGAAGATTGATACTTAATTAAGTTTGTCATCTCCTCATCTACACTTACTTTTGATGTTGAAAAAAACTCTAACTCAATAGCATTATATTGTGTTGATATAGTTTCATTATTTGTTGTTGCAGAATTAGATGCTGTTCCCACACCTGTAGCGATAATATCAAACATTCCATAGGCTGTTGTTGAGTATGTTTTTTTATCACCTACATGAATATCAAAAGATTCAAATTGATGTTGCATCATAGAAAGAGCAAGAGAGTTATCTCCATCTACCGATGTTTTTCCTGCTGAAAGTTGTGTTGGCTGTGTTGCAAGAGAGTTACTTAATTTAATATTAGTAGCACTATCTCCATCAAAAAGTCTGCTCATACCCAACGCACCTGCAAAGTTTGTTCCAGAAGAGAAACTTTTATCTTTTAAAACATCTTGTATACTAAAACTAAATCCTTTAGATTCTGCCGATGCTTCTATTGAAAGTTCTAAACGTAAACTGCCATCTGCTGAACGGGAAAAATTAAAACCATCTTTAAAAAAATCATCTATATCATCGTTAGCATTGTAATTTTCATTATCATCACCTGAAACCGATATCTGACCCTCTATCGAATTCGATCCTTTTTCTCCTCTCATCACAGTTGCTGAATCTATATTAATGGTTCTACTTGCCGCTATCTCTCCATCAAGATTATAAACAACTAAATCAAAACTACCCTCTTTAATATTTAAAGAGGAGTTTACAAGAGAATCTGATTCTCCTATATTTACCACATTAGAACTCATAGTTGTTTTAGGAGCTTCAGCATAAAGATTGTTTACCGATTCTATAAGACCTTTAGAAAAAGCATTCAACTCCGATACAGTATTTTGAATAACTCCATCGATAGGTTCACCACTTGTAGTTTCAATAGTACTACCTCTTAACTCTAACATCGCTCCTATTTTTCCATTTTGAATAACATTTTCCATAGGAAGAAGCTTCCCATCTTGTCTTTCATAAGAGATACTATAAAACCCTTTTTCACTCTCTTTATTATCAACTTTTAAAGGATGAAAAGAGTTTCCGTCAACAATATTAAATCCACCAACATTTAAGGAGTAATTACCTGAAGTTTTATTGGACAAACTATCAACTCTAATATCTGAATTAATAACTCCAGAATGGACATCAGCCCCTATAAGTTTTGATAAACTAACTTCAATTAGATTTCGTTTGTCTCGTAAATCGTTTGCTGTATATGCACTTCCACTTTCAGCTAACTCTATGCTTGTATTAAGTTTTGACAACTCTTCTGCTAGAGAGTTTACTTCTGTAACAGCTACCACTAAATCTTCATTCACTTGTTGTTGTAAATTACTCACCTGATCTGTCATCTGAACTATATGAGAAGAGAGTGTTTCTGTCTGTTTAGCAACTGCCATTTTAATAGCATCATTTGTTGGATTATCTGCAAATGTTTGCCACATATTATAAAATTCAGCTAAATCTGATTTTACCCCTACTCCATCTATCTCTGGAAAATATGTTGTCAACTCTCCTAATGTTCTCTCTTCATAATCACTATACTCTTTATCTGCAGAGATAGAGTTATATCTATCAAATACAAAATTATCAAATACTCTTTTAATCTCAACAATCTCAACACCATTTCCAACATTTCCAGGGGAGAGTTCAAGTGGTGTCTGTGCAGATGTAACTACTCGTTGCCTTGTGTATCCATCTACCTCAGCATTCGCGATATTGTGACCAGTTGTATTTACTCCGACTTGCGCAGCATTTAAAGCACTATACCCGATATTTAATGTATTCATAATAGATGACATAATAAACTCCTAAACTCTAACTTCTATAATTTTTGATGCTTTTGATGCTACTTTATTGTAACCTTGCATCTCTGTTGGTACTAATTTCTCTAAAAATGTATTATAAAGATTACTCACTGTTAAAACAAATTTTGCATAACGCTTATTGACTTCATGCAAAGAAGCAAGTTCTACTTTTAGATCAGCTAACATATCATGTTGTTCATCATTTAAAAGGTCTGTTAACTCTTTTTCAGGATTCATTGTCATAAGAGAGAGTATTGCACCATCTATAAGAGCTTTGTTGTTTTCAAAACTTTTCAATTTCTCCTCTTTTAATACCATTCTTTCAAATTGTGAATCATGCTTGACCTCTTTAATATCTTTAATATCAGATTCTGTCATCTCTATAAGCTCTTTCAAGTCGCTTAAAGCATTTTTCAAATGATAAGACAACATCTATAGTAACTCATCTGCTATCAACTCTGAAAGCATCTCTAAATCGACTTTATATTCGCCATTACTTAAAGCTTTTTTTATCTTTTCCACCTTACTTGTATCACCCTGTTTTGAGACACTATTTGTCTTACCAGTTTTTGAGTTTTTTGAAGATTTACTCTTATATACATTATTGACAACTAGACCACTTATATTGGAAATCATAATATACCTTTTGGTTTATATCCTATGTATCCTACCAATATCGACATAAAATATGAATTATTTAATTTTTTTGACTCAGATAATCATATAACATTTGAGAAAAACCAAAACTTCCTGCACTACTTTTACTTAGCTCATCACGATACATAGATTTATATATCTTATCACCAGGATCATTTTGTTCTGAAAAAAGATTTTTTTCATTTTTAGCAGCATTATCCATAATCATCTTTAACATTATCGATTCAAATGCATCTGTTTGCTCTTTCAATTTAGAATCTTCAGCTTTATAATCTATAGTAGGTATCACTTTTTGTTGTTCAACTAAATTTATCATTATATGACCTTTAACTCTGCAGATATACTACCTGCTGTTTTCATAGCTTGTAAAATAGCTATTATATCTTTTGGTGAAGCACCAAGTTTTTGTAAAGAACGAACTAAATTTGCTACGGTTGTCGTTCCATCTCTCATATAGATCTCATTTTCATTTAAACCTATCACTAAATCATCATCTACTTTAATCGCTCCAGCAGGTTGAGATGGTTCTTGCTGTTCACTGATTTTAATAGTAATATCATTATGTGTTAAGATAATAGGCTTTACCTCTATATCTATACCAGCAATTATCGTTCCCGTTCTTTCATTTATAATAATTTGATTCTTTGTACTGTATTCCATCTCTATATCTTGAATATTTGCTAAAAACTCAATCATAGAACTATCTTTTGGTTTTTTTAACTTAATAGTACGAGCATCTAAAGCTACAGCTACCTGTGTACTATAATAGTTATTAATAGCTTTTTGCACAGAGATCGCATTTTTAAAATTTGATTCTTTTAAAGAAAGATTGACATATTGTTGATGATAAAGGTCAATATTTATCTCCCTCTCAACAAATCCACCCTCATAAACGATACCTACAGTTGGATGAGATTCACTCGTCGCACCAGAGTTTCTACCACCAATACTCACACTTCCTTGTGCTAAAGCATAGATTTTACCATCTACCCCTTTTAATGGTGTCATAAGTAATGTTCCAGCCTCTAAAGATTTTGCATCCCCTATAGAAGAGACTGTGATATCAAACTTATCCCCTTGACGTGCAAAAGGCTTTAATGTTGCAGTAACAACAACAGCAGCAACATTTTTTGATTTTATATCGATAGGACGCATATCTATATTCATAGATTTCAACATATTTGCTATCGACTGAAGTGTAAACTTCGATGTTGTTCCATCTCCAGTTTTTCTCAAACCTACAACCAAAGAGTAACCAATAAGTTGATTTTCTCGAACACCTACTATGTTTGCTACATCATTTATCTTTGTAGCATATATGGAAGAAAATAAAAATAATGAGAGTAATAAAAATTTCACTGTTAATCCCTTAAATTATTTAAAATATGTAAGTGTAGTATTACCAAACTTCTTAGATTTAGATTGAGTAAAATTTTTAATACTCTTTGGAAGTTCCAACCCTGTCATATGCTCAATAATAATTAATTTTACATTCTCCTCTGGTAAAGAGGCTATTAAAGCTATCATCTTATCATAAATATCTTCCATCCCCTCTCGTATACTAAAAGGAGGATCTATATAAAAATATGCCTCTTCATCATTTTGTACTAAACTTTTTACAACAGTTTTTATATTTGTAAAACTATCTCCTGCATACACTTTACAGGCATTAGGGTCTGTTAAAGCAATATTGCCTTTTAAAACTTGTAGTGCATCTCTATCTCTTTCCATAAATATAACAGAAGATGCCCCTCTACTCAAAGCTTCAAGACCTATAGAACCACTGCCTGAAAAAAGTTCTACAAATACAGCATCTATAATCTCAAACTGTATCGTATTGAAAAATGATTCTAACACTATTGTTTTTGAACTTCGAGTACTCTCTTTAGAGGGAAGTTTCAATCTCTTTCCTTTAAATTTTCCAGATATAATTGTTTTATTGATACTCTTATTTTTACTTTTCATAAAATGCCTTTATTGTGTTTATAAGATTTTTTTGATACTCTTGTGTCAGTAACTCTATACGTTTTTCTAATAAAGAAAACCTATCGTCATTCTCTTTTTTTTCTACTCTTTTTTTTATTGGTTCAGAAATTTTTATTTTTTCTTCATCTATAAACTCTTCTCTTTTTGATTCAGGTTTTTCAATAGATTTTTTTGAAGAAGAGTATCTTTTTTCAAGTGCCAAAATCAGTTCTTGTTTAGAAAATGGCTTTGTCAAATCAGCATCACTATCTGAAGATATATAAAAACATCTTACATCATCTGTACATTTTTTATCTTTAATAAAGATATCACAACTTTTTGAACTACTTAAATGATCATATAAAAAAAGTTCTAATGATTTTTGTAACAGTGGTGATTTACACTCTATTGCTATTTTCATAAGTTCCCTTGAGAAGATTTTCTTTATTTTACACTAATTTTGCTATAATTAACTGACATTTTCTAAAAAAATATCTTATTAAAAAGAGGTCTAATGAAAAGAATATTCATTTTACTTGTATTTTTTTCATTTACACTTAGTGCAGATGAATCACTACAAAAAGTTTCATTACAACTGCACTGGAAATATCAGTTTGAATTTGCAGGTTTTATAGCAGCAAAAGAGAAAGGGTTTTATAAAGATGTTGGTTTAGATGTTGAATTAAAAGAGTATGATTTTAGTTTAAATGTTGAAGAGGTTGTTCTCAATGGAGATGCAAATTATGGTATATATAGTTCCTCTATTTTGTTATCCTATCTACAAGGAAAACCTATCAAGTTGATAGCAAGTTTCTTTAAAAGATCTGCTATGGTACTTGTTACTAAACCAGATATAAAATATCCTCAAGATCTACTTCACAAAAAAATTATGGCAGATACACAAAAAGATTTTGACCTCAAATTTAAATATATGTTCAATACCCAAAATATCGACACACAAAAACTTAATTTAGTTCAACATACGTATAATATTGATGATTTTGCTAATGGTAAAGTTGATGCAATTGCTGCTTTTATATCTGACCAACCCTATAAATTATCAAAACTCAATATAAAATATAATATATTAAATCCCAGTGATTATGGAATGTACAATCTTCTTTTAGAACTTTTTACCTCTGAAGAAGAGGCTACACAATATCCAAAACGAACAGAAAATTTTAAAAATGCCAGTATAAAAGGTTGGCAATATGCTCTAACACATAAGCAAGAGATGATACAAATCATACAAACAAAATATGCATCTCATTTTTCAAAAGATATACTTGAAAATGAAGCGATGGAGATACAAAAACTCATCATACCCTATGCCTACCCTATTGGATCTATCGATAAAAACTTTTTATATAAACAGTTTGAAATTTTTAAAAAAGATTATCATATAAATAACAATAGAGATTTAAATAATTTTATATTTGGTACAGATACTGAAAGCATTGATTGGATCTTACTGGTCAAAATTTTTACTATTTTTATGATAATTTTTTTATCTATTATCTGGAATAACTATAAACTCTCCTCAACTGTGAAACATAAAACAGAAGATCTTCAAAATGTTTTAGATTCTATGGAAATTGCTATAAAAGAGAGAACAAAAGAGCTTAATGATGAAAAAAACTTTGTAAACACTATTTTAGACTCTCAAGAAAATTTTGTTATAACAAGTGATGGGAAACATTTAAAGACTGCTAACAAAGCTTTTTATGATTTTTTTAATATTAAAAATAGAACTGAATTTATATCAAAATTTGGGAACTGTATCTGTGATACTTTTGATACAACTGCACCAAAAGAGTATCTACAAAAGATGATGAATGGTGAAAAATGGCTTACATATATTAATAATAGACCCGATATAACACATAAAGCTCTAATAATTAAAGATGGAAAAAAATATATTTTTACTGTTACTTCTCAAAAACTATTTGTTAAAGGTCAAGAGTTTAAAAGTGCAATTTTTACAGATGTAACAAGAATGGAAGAGATTAGCACTCAAATCCAAGCAACGCATAAACATACTCGTGATTCTATAGAATATGCTTCCCTTATTCAAGGTGCATTAATACCTCAAAAAGGTGTAATGGAATCATTTTTTAAAGAGCATTTTGTGACATGGACACCTAAAGATACTGTAGGTGGTGATATCTGGCTTTTTGAAGATCTTCGTCATGAAGATGAATGTATCATTATGTATATAGATTGTACAGGACATGGTGTTCCTGGAGCATTTGTAACAATGATAGTCAAAGCTGTTGAAAGAGAGATAATCTCGATAATAAAATCAGATTTACATATGGATATATCTCCAGCATGGATTATGAGTTACTTTAACAAAAGTATAAAAAAGCTACTTCGTCAGGAGAGTGCAGATAGTTTATCTAATGTAGGTTTTGATGGAGGGATAGTTTACTATAACCGAAGAGAACAGATTTTAAAATTTGCTGGAGCAGAAACACCACTCTTTTACTTAGATGAAAAAGAGGAGTTTAAAACCATAAAAGGAAATCGTTATTCTGTAGGTTATAAAAAATGTGATATGAACTATGAATATAAAGAGTCAAAACTAAATGTTAAAGAGGGAATGAAATTTTTCTGTACAACTGATGGCTATTTAGATCAAAATGGTGGAGAAAAAGGTTTTCCTTTTGGAAAGAAAAGATTTTCAAATATAATTAAAGAGAACTCTAGTGAATCGATGGCTGAATTTCAAACACTTTTCCAATATGAGATGATGGAGTATGAAAATATGATAGAAGATAATGATAGAAATGATGATATAACAGTTATAGGCTTTAAGATAGGTGCTAAATCAGAATATACAGAGGATAGTATAGAGGAGATAGTAAAATATGAGGGTGTAATGACTCAAAATGTTGTGGCTAGTTGTATGGATAATATAGAATCAAAAATTCAAAATATGTCACTTATGGGTAATATCTCAACACTAACTATAGAGTATTGTCAAAATATGATGAACTACTCTAAAAATGAGATGATAGATTCAAGAGAGATAGTTCCAGCAGGAAAAATAGAGGTTCAATATATCAATAATAAATATTACGATATTATCGCTACAAATATAGTCTCTGTCGATGATAAAGAAAAAATAGAACCAAAACTGATAGAGATACAATCATTAGATAAAACAGCACTCAAAAAACGATATAGAGAACTCCGTAAATCTGGACAAAATACACATGAAAAAGGTGGTGGAATCGGTTTATATGAGATAGCAAAAGTTTCTAACTCTATTGAGTATAAATTTACTTCTATTAATGAAGATAAATATTATTTTACTATGCAATCATTTGTGGAATCTAAAAAGTAGAAGAGAGAAAGATTATACTATAACTCTCTACATCTCAACTTATTTGGGGAGATGTAGAAAACTATTATCTATTAATGGTGTTTAATAAATGATTCTTCCTCCTCTTCGTCATCGTCATACTCCTCATCAAATTCATCATACTCATCTTCCTCTTCAGTTTCTAAACGAAAGTGTAGAGTTAAATTAGCAATATTTAAAAGTACAGGTACAACAAGTAAAGAAACTATAACAGCAGCTACTGTACCAAAAATAAGTGCTACACCAAGACCACCAAAAACGGCATCTCCAGCAAGAAGTGTTGATGCTAAGATAATCGCAACAGCTGTCAGGAAAATAGGTTTTGCACGAGTTGCAGTTGATTTAGCAATCGCTTCATGTTGTTTTAAACCCTCTTCTATCATTAACTGCTTTGTATAATCTATCAATAATAAAGAGTTACGAGAACTAATACCAATAAGAGCAATAAATCCAATCAGTGAAGTTGCTGTTAAGAAAAATGTATCTTTTGTAGTAACATCCATAACCCAATGACCCATAATAACTCCGATAATAGAGAGAAATGAACCTAAAAGAATAATAGCACTAATTGTATAACTTTGATAATAGATAACCATCAATAAAAAGATAAGCACTAATGCAGCTATAAATGCACCACCAAGTTCAATGAAAGTATCAAGTGTTACTTGCATCTCACCATCCCAATGAAGGTCATAGATAAGTAAAGTTTTTCTATCTGTTAATTGTAAATCAAATAAACCAACTGTTTTAATCTTATACTCATTTGCAAAAGTATCTATTATAAGTTGTTTCGCTTCCATAAGAGGATAAACTTGTGAAACCATATCTGTTTCAGCCATAACATTTGTCATATGACGTAAGTTTTTACTTAAAATAATAGGATTTGATTTAGTCTTCTTAATCGTAACTAACTCTGTAATAGGAATCATCATTCCTCGATTGTTCATCAATTTTAAAGATGTCAATTTTGCACGTACTGAACGAATATCATTTTTTTGAAAAGCTTTTGATTTTCGGCTCAATGTTAAAAATATAGGAATTTGATCATTATATTTTTTTGAATTCTTTACAGATATCTCCATACCCTCAAATGCTAAATATAAGATGTTATTCAGTTGCTTTATATTTACACCTGAACGGGAGATTTTTGAACTATTGACAATAACTTCAAAAGTATCATATACCTCATCTTCAGTTGAATCAACATCCACTAAACCATCGATACCTTTAAAAAGATTTTCCACTTTTACAGCTAATTTTCGAATACCATCTGCATCACTACCATATATTTCAGCAACAATAGCTGCCATTGTTGGTGGTCCAGCTGGTGGTTCTACAAATGAGATATAAGTATCTTTATATAATGGCTCACATGTATCTTGAATAACAGGTCTCATTCTCTGAACCATCATATATGACGGTTCTTCTCTGTGATGACCTTTTGTGATATTGACAACTATCTCCGCAACATTCTCAGAATCTTTGAAATGAGAACCTTTAATAAGTCCTGCAAAATCAAGTGGTGAACCAGTTCCTAAAAATGTTTCTATATTTAACACCTCTTTCTCTTGTTGAACAATATCAACAATACAGTCAGTAACTTTTTTTGTCATATAAATAGAGTTACCATTTGCAAGTGTAGTATAGATAGTAAATGTATCATTATTTTTACCGGGTAACATCTTTGCTAAAACAAGTTTAGTTGGTGCAACCATTAAAATAGAGAAAATAAATGCCATAAAAGTCATCATTAAAATAATTCTTCTCTCTAAGACATTTTCTATACTTCTTGCTAGAAATTTTTCATATTTCTCAAAAACATTCATTAATGATGTCCTCCCTCTTTATCAAAATCTGGTCTTTTTAACATACGTACTGCCATATAAGGAGTAAATATATAGGCTACAAAAAGTGATGCAACAAGTGCAACTGGTACATTTTGTGGGATAGGTTTCATAAACTGACCCATCATCTGACCAACAAAAGCCATCGGTACCATCGTCATAATAATAGCTAATGTAGCGATATTTGTCGCAGGTCCAATCTCATCTGTTGCTCGAACCATTAAGTCATCTACAGGCTCATATCTACTCTCAATATTATGATAGTGTCTATGAATATTTTCAATAACAATAATAGCAGCATCAACCAAAAGACCTAGAGATAAAAGAAATGCAAATAGTGTAATTCTATTGATAGTTTGTCCACCTAAATATGCTACAAAAAGTGTAACGGCTAAAATCATAGGAACAGTAACAGTAACGATAATAGATTCTCTCCATCCAAGAACAAATATCAGAAGTACAGCAATAATAATAATCGAAAGTACAAGGTGAAATACAAGTTCATTTACAGCTTCATCAGCACGTGAACCATCATTTCTTGTAATTACATAGTTGATACCTTTTTGAGAAAGATAATCTTTATAAAGTTCTAACTCCTCTTTTACTGCATTGGATATATTTACAGCATTTGTACCTTGAAGTTTTGAAACAGTTAAAGTAACTTGACGTTTTTGTTCAGAAAAACCTCCATCTCTTCTTTGTACAGCGATATAACTTGATTTAAAATTTTGAATATCATACGATTTAGTAACATGTGCTACTTGATAGAGATATATAGGTGACCCTCTATAACTTGCAACAATAATATGTCCAATATCTTTCTCTGTATCTACAGCATTTTTTACAGATACTATCGCTAATTCATGATCTTTTGTTGTATTTTTTACAGAAGGTACATTGTAAGCAAGTGACTCTATAGATTTAACAATCTGACCTAAAGAGAGATTATAACCAGCTAGTTTATTGATATCTACCTCTACATTAAATTGTGTTTTATGTCCACCTTTAATATTTGTAACGGCAACATTATGTAAACTATTTATATGGTACTGAATCTCTTTTACTGAATTATAAAGTTGAGTTTGATCTGTATTTGGATCATTCGAATAAAAAGCAACAGTTACAATAGGAATATCGATATCAATATCCAAAGGTTTTACTAAAGGGTTCATAGCACCTTTTGGAAACATAGCATTATTTTGCATAATCTTATCGTAGATTTTTAGATTTGAATCTGCTTTTGTTTCACCAATAAAAAATGAAGCATTTACAATCCCTACATTATCCATAGCCATACCATGAAGATGTTGTACACCTTTAACCTCTTTAAGCTTTCTCTCTAAAGGTTTAACAATAACTTGTAAAACCTCTTCAGCAGTAGCTCCTGGCAGTGCAACAATAACCGTTGAACCACTTACAACCATTTGAGGATTTTCCTCTCTAGGCATAACCATTAAAGATATATAACCAATAGCAATCAAAAATACACCAAGCACAACACTCAGTGGACTTCTAATAAATGTTTTTGCTAATACCCCAGCAGAATCGGTTGGTTTATACTCTTCATACTCATGTGCTTCTTTTATTTTAGCCATTGTATCACCTTAATCTATATCAACTGTTGCATACATACCAGGATAAACAGAACGGTTTCTAGTTTTAAATGAAACTTTGATTTTAAACGTATGTGTCATAGGATTTGAGTTTGGTATAATAGCAGTTACTCGTCCAACAGTTACAATATCTAACGATGGTATTTTCACTGTTACTTTTTTACCATGTTTAATAAGTGCAAGATTTGTTTCTGCTATCTCTGCTGAAATTTTTAGATTACTCAGATCAGATAAAACGATAGCAGGCATACCCGGCATAGCCATCTCCCCTACTTTAATATTTTTAGATACAACAACACCACTATTTGGTGCTTTAACATTTAAGTAAACATATTGATTTTCAACTTCAGCAAGTCTTGCTTTACCTATTCTCATCATATCTTTAAGATTTTTTTCAGCTAGTTCTAAATTTTCAACCTCATATCTTGAAACCATATCTTTTTTTAACAATCTTCTATGTCTTTCAAGATTAATTTTAAGATTTTGATATTGATTTTCATAAATTTGTAAACCAGACTGTGCTTGACGTTTTGCAGAGTCTATCTCTCGTGAATCGATAGTATAAAGAACCTGTCCTTTACGTACCTGTTCACCCTCTGAAACATTTACACTTGTTACAAATCCCATGAAACGACTTGTAATCATTTTTTGATTATCTGAAATAATACTTCCAGATAATG
>Ga0256826_1002077_pt1 | contig 12335 bp, 13 predicted proteins | sample CV79metaG_FD_185975 | JGI IMG/M metagenome (GOLD analysis project Ga0256826, IMG submission 185975) | Hydrothermal vent microbial communities from East Pacific Rise, Pacific Ocean - CV79 | ecosystem: Environmental > Aquatic > Marine > Hydrothermal vents | place: Pacific Ocean: East Pacific Rise... | reverse complement strand
TTTCAGCCTTTGTTAAAGGGGTAAATGATCATGGTCAAAGCTATACCGGTATTACTGAGACTTTAGGTAATGGAAAAACGTGGGCAAAAGACCCTTATAAAAGTGTTGATTTTCAAGCCAGTGCTTCGTATAAGGGGCTAAGTTTCTCTTTCTTGCATAACAGTCGCGACTTAGATGACTTTTATATTGTTAGACAACTCTCTTATAATGGGACAAGAGAAGATGAGTTTAACAACTTAAGAATTCAATATGAAGTAGAAGTTACTGACAGTTATAAAACAAGTTTAACAATTGCTCATTTAGAAGCTGAAGATACAATTACAGGTGAAATGCATACTTTATATCCTATTCAAAATAGAAGAATAGCAGATGTTTTAATTAAAGAAAAAACCCCCTCAATTGAGTGGTTTAATGAATATAACTTGAATGATAAACATAATTTTATTCTTGGTGCAGAATATAGACATCCTAATGTTAAAGGTGATATTAGTTATTCTCCTAGTAATGAGAATTTATCGTTATTAGATGATGTTTCTCGTGATGTGTATGGTGTTTATGGACAGTACCAAGGTCAGATTCATAAAGATATATTAATTACCCTCGGTCTTAGGTATGATAAATATTCTGATTTTGGCTCTTCTGTTAACCCTCGTTTAGCTTTAGTATATAAAGCGTTTGAGCAAACAAGTTTGAAACTTATATATTCAGAAGCTTTTAGAGCACCTTCGATGAATGAACTTTTTTTACAGAATAATCCTTATATTCAGGGAAACCCAAATTTAGAAGCTGAAACAGTAAAATCTTATGAAGCGATTATTGTTCAACAGTTTAAACATCATGCGATTAATATTTCTTATTATGAAAACCATATGTCCGATATCATAGTTCCTGTATTAGTGCTCCCTATTATTCAAAATCCACCTCTTGTGGAGTATGATAATGTTTCTAATGCAGTTTATCGAGGGCTTGATATTGAATATATTGGTGAACCCTTAGACAATTTTACTGTTCGAGCAAGCTACTCTTATCTGATAGATAAGCCTGCTATTGCGTACAAAAGTTCTGAACATATTACCTCCGCGATATTAAACTATGCAACGCCAAAAATCAATATAAATCTAAGTGGATATTATCATGACAGTGTAGAGAGTGAATCAAGAGAAGATATACCTTCTTACTTTATTGCCAACACCAAACTCTCTTATAAGGTCTTGAAAAATACTTTAGTTTATGTTCAAGTTACTGATATGTTTGATAAAGAGTATAACTCTCCTGCAACGGGAGGAATAGGTCTTCAAGTTCCTAATCGAGGTAGAGAAAGTTTTCTTGGCTTAGATATCAGTTTCTAGTTTTTAGTTTCTAAAGAGTTTATTGTTTTGTAAAACCGCTATCACTAGTGTTCTATTGTTTAAACTTAATACGCTAAAATAAGCTTTTAATTTTATAATCAGGACTTTTTTTGAACTTAGCAATCCTTTTTGGCGGCGCCTCTTACGAACATGAAATCAGCATTGTCTCTGCAATTACGCTTAAAGACAAACTCTCTTCTTTTAATTTAGACTTTATATTTTTAGACCAAGACCATACTTTTTATCATATTGACGCTTCTAAAATGGATGCGAAAACTTTCTCATCGGCTGCTTATAAAAAGATGCCTGTTCTAAGTTTAGAGCAGGGTGGTTTTTCACAAAAAGCCTTTATGGGCTCAAAAAGTGTACAGTTTCAAAAAGTTCTTAACCTTATTCATGGTGCAGATGGTGAAGATGCGACAATGGCATCACTGTTTGACTTTTATAACATTAACTACATTGGACCACGAAAAGATGCGAGTGTTATGAGCTTTGATAAGTTTATGACCAAGGCGTATGCGCATGCTTGTAAGGTTGACACGGTTTCATATGAACTGCTTTCTGGAGAGCGTAAAACTACGGTTCCTTTTCCTTTTATTATTAAACCAACGCGTTTAGGATCTTCTATTGGTGTGAGTATTGTTAAGAGTGAAGACGAACTAGATTACGCACTGGATGTAGGATACGAATTTGATGACAAGCTTTTAATTGAACCTTTTATTGAGGGTGTTAAAGAGTACAATGTCGCAGGAGTGATGACGTCGGATGGTTTAGTACTTTCTCTTGTTGAAGAGCCTCAAAAAGAGGAGTTTTTGGACTTTGATAAAAAATATCTTGACTTCTCACGAAGTGAAAAAGTAAATGAGGCAGATATCTCTGCTGAACTTAAAGAAGAGTTGTATGACGCCTTTACTAAGATATATAATCCTATTTTCGAGGGTGCTTTAATTCGTTGTGACTTTTTTGTTGTGGATGGTAAGGTACTTCTAAATGAGATTAATCCTATTCCTGGCTCTATGGCAAACTACCTTTTTGAGAACTTTCCTTCACTTGTGAAAAACATCACTTTACCAAGAAAAAAAGAGATTAGAGTGAACTATAGCTACCTGCACTCAATTCGTTCTGCAAAGGGAAAGGCATAATGGCTAAAAAAAGTTTTCAGCATGATCACCATACGTATAATATTTCGTATGAAATTGTAAACCCAACGGCTAAACATGATTTTATTATTCTTCATGGTTGGGGTTCAAACAAAGAGATTATGAAACAGTCTTTTGAAGCTCACCTTGATACCTTTCGTCACATTTACATAGACCTTCCTGGTTTTGGTGGCTCTGTGAATCATGCGGTGTTAGATACCCAAGGTTATGTCGATGTACTTGAAGTGTTTTTAGAACTTATTGGGGCTAAACGTGAGATTGTACTGGGACACTCATTTGGTGGAAAGGTGGCGACACTACTGAACCCTAACCTTTTAGTGCTTCTCTCATCCGCAGGTATAAAACTTTCAAAACCTTTAGATGTTCAGATGAAAATAAAAATGACGAAGCTGGGCAATGCGCTTGGCTTGAAAAAACTAGGTAAACTTTTTAGAGCCAAAGATGCCAATGACTTAACGCCTTTAATGTATGAAACCTTTAAAAAAGTTGTTGATGAAGATTTCTCTGACATTTTTAAAAACTTTTATAACAAAGCGGTAATCTGCTGGGGTAAAGAAGACAGTGCTACACCTCTAGTAGCAGGTAAAACGATAGAGAGTCTCATAGCTAAAAGCCGTTTTGTAGCTTATGATGGAGACCATTTTTTCTTTGTAAACAACGCTAAGGCCATTGCTACAGAGATTGAAGCGGAGTTTTTAAAGTAATGGATTATGCTCAACTTCTTCTGTTTGTAACCAATGTTCTTTTTGTCGTGAGTTTAGGTTGGTACTTAATCACGAACTTACAGTGGTATAACTATCAGATAGACCGTGTGGTTACTAAACACCATAAGCCGTGGTGGCATCTGTTTTATTTCATCTTTCCTTTTATGGTGTACTACGGAATGTACTCTTTAGGTTGGGCATCATTTTTTTCAATTTACTTCTTTTTTGCCGCACTTCCTGCTCTTTTTGTATGGCATAAAAAGCTAGATAAACCTTTGGTCTTAACGTGGAGAGTAAGACGCTTTTTAATTTTACTTATCTTTTTAACCCTCTTTCAAAACTTCTTATGTACGGTAAATGCAGCTTGTGAAGTGTATGGTGTGTTTATGCCACTATTGGTAGCTACTGTTGGGTCTATGATGGTAGAGAAGTTTCTATTTTTAGCGTATATGAAAGAGGCTAAGAAGAAGTTAGAAAACCGACCCGATATGAAAGTTGTTGCGATTACGGGTTCGTACGGAAAAACAAGTATTAAAAACTTTACCTATCAGATTTTAAAGAACAAGTTTAACACGTACATGACCCCGCGTTCGGTTAACACCTTAGGTGGCTTAGTAAAAGATATTAATGTTGACTTACCGGCAAGCACACAAGTGTATGTTGCCGAAGCAGGGGCTCGACAGAAGGGTGATATTTATCAAATCTCTCAACTGCTTCAACAGCACATTGCCGTAGTTGGTAAGGTGGGTGAAGCGCATATTGAGTACTTTAAGTCTTTAGAAAACATTGTTAGAACGAAACTAGAGCTTATTCAGAGTTCACGTTTAGAAAAAGCCTTTGTTCATGTTGATGTTACAAATGAAGAACATGAAAAAGTTGAGTTTTTTGCAGATGAGATTAAGAACTTAGAATCTACGTTAGAAGGGCTAAAGTTTACGTTAATGTTAGAGGGTAAAGAGGTTCCTTTTGAAACTTCTGTCTTAGGCTCTTTTCAAGCCATGAACATTACGGCCGCTGTTAAAGTGGCTCTTTACTTAGGTATGGATATTGAAGCCATTCAACGCGCAGTTAAAAAACTTGAAGCGGTAGAGCATAGACTTCAGCGTATTGATGCCGGTGGTAAGATAATTCTTGATGATGGTTTTAATGGAAACATTGATGGGATGAAAGAGGGTATTTACTTATGTTCTTTACATGAAGGAAATAAGGTCATTGTGACACCGGGTCTTGTAGAGAGTTCTGAAGAGTTAAACCTTGAGTTAATTGCTGAGATTAATAAGGTCTTTGATACGGTGATTGTAACGGGTGCGCTTAATGCTGCTCTTTTTGACAAGCATTTAACCGTTAAAAATAAGATTATGCTTTCAGATAAGTCTAAACTTACTGAGCTTTTAGGGACACAAACTGCAAGTGGTGATATCATCCTTTTTGCCAATGATGCGCCTAACTTCATCTAAGAAAACGTATGCTTTTTTTAGATAAGACTATTGAGTACATTGGCCGTTTTTCTGCGCTGACACTTATTTCTCTTACCTTACTTGTTGTTTATGATGCACTCTCACGTTACCTTTTTCATTCAGGTTCCATTGCTCTTCAAGAGTTAGAGTGGCATCTGTTTGATATTATCATTCTTTTAGGTATCTCTTACGCTTTAAAAGAGGGTGCTCATGTAAGGGTAGATATTTTTTATGCCCAATTTTCAACACGTACAAAAGCCATAGTTGACCTTCTCTCTTTGTTACTGTTTATTCTTCCCTTCTCTTTTTTGATTTTGTACATGGGGTATGACTTTGTTTTACAAAGTTTTATGCAGATGGAAGGCTCTTCAGACCCGGGTGGTCTTCCTTATCGTTTCTTGGTTAAAGGGCTAATGTTACTTAGTTTTGCCCTTCTTAGCTTACAAGCCATTAGTCAAGTGAATAAGGCTATAAAGGTTTTGAAGTCATGATAGGTTTAGTCATGTTCTTTCTCGCACTAGTTCTTCTAATGTTAGGCTTTGAAGTTGCCTTTGTTTTTGGTGGTGTTGCACTTATCTTTGCACTACTAAGCCCTGAACTTGGCTTGGATGTTTTTCACTTCTTACCTTTTAGAATCTATGGAATTATGAGTAACTTTACCCTTATGGCCGTGCCTCTGTTTATCTTTATGGGTTTAGTCCTTGAAAAGTCTAAAATGGCAGAAGACCTACTTGTTTCGATGTCTAAGCTTTTTGGCTCTCTTCGAGGAGGGATGGCAATTTCGGTTGTTTTAGTAGGTGCAATTTTAGCTGCTTCAACAGGAATTGTTTCTGCTTCGGTGGTGATGATGTCTGTGATTGCTCTTCCTCTTATGCTTCGTTATGGTTACTCTAAATCACTCTCGGCAGGAACTATCGCGGCTTCAGGAACCTTGGGGCAAATTATCCCTCCATCTATCATCTTGATTATATTGGGTGATGTGATGAGTGTGAGTGTGGGAGATCTCTTTAAGGGGGCCGTTTTACCGGGTCTTGTTCTTGTCGGTCTTTACATTACCTACATTCTTATCTACGCCTATTGGAAAAAAGATGTGGCTCCTGCCATACCGGGAGAAAAAGAGTCTGTGCTTACCTCTTTAAATGCCATTCTTCCTCCTTTGATGCTTATTTTTATCGTTTTAGGGTCTATCTTTGCAGGAGTTGCTTCACCAACAGAGTCCGCTGCTTTTGGAGTTTTGGGTGCCGTGTTACTCTCTATGTATAAAAAAACCTTTTCTGTAGATATCATCTCTTACGCTTCTATGCAGACAGTAAAACTCTCAGGGATGATTTTTATGATTCTCATTGGTGCAACAGCTTTCTCTTTAGTCTTTAATGAACTAGGTGGTTCTGAGCTGATTTTAGAGTTCTTCTCTGAAGATATTGCGGACCCTTGGGTTTTCATCGCTTTTGCCATGCTGATTATTTTTATCTTAGGCTTTTTTATAGACTTTATAGAGATATCGTTTATTGTGGTGCCTATTATGGTGCCTATTTTAGATGAGTTAGGTATAGACCCTGTTTGGTTTGCTATTCTTGTGGCCATGAACCTTCAAGCCTCGTTTATAACCCCACCTTTTGGTCTTTCACTTTTCTTTTTAAAAGGAGCTTCTAAAGGTTTAGTAAGTACGCTAGAAATTTATAAGGGTATTCTTCCTTTTATATTTTTACAGATACTTGCCTTGGGTTTAGTGATGTTGTTTCCAGGTTTGGTATTTGCTTTTCTTTAGAAGAGGGGAAGTTGTCAGCGTGATTACACAGATTAAACGGATTCTTTTAATCTGTATAAGAAGTCGTTCTATTTTTTAAGACCAAACATATCCGCATAAAGGGCACCTGCCCAGTCATATAAAGAATCTGCATTAGTAGCCCCATCTTTTTTCCAATCTTCACTGCTTAAAGTATCTGCAAAGTCAAAGGTTTTGGTTGCTTTGTCGTAAGAGTATTGGGTATAGATGTAGATCGCTTTTTCAGGTTGAATTGAGATAGCTGAGAAACACGTTGTGGTTGGTGGATGCCATTTTAGTGGTTTTGTTGCATTAATTCGTTGCGCAATAAGTGCCGCAACATGTTGTCCTTCAGAGTTAGAAGTGTTTCCTGATTTTGAGAATCCCATTGGACGAGCATCACCCGTAATAAAGATATTTTTAGTTCCAATGGCTTCGTAAGTTATCTGGTTAATGTTCGCTTCCATCATGTTTTTAGCATCTTTAGCTAAACCAACTTTTTCTAAGATTTTACCCCCTCTAACATGCGGGTAAAAAGCAGCATCTTCGAACTCAATCTCATCAAATTCAGTTTCAACTACTTTGTTGTCTAAATCGATATTTTTAATGGCTGTGTTTGGCATGTACTGAATGTAATCTGCATACAACTCATCAAAGGCAGACTGGAAACCTTTCTCTTTAATGGTTATGGTGTTGTTTTCATCTAGTAAGATAACCTTACCTTTTATCTTGTTGACTTTAAAGTAGTCAGCAATCACACAGGCTCTTTCGTATGGAGCCGGTAAACATCGGTAATTTCCTGCAGGAACAGTTAATATAAAGTTACCACCCTTAAAGTTAAGCACCTTGTTTCTAATAGTAAGGTGCTCATTTCCTGGAATAAAACCCGCTGGGTACTCCTGTCTAAGACGTATTTCAAAGGCAATATCATCCGTCCACCGAGAGTAATCATAATCAATACCTGGTGCAAAAACTAAGTAGTCATAACTCAGTTCACCATTACTTGTTTTTAAGATACGGTTCTCTTTGTCTAAGTCGGTTGCCGCTGCTTGAAAGTAGATGTAGTCATGGTTTCGTGCTGCTTGTAGGTAGTCATGTGTTAGGTACTCAAGTTTGATTTTATCTACTAGCCAGAGGTTACTCATAGGGCAAGATATAAATTCTTGACGCTGTTCAACTAAGATGATTTGAGCATGGGATGCAAACTTTTTGGTGTACTTTGCAATTGAAAGACCTGACCAACCACCGCCTACAACAACAACACGTGGACCTCTTGCATCGGGTACAGCTGCTTTCGTTACGTTGGATGGGTTCTCTTCTTGAGTGGGTTTAACTTCTTCTGTTTTAGCACATCCCGTTAAGGCAGTCGAGGCAACTGCTAAACCTGAAAGTGCTAAAGCTTCTCGTCTTGAAATAGCCATAAATAAATTCCTCACAATGCTTATATAAATTATTGGAATTTAGATTATCATCTTTACTCTTACTCATAGCTTTATATATAGGTTTACACTTCTTATCTAATTCTAGTTTGTGTTAAAAGGATACGTGCAGGTAGCATTAGTTTAAACTTAGCTATAATCAAACTATGGAAAATATACTTTATGCCCCTTGGCGAGATGAATACGTAACAAATCAGAAGATAGAAGGGTGTGTCTTTTGTCACATCTCTACGCATGCAGATGATGACAAAGCGCTTCATGTTTTGTACAGAGATGAACACTGTTTTATTGTGATGAACCGTTACCCTTATACGCCCGGTCATTTTATGATAATTCCTCATAAACATACGGATGCTTTAGAAAACTTATCCAGTGAGACATGGTTACATATGTCAGCCTTAGCTCAAAAAGGTGTACAGCTTCTTAAAGAGGGCTTGAATGCTCAAGGTGTTAATATTGGTATGAACTTAGGTAAGGCAGCGGGTGCTGGAATAGCAGAACATATTCATATGCATCTTGTTCCTCGTTGGGAGAGAGACACTAATTTTATTACCGCTATTGGTGAAACGCGTGTGTATTCTACTGACTTTGAAAAAATATATGAAAAAATATTAAAACTTATTCCTCACTATTTATCTTAAATCGCTATACTGTCAAAAAAATGTGATGGAGCATAAGGTATGCATACAAAAATTACCCCTTCTACAATGAACTTAATGAAGGGTAAAGAACAGATATTAAAAGCACTGGAGCAAGAACATTACCGTTTTGAGAGGTATTCTATTCCTTTTTGTTTAGCGGCAATTAATACCGAGAACGGTGAACACTTTGACTCAATTACGCGTAGTCTTCGTAAAACAGATATCTTAATCCCTCTTTCTGAGACTTGTGCCTGTGTTGCTTTAGCTTCAACAGAGATTGATGCTGCTGTAAAGATGGGTGAAAACTTCATTCGTGAACATGATACTTTAAATAATAAGAATAGAATTTATATAGGGGTGACGAGTGTAAAGCATAATCATCTAAATTATGATATTGTTTCACGTGCTTTTTATACCTTAGATAAGGCACGTGAAAATAACATCTCAACCGTTGAAGATGATAATATTTTGGAGAGTTTAAAAGTATGAGTCTTTCAGTTTTACTGGAGTTTGCTATGTTTCCGACCAGTTCAGATGGTCGAGAGGGTGCTTCGGTTTCTCAAAGTGTCAGTAGCATTATTGACATGATTGATAAATCAGGGGTTGCTTATCAACTTACGCCTATGGGAACCATCATTGAATGTTCATCTATGAAAGAGGCTCTAAAGGTTGTTGAAGATGCTTATGAGTGTTTAAGTGATTGTGAACGTGTGTATTCATCACTAAAATTTGACATTCGTAAAGGCAAAACCAATCGCCTTAAAACAAAGATAGACTCTGTGCAAAACACCCTAGGAAGAGAAGTTAACCACTAAAGGCTTCTTCTCTTCGCTCTTCTGACACCTTTCTACTCAATCTCAACTGATTTTATAAAACTATCATAAATAATTATAACTCATTGGTACACTTGTTGCTATAATTAATTAAAATATAATAAAAAGTAACAAAAACTGTTTTTATTACTTTTAAAGGGAGACGAAATGAGAAACTTAATTACTTACGCACAGATTAGTCCTTTAGTGAAACATGTAGAAATCGCATCGGATATGATCCACTGTCATTTCCATTGTCCTGTAAAATCTAAAAAAATTGTAGCTATTACACGATTTTCAAAATTTACAGATAACAAAGAGGAGAAGCCAACAAGTATGATGAATACATTACGAAATTATTTTGTTAAAGAAGAGAGCTCTTTAAAAGTGGAAGATACGGTAAAAGAGAAAGAGAACGCTATTGTTCATGCTTTTGGAAAGATTTCAGAACGTTTTGTCTGGAGCGAACCTCATAATCATTTTATTTATAGGTTTTAGGGAAGGCTCCCTAAGTTTAGTGTGACTCTAAGGCTCTTGCACTTATCTCAGTTTCAATCCCTGACTTTAAAAAGTACATAAACGACAGACCTACCGCTACAATTTTTATATCTGATTCACCTACAAGTGCCCATACTAGACAAAATAAAAATGCTACTGCTGCCATTGCAAAATGTGTTTTGTTAGTATCTAGTTCATTACTGTGTGCCATGAAAATCCTTTTTTGTAAAACTCTCAAAAGTGTGACATATTCGCTTTGCTTATGAGATTTTTTGAGTTAATCACAACTATTATAATACAGTTAAGATTAATTAGTTTATAATTATCTTATGAACAGAAATAAAATACGTGCTTACGCTATTATTGGTATCATGTCTACTATGTTAATTGTCTTGTCTGTGTATGCGTATACAAACTCTGCTTTTAATATGAGTGACAATAAATATAAGCAGAAACCTAAGACGGGATTAGGTTATGTTCGAACGGGTCGTGTAGAGTATAAAGCAAGAGATATCTTCTTCTTAGGCGACTTTACTACTAACATGGCAAATAATGACCGTGCTGGTAAGTTTGTTCGTATTGAAGTACGGTTGAAGATGAGTGATGAAGATTTAGCTGATGAGCTTAAATATAAAAATATTGTTCTTCGTGATGCAGTGATTGAAGAGATGAGTCTTAAACGTTTTTCTCAAGTTGCCACAGAAAAAGGCAAAATAGCCTTAAAAGAGAACATTAAAACCAGACTTAATAGTATCTTAGCCGATGGTGACATTGAAGAGGTATATTTAACGAAGTTTATTATTCAGTAGTTATAAGGTTACGTATGCAAGGTTTTTCAAACTCACCTAATCTTCATGCTTATAGTGAACTCTCTTTTGATTCGGCTATGCCCATGCCTTTTAAAATCCCCATTGTTTTACAAACCTTACTTAATGAAGAAACTGATCTTGATTTTACAGCCAAACAAAATGATCTTCTTGAAGCACTTCGTTTTAGCCTTAAGGCAAAAAAGACAATGTTTGAGGAAGTGAGCGTAAAAGAGAACGTTTTGCTTCAAGAGATGACACAAGAGGGTAATGCGCACACACAGAGTGCAAAAGATGAATATAACGTGCTTCAAACGCAAAAGATGGAAGCCAGTGAAATCTGTTTTGATCTGATTAATGCTCTTTCTGAGGAGCTAAGTGCTTCTCAGTACCAAAAACTCATGGAACTCTCAGGTATTTCAACCTAACTTACACAATGGCTACACAATCGCATAATATTATTGTTTTTATGAAGCAGATTTTTTTGTTTCAAGTTAATTGAATTTCTAATGTTAAATATAAGATAAATTTACATCAAAAGATGTTAAATAATTTTGAATAATAAATATAATAATTACGAACATATGTTTCATTTGGTAATGCTGTGATGATTATGTGATATTATTTAAGTGATTTATTAGACATTTAGACCTATAATATTCCCGTTAATCGTATGTCTATACAGGAATGTAGTAGAAATGCTGATTTGAGAATAAAAATGAACAAAGTTGATTATCTAAAGAGAACACTCTCTCAAAGCTAATAGAGTAGGGCGGTTTAGGCCGTTTTTGTTAGTTTTGTGTTAGTGTTCTTAATAGAATGAATAAACTAAAAATTACCAAGGAGGAAAAATGTCAAAAGTAAATACGACTTCTGAAGTTAAGTCTATTGGCAGAAGAGATTTTTTTAGAAAATCTGCATCTGTTAGCGCTATCGCTGCTGCAGGCATCTTAGCACCTGCTGCATTAGCTGCAGATGATAAAAACATCACACATCACGTTAAGTGGGGAACTACTTTAGGTGACGAACTTAATAAACACCCATATGGTATTCCATCTGCTTATGAGCATAATGTAGTTAGAAGAACTTCTAGCCTTATGTCTTCTGCAGGTGACATGCACGCAGCGGTGTCTATGACACCATTAGCTGAATTAGAAGGTATCATTACACCAAATGGTCTTCACTTTACACGTACACACAATGGTGTTGCACATGTAGATCCTAATAAATTCAGATTAATGATTCACGGTCTAGTTGAGAAGCCTTTAGTTCTTACTTTAGAGCAACTTAAACGTTACCCATCTGAGTCAAGAGTTCTATTCATGGAGTGTCCTGCAAATGGTGCTGCTGAGTGGAAAGGTCCTCAATTCAACTCTTTACAATTCGTAAAAGGTATGATGAGTAACTCGGAGTGGACGGGTGTTCGTCTTAAAACTGTTCTTGATGATTTAGGTCTTAAGCCAGAAGCTAAGTGGATGCTTGCTGAAGGTTCTGATGGTTCTGAAATGTCACGTACAATTCCTGTTGAAAAAGTTCTTGACGATGCAATGATCGTTTGGGCTCAAAATGGTGAAGCACTACGTCCAGAGCAGGGTTATCCAGTTCGTTTAATGCTACCAGGTTGGGAAGCTAACCTTTGTATTAAATACCTTAAACGTTTAGAATTCGGTGCAGAGCCTTGGTACTGTAAAGAAGAGACTTCTA
>Ga0256826_1002076_pt1 | contig 12336 bp, 6 predicted proteins | sample CV79metaG_FD_185975 | JGI IMG/M metagenome (GOLD analysis project Ga0256826, IMG submission 185975) | Hydrothermal vent microbial communities from East Pacific Rise, Pacific Ocean - CV79 | ecosystem: Environmental > Aquatic > Marine > Hydrothermal vents | place: Pacific Ocean: East Pacific Rise... | reverse complement strand
GGTAGGGACATTAAAGTATTTTACCATTTCAATAATTGATGCGGTTTCAATTCGTTCTGTTAATCTATCTTTTGTAGGAAGTCCGAGAAAAAAACTATTTGGATTGTCAAAAACTATACCGTCCCCATCTAAATTTCGATTCTGAATTTTACAGATAATTGGTTTGTGTTTCATTTTTGCATATTGAAAAACTCTTCTTAAAAGATTTTTGTCTGAATCACTTTCTATAAATATTGCTGAAATTCTATTTGATAAAGTTGCAATTTCTGTTAAACTATTTTTGTGAATTCCTGAAATAGTTTGAATTAGATTTGAATCCAAAGATTCTAATAAAGTTAATTGAGAATCGGATACAATTTTTTGCTTAATTTGAGGCATCGCATATTTGAAAACCCCATTGTTTTGCATTTTTTCTTTTAAGCTTATTAATGATGAGGTTGAAATTTTATTATCCGTTGGAATTATATTTAAATCTATAATTCCATCTAAAACCACTTCTTTCATTTGCAAAACCTTTTTATTGTTAGTATAACTAAATATTGATTTCTCTTTAAATAGCTAATTTATAAAAATTATTAATAAAGTTGTAAAAGTTGGCGAAGATTAGGTTGATAACTTTTATCCATAGAGTTTTTTAACAGAAATTGACGGAATTTCGTTTGTCCTATATCTGTAAATTGAATAGAGATTGGTTTTGTAGATTGATATTCTATTGAACCTATAATGCTTAAATCTTGAGATATTTGAGAAGTAAAATGAAATCTATGATTTATATTATTATAAAGACCGTTATTAATTTGAATATCAGTTTTACTATTTAAGGTTTTAAAATTAAAATTAGTAAATCCATTTTTAATCTCACCATCAAAAACTGAATTTTCAAATATATTTTGATATTTTTCTAAATTTAATATTTCACTTAAATAAGTAAGATTTCTATTCTTTTTAAAACTAAGTTTCTGAAATATTCCATCAAATTTAATTTTATCTTCTAAGAAATTTATAGTTAAATCTCCAACACCTTTCAAAGTTGTATAAATATCTAAAAGTGCTAGAATTTTATGAATATCTACACCATAAAATTCAATATTTTTATTATCTTTTGAAAAGTTAAGATTTACTTCACTATTTAAAGATTTAGAATATCCTTGAAAATTTGTTAAATTTTTATAGTGCTTTATTTCACCATTTATATCAATTTTATCAATAGAAATATTCAAATCTCCGCCAAATTTATTTTTAGTACCAACTATTTGACCATTTATACTAATCCAATTTCCAGCTAAATTAAAATCTATAAATTTATTTAAAGTCTTAACTAAAATTGAACTACTTTTAATTTCTAGATATTCTGTTTCAGACATAAATTTTTTTTTATATCTAAACTCTATTAATTCTTGAGATGTTGAAATTTTTGAATCTATCTGATGTTCAAATATAGATAATTTTATATTTCCTAATGCAGAAAAAACACCAATATCCTGAAAATCTTTAATCCATTTTGAGGGCATTTTAGATATTTGATAATTTAGATTAATAATTAAATCTTGAAAGGAGATAAGACCCACAACCTTTCCAACATTTCTATCGTGTATATTAACATTAAAACTAATATGCAAACCATCAAATGTAAAATCTTCAATGCTGTAATCTTCAATGATGTTGTCCTCAAATATATTGAGTATTTCGTGTTTAATAAAACTTTTTCCAATTGTAGAAGATAGTGCAAAAAGTACCGTTGTAAAAAGAGTAATAATAAAAGCAAAGATTAATATGAAATTTAATTTCATTAAATCAGATGTCTATTAAAAGATAGTTCCGATTCTCCCGTTTTTCAATTCTATAATTTAAAGTAATATTTTTGATTTCAGTTTGTAGATTTGAACCTTTATAAAAGAGTAATTTTCCTCCGCTTTTAGCAAATGGTGTTGCTAAATTTATAAGAGCTTCAGTATTTGTAACTGCCCGAGAAGTTACTAAATCTACTTTTGGAATATTTAAATTTTCGACACGGTCGGAATATATTTTAATATTTGTTAAATTTAAAGATGTCTTTAAATAATGAAGAAAACTGCTTTTCTTTTTGAGAGGTTCTACTAAAATAATTGTTTTATCTCGACGAGATAAAGCGATTGGAATTGCGGGAAAACCAGCCCCGCTTCCAATATCTAAAAGAGTTTGGAATTCAACAAATTTTAGAGGAATTATAGAATCAAAAATAGAGTGATAAATTTCATTTTCATTCATTCTTGTTAAATTATGTATTTTATTCCATTTTTTGATTAGTTGAATATAGGTTTCAATATCTTGAAAAAAACTGTTTCCAACTTCTATTTTTTCATTTTCTACATTTTCTCTAAAACTATTTTGCAAAATAATCCTTAAATATGAAGTGAAGAACCGACATAAATTGCGATAATTCCAAGAATAATATTTACAGGTAACATATAAGATGTAACAATTTTTACTTCTTTTTTAGCTTCTTCTAATTGGTCATCTTTACTTCTCATAAGTCTATCAGCTTTTGAAACTTTCAAAAACATTACAATAAAGTTGATTAACATAACAGTCCAAAGACCCTCTTTAATATGAACTAGCATTTCACCTTTATGTCCAAAGCCATAAATTAGAATAATTCCTGTGATAACTAGAAGTAAAATTGCTGGAATTACCATTGCAAAAAACTTTTTCGTAATATCTACACTTCTACTAATTCTTACAGATTCCGTCGCAATTAATTGCATTGCAGGATGAACCGCAAACTTAACCGCAATCATTCCTCCGACCCAAATTACTGCACTTATAATATGGAGAAAAAGAATCTCCGTCCCAAAACTATTAAAAATTTCTACCATTTTCTATCCTAAAATTGATTTCACACAAATGTTGATTCGTTTGCCATCGGCAACACCTTGAAGCTCTTTTGAAGCAATTCCCATAATTTTTCCCATATCTTTTAAAGATGTAGCTCCCACTTTAGAAATAATTTCAGTAAGTTTTTCAGAGAGTTCTTTATCCGATAATTGTTGTGGTAAATATGCGATAAAAAGCTCAGCTTCAGCTAATTCTTGAGTAGCTAAATCTTCTCGCCCACCATCTTTATATTGAGAAGCACTCTCATTTCTTTGTTTAATCTGCTTTTGAAGAATTTTGATAATTTCAGAATCTGATAGCTCTCGCCGTTCATCAACTTCGATTTGTTTCATCGCACTCGCCAAAAGTCGCAAAGTATCTCTTGTAAATTTATCTTTATTTTTCATTGCGGTTTTAATATCGCTTTGAATTTTTATTTTCAAATCACTCAAAATAGTACTCCATACTTTTTTGAAAGTATAACTGAAATTGGGTTCGTTAATTGAAACTGACTCAATAAATTATGGAGTAAATACGATAAATAAAAATTATTTTCATAATGTAGAAGTATCCAATTTAGGGACTGACTAAATAGAAAATTAGTAAGTAGAAAATTTAAAGTAGATCTCCGTGTCAAGCACGAAGATGACGGGCTATTGTCATTATCGGGCTTGACCCGATAATCTCTATTTGGTCAGTCCCCCAATTTATATTTAGAATAGTTCGGAAAAATTTAGTTGAAATTTCGTGCCTTTGTCTGAACTTGTTATATCAACTTTTAATTTAATTTCATCAGAGAGTTTCTGAACAATATTTAAACCTAAACCAATTCCTCGTTCGGTTTCTTTATAAAATCTTTGAAATACTTTTTTAATATTTTTGATTCCATTTCCATTATCCAAAATTGTTACAGTAGTATTTTCCAAAGAAATCAAGATTTCACCATTTCCGTATTTACAACTATTATCAATAATATTGTCTAAAATTCTTGCAATAGAATCTTTATGAGTTTTTATTTCTAAGTTTGATATTGATAGTTTAAAATTAATTTTTGGGTATATATTTGAAAAATACTCAACTCTTTCGTTTATAATATTTTGAAGTGAAAATATCTCAATTTGTCCTTTTGAACTATTTAAATATGTTTTGAGATTTTCCTGAAGTGATAAAAGTTTTTGAATACTAATTTCAGCTCGTTCAATTTTCCTATTTTTCCCAAATTGATTTTTTAACATATCTAAATTTATCATAATTGAGGAAATTGGAGTATTGAAATCGTGGATAATATCTTTCATAAATTCCTCGTTTAAAATAATTGCTTTTCTCAATGGATTTAAAGAGAATATTGAAAATAAAAAAGATAATATTGCGATAAAAATTGAAAAAATAGCCCAAATTGTCAAAGCATTTTCAATTAATTCTGAAATATCATTTTGGAAAAATTCCATTTTATAAGCTATTTTTAAAGAATATTTTTGACTATCAATTTGAAAAAGAGTGAAAATATTATTATCAAAAATTTGTAGATTATCTTTTGGAAATTTTTCTTCTGAAAATGATATTTCAAATCTATCTTCGCAATTTAATTCTAAGTTACAAACTCGCATCTCATTGTAAATTGAGTGATAAATTACATCAACTTTTTTCTGATATTCTAAGTAAATTATTACGATAAGAAGTATTTCAATTGAGATAAAAAATAGTAGAAAGCTTTTTATTAGAGATTCAATTTCAAATTTTTTCATAATTGTTCTCCAATTATTTATATAAGATTTTGGGAGTGACTAAATATAGATTATCGTGTCAAGCCCGATAATAACAATAAACTGTTGTTAATTCTCTATTTAGTCAGCCCCAAGATTTGAAAACTGAAAGTCCTAAAGTAGCAGATGGACTTTCAATTTTACAGAAGATTTAACCTAATCTTCTAAAAGGTGAAATGGATTTATAAGTTATTACGACTTAAAAGCTTTTTCCATTTCCTCAGATGAATCTCCAAAAATCAAATCTTCTGCTGATTCAGTAGCTGGAGTTTTAGTCAATGTAGTTTGATGAGAATTTTGACCTTTAGAAATATTGATAATTTCTGTATGAGATTCAAAACCTTGTGCTGAAACTTCTAAAGACACTTCTAAATCTTTTTCAGTAGTTTGTGTTAGAGTAATTTTAGTTTTGCCCTCAGAATTAATTGAATCTGTTGCAATCGCCTCATTATTACTATTTCTCACGATATAAATAGCATTTGTAATAGCTTGTCCATCTTGAGAATCAAGAACATCTAAATTAATTATATATGAAATAGTTTTTGCTTCTAATTCAAAATTAAATTGATTTATTGTGTTAGAGATTTTAGTTAATGAAAGAAATGTAGTTTTATATTTTTCACTTGAAACCTCAATAGATACTTTTGTACCAGTTTTAGTTGAGTAAGAATATGAACCATATTCATCAGTTACTAAAGTTTTAAGAGTTGCCCCATTTTCACCTTTAATAGTAATGTTTGCACCTGAAATAGTTTTACCTTTAGATGTTTTCACATTTCCAGAAATAGAAATATCTTGAATTTCAATTTCAGAAGTTATCTCATCTCTAGAATTTTCAACCATTAATGGGAAACAAACTGGAACGGCAATATTTACACCTAATTTAGTATTATTTTCAGTTAAAATAACTAAAGGAGCTTCAACATCTAAATCATAACCTGCAGTTGAACTCACTAAAAAGCTAATTTTAGTATTTTCATCAGATTTGATAGAATCAATATAACCTTTGCCATTTAAAGAAACCGCACTTCCGCCTGATAATTCAGTAATTTCAGCAAGACACAATTCACTAAGTTTTAAAGTAAAGTTTTTAGCTTTAATATTTCCCTCTGCTCCTTGAGTTACTGTATAAGTCCATCGGTTTGTATCTTTATCAAATACAGATCTAATGTCAAAAACATTACTTGATGCACAATCTGAAGAATTATCACAAACACCTTTATCTTGGCTGTCATCATCTTCATCAGTTAAACCTGTAAATTGCATATTCAAAGTAGAATTTTTTTGTAAATCAATAGTTGCAGTTTCTGATTTCAATTCAGCATCAAATAACACTGGGTCAAAAAGAACTAAATATCTATTAGACAATATCGCATCAATAAAATAGTTACCATTTGCATCAGTTTGAGCTGTTGAAACTACATTTGAGCTTTTTCCATCACTATCCATTGAAATAAGACTAATTTTAATATCTTTCATTCCCTTGTTATCTGAATCTGTAACTTTTCCATAAAGTTCTGAAGTTTCACTTTCATCAGGTTGAACACAAAGAACTCTTTTAGTTGTTAGTTTGTCAGCTTTATGATCGATATAATAATCTTCATCAGCTCCAACCATTCTAAAGAATTTTGCTGTTTGTTCAACTTCATTACTATCTAAAGTCCAGTATTCACCAGTAACAAGATATTCTTCAGTAACTCCAATTGGATGACGAGAATTAAAATATATCCCCTTAATTTCTTCAACAGATGGAAGTCGTAAAGCTAAACTTGAACAGATTGCATTAGCAGAATCCCATTGAGCCCAACTATCTCGTTGTGCAAAATATAGTTTAGATTCAATACCGTTGTCGTTAGCAATATTTGTAAATACAATATGCTTTCTCCAATCAAACCAGAAATCTAACACTTCACCATTTGCAAAATTGATAGATTTTAAAGTGTATCCATCTTCTTTATCAACTTTGTGAGTTGAAGAGAAATATTCAACATTTTTAAATTCAGATTTTCTATCGCTATTGTATAAAACAGAAAGTTCTTCAAAAGTTAATAGTCTGAAACCTTTAGTTTTTGCATATTCTAAAGCTTTATCTCCGCCCATTTCTCTATCGATATTGAAGAAAATTAACTTCATATCTTTTACATAAGATAATCTTTCTGGAATTAAAGTAATGTCAATATTATGAGATGTGATTTTTACATATCCACTTTTTTCATATCCATCAGCCTCAACAACAATATAAAAACCTAAATTTGCATTATAGAATTTATAAGCACCGTTTGAACCAGTTTCAACTGTAAAAGCTCGTTTAGAAATATATAGAGTAACTTTAGCACCTTCAATAACTGAACCGTTAATATCTTTGATAGAACCAACAACTGTAAAACCTGAAGTTAATCCAGTATCAATTGAAGATCCATCATCATCAGCTACTTCACCGTTACAATAAGTTGAATTGAAATCCCAATGTTCAATATGAGTATCTTCATTCTCTTCATATGTTCCATTATTATTTAAATCAACAAATACAACTGTATTAACTAAAGTTCCGCCATCTGGACAATCCTTATCACCAATTGCTAAAGTTGTATTAAATTCTTGTTTTAAAGTTTCATCATACTCTAAACCATTACAATAAGTTGAATTTAAATCCCAATGTTCAATATGATTATCTTCATTCTCTTCATATGTTCCATTATTATTTAAATCAACAAATACAACTGTATTAACTAAAGTTCCGCCATCTGGACATTCAGAGCTACCAATTTCTAAAGTAGTATTAAATTCTTGTTTGATAGTTTCGCTATAATCTAAGCCGATACAATGAGTTTCATTTCTGTCCCATCTTGTAATATGCTTATCAATATTTAAGTCAGTTAAACCAGTAGCAACAGAATAGCTTTGAGTGAAAACCGTTTTATCAGTAATTCTATTACCTTTGATATATCTAACAGAGTAATTTGCAGGATTTCTATTTTCTCCCTCAAGCTCGATTGTAAATACCATTTTATCAATTAAGATATTTGCTTCAGTAATATTTGTAGCTAAGTAACCGTCATTATCAAAATCAAAACTTCTATCTAAAGTTCCTCTAGTTTTAACTAATTTTCCTAAATAATAGAACTCATAAACAGCTTTTGCACTATCAATAAATCTACCACCTAAACCAGTAAAACCAACTTCAATATTTGTAACAGGTTCATCAAAAGCTATTACAATTTTTTCAGCAATTCCATCTTTAAATAAGATTTGACCTTTAGAAACACCTAAACCAGTAGATTTATGAAAAGGAAGACCTTTTGTACCTTGATAATCTTGTAAAACATCTTTAGTAGTTACAACAGATAAATCAGCAGGTTCTTCACCTTTAAATCCTTTAACATCAACACCTTCTAGTTTCCATTTATCTAAACTAGCAGTTAAGCTTTCTGTTGTTTCTTCAGTTAATTTAGGGTTACCTAAAACAAAACCTTCAGAATTAGCACTATTACTATTTTTAACTGTAAAATCTACTGTGAATTGTTTTGAATCTTCACCTCTTGGAGATAATAGTTTAATTTCTCTAAAGAATTTATCCCATTCATCAAGTGTTAAAGCACCAGTAAATTTAATTTGACCATTTTCTTCAAGTCGTTCAATTGCTAAATCTAAGCTTAAAGCTTTTTCAGTATCAAATTGAATATAAGAAATATCTGCAGGAGTTGAATCTTCATTGATAATTGAAATTACACCAACATCTCGAGTTTCAGAACCTCCACCTGTTGTAAATTGAGCATCAATAATTTTTGATTTATTAGCATTTTCTTTAGTGTCATAAACACCATTGTGATTTATATCAATATATCTAATAATAGAGATAATTTCTCCACCATCTGGACAAATTGATTCAGGAGCAGTTAGAGTAACTCTATGTTCTAAAGTTTGTTCATATTCAAGACCTATACAATAAGTTGAATTGAAATCCCATTTATAAACGTGAGTATCTGATTCATCAAATTCTCCATTGTCGTTATTATCAATATATCTGATTGTTTGAACGATTGAACCGCCATCAGGACAAATTGATTCAGGAGCATCAAATGCTAATTCAAGTTTTAAAGTATCAGAATAATTTAAACCTTTACAAGTTGTAGTTTCATAATCCCATTTTGCAATGTGAGTTTCAAAATCAGGGTTAGCATCTAAATTTGCATAGAATTTATGTTGAGCAATTTCTCCACCGTCAGGACAAATTTCGTTTCCAAAATCAAGATAAACAAGTGTAATTCTGTCTTCAGTTTCATCATAGTTTAAACCACTACATTGAGTAGAAGTGTAATCCCATTTTTGAACTCTTTCAACATCAACATCTTTAGTAAATTTACCATCTTTGTCAGCATCAATGTATCGAATATATTCAATAACTTTTCCACCGTCAGGACAAATTTCGTTTCCAAAATCTAAAACAGTAACAACCTCATCAGCAACAGTATCATCATAATTTAAACCATTACAAATAGTTTCTGAAAAATCCCAATCAGCAATATGTCTGTCCTCAGAATCAATTTCACCATTTTCATTTTCATCAACATATCTTGAATGAGAAATAATTTCTCCACCATCAGGACAAATTTCACTTCCTAAGTCTAAAGTTTCAATATCTTTTTTCTCTAAAGTATTTGCATAATCGACTGTATTACAAGTTGTTGTTGAATAATCCCATTTAGCAATATGAGTTGTAGTAACTCTTCCCTCTTTGTCAAGTAAGAATCTTTGATGTAAAACTACTTTTCCACCATAAGGACAAACCTCAGGATTTTCATCAGTAACTTTTTCAACATCAATTGTGTCATCATAATTTAAACCTGAACAGTGAGTTGTATTATAATCCCAATAAGATAAATATTTTTTCTCGCCATTTTCAAGTACAAATCTTCTATGATTTCTGATTTCTCCACCATCTGGACAAACTGTATTTCCATCGCCAAGAATAAATCTTTGAACAACAGTTACATCTTCTTCAGTGTTATCATAGTTAATTTCATTACATTCAATAGAAGTAAAATCTAAATAAGCTAAATGCTGATTAGTTTCATCTTTCATATATCTTTTATGAGTAATAGCTTTTCCACCAAACGGACAATTATCATCTCCAATTAATAGAGTTTTTTCGTCGTTTAATTCATAAGAATCATTTTCATAGTCAAAATCGCTACAAACAACAGTGTCGTATTCATAATTTGATTTATGTCCTGCATCACCATTAAAAACTACTGAATGATGAAATGATTTTCCACCGTTCGGACAATTTTTATCTTCAAAAGGTAAAATAGTTTCTGTAATATTATCTTTTTCTGAAGCTGGAGAACATTCAATATCATAATAAGAGTGATTTAAAACATCGTAAAAATAAACTTCGTGATTAGATTTTAATCCGCCATTTGGACACCAGCTATTTACACTTGTTCCATAATCAGAACTTCTTAAAATTTCCATAGTGATTCTGTCGTCAAATAGGCTTTCAGAAAAATCAGAACAGTTAAAATCATTGTATTCAGCAATAATATTATTGTTTTGCATCATTTTTCTCTCTAATCTATAACCACCATTTGGACAATGTTCATCTCTATTTTCAGCATTAAGTAAAATCTTAGTTGTTATAATTGTAACTTCACCATCAAGATTTTTGATTTCTTCTTGAGAATAATTACATTTTACTTCTCGGTATTCTGTTTCAGATTCACCATTATTATCATAATCTACATAATGATTTAAGAATGTTCCACCGTTTGGACAAGTATCAGAATCAGCATCGGTTACAATAATAAGGTGTTCGCCTTGAATATTTCCGTTTTTTGTTTCTTGATTACAAAAATAACTAGTCGAAACTAATTCAGTTTTTGAGTTGTCTGTAAAGTTTTTAACTCTCATTCCACCAATTTTACAAATTTCATCTTTAACAATAGTAGAAATCTCAACAAATGATAAATCACTATCTACACAGATAAATTCATCGTCTTTGCTAGTTACAGAAATACTATTTTCTTTTGTAATTTGAGTCTTTTTTGTAATACTATTTTGACACTCTGAGTTTTTACCCTCTTTTGTAGCTGAATAAAAAATAAATGTATTAGTTTTATATGCTTCCGCACCTTTACATCTATATTCGTCATATTCAGAAAGTAAATTTTGAGTTGAGTTATACAATTTATGATGAGTTCTAATTCCACCGTCTGGGCATTTTTCATTTCCAGCAGTTAATATAAAGTTTGTAACTTCATCTTTGTTTGAATCATCTAAAGGAGCATCACAAATATAATTTGTATAAGTTGTTTTTTCTGTATTGCTATCAGTTTTATCAAAATCAACTTTATGGATTTTTTTAATACCGCCGTTTGGACAGTTTTCATCACCATTTTCCAAAATAACAATAGAAACATCATCTTCAAGGTCATTCATAGAACCCTCTAAATGCGATTTCGCTTCTGTTTCAGTTACAACTTTCGTAGAACCCATTCCTAAAAAGTCTAAAAGAGCAATTAAAAGTTTTGTAGCAGTCTCTTCATCAACATTTAAATTGTTAATGTTATGACCCTCAATTCCTTCAAAATCTTTCATTCTTTCTGAAACATCTGAAAGTTGAATCCCGTTTAAAGAATTGCTATCAGCATCAAGAGATAATAAAAGCCGAGCTGTAAAAAGAACTCTTCTATCATTAAGATTAGAGTTTTTGAACAATTCAGAAATTGCAATCACTTCGCTGATTTTAACTTTTCCTAATGTAATTCCGCCAAGTGAAAACTGTACATATTCTGCATCAGAATCAGAAGGAATATCAAATGAACCATCTTCACCAGTTTTACCAGTTCCAATTACCTCATTATTTACATTAAGTATTGTGGTAGGCAAGTTAGAGCAAATAGTATCAACAAATAAAACTTTTGTTGCACTTTTTGTAACTCTATCACCGTTATCTGCGGGTTTGGTTTCCGCAGGAGACTTTGAATTATCTTGAGATGGGGTATTACCACCTCCGCTTATATTTGTTGAAAATTCGCTTTGTGTATCTGTTTCACCACAAGCATTAAATATAAGAGATAATCCAACTAAAAGTAGTAGTTGAGAAAAGATTTTTCTCATAACTGACCCCTTGAAATAGATTTGGTGGGAATTATACTCTTAATTGTTTTAAAGGAATATTAATATTAAAATTAATAGAAGATAACAGGTTTTAACGGTTTTTTATTGTTTTATAGATTGATTGTAGAATTTTAAGTAGTCAGCAATTCGGTAGTTTCCGCGAGTTATTGCAATTTGATATGAAGTTGAACCATTTTTTGTTCCCAAATTTCCTTTGACTCCAATATTTAGCAGAAATTTTACAATTTCAATATCTCCAGAATATGAAGCTTGGTGAAGTGGTGAAACTCCCTCATTATTTGCAAGATTATAATCTGCTCCGTTAGAAATAAGAAATTTTGCTAATTTGGTTTGTCGTTGAGAAATTGCATAAAGTAGAGGAGTTCTACCTTTTTTATCTTGAGCATCAATTTCAGCACCACTTTTTAAAAAAAATTCTACTAAATTAAAGTTTCTCATTTTAACCGCTAAATGCAGAGGGGTTAAATCTGTTGTTGTTAAATCATTTACAGAATCAATATTATTAGAAATTATTTGTTCAATTTTTTGGTAGTCTTCGTTATAAACAGCTCGATGAATCTCTTGCCAACCATTTGCTAAA
>Ga0256826_1002075_pt1 | contig 12339 bp, 17 predicted proteins | sample CV79metaG_FD_185975 | JGI IMG/M metagenome (GOLD analysis project Ga0256826, IMG submission 185975) | Hydrothermal vent microbial communities from East Pacific Rise, Pacific Ocean - CV79 | ecosystem: Environmental > Aquatic > Marine > Hydrothermal vents | place: Pacific Ocean: East Pacific Rise... | reverse complement strand
CCATTACTAGAAGAAGATGGAGATAAGACTTCGGTGTTTGAGTTTACTATGGGGCAGAGGTTTTAGGGTTTACTTAGATTCTGAATCAAGTTCAGAATGACATTTCTTAAATTGTGTCATTCCATACTTGCCACTTTTTAGATTATGTCATTCCGTGCTTGACACGGAATCTAACTTACTAAGAGTACTCGATGCTTAATATATTATCTAACTTAGCAACACTCTCTTTAACAAGATAAAGCTTGCTTTTAGACTCAACTTCTAAAACACCATCTTTAAAATCTAATTTAAAATCAATATTTCTAGGTCTATGTCTAAGTAGACTAATACTCAAAGATAGTATATAGTTTAGTTTATTTAATGTATCTACATTTGGTAATAATTCAGCATACTTCTCTACATGTAGAGCTGATGGATTTTTTCTGTTTGCATATCTGCTTAGAGTTGCTATGAGTATAGTTTGTTTATGTGTAAAGCCATATTCTAAAGCATTTTGTAGTAGATGGTAGTTATGCTTGTGTTGTGAGTAAAAGTGCATATTAAAACCAGATATAAAAAGCTTTGCTACTACTGCTAACTCATAACGATATTCTTTATCAATATTTAAAAACCCGTAAGTTAAATCAAAAACTTCTTTTGTTAGTTTACTTAGCTGATTTGCATAAGCTAAGTTCTCTACATGTAGGTCTAATATATAACGAACAGATGCATTATAGTTTTGTGGAAGTTTGTCTTTTGAGTTTCTAAGTAAATCACTAAGATATACACCTTCACGAACACCAACACCACTTGTTATAAGTTTTTTAATATTAAACTTTTTAAAGATGCAAGATAAAATCAAAGCACCAGGTTTTATGATGTCAAATCTTGCTTTTTTAATATATAGTTTTTTTAGTTCATCTTCATTAGCATCTAGTATTTTTTCCAAGTAAGTAGAAAAATCAGCATAAGTTGGTTCATATGCATGCAACTTATCAAATGGATAGTTTTTTGATGCCATAATAGCCGATGAGATAGCTCTAAATGTCCCACCAATACCAACAATCGAAGTTGGATTTATGTTGTCTAATTGGGCTAATTGTGCGTTAATATAATCTTTAGCTCCAGATAAATCATTTTTATCAAAGAAAAGCTCTTTAATTCTTATTGTTCCAAGTTTTAGTGAGATATTATTTGAAATATTTTTATCATCAATTAGTGCAAACTCAGTTGAGCCACCACCAATATCTATGCTAAGAGCGTTTTCTTGTTTTGGAAGTAGATTTGCACATGCAACAGAACCTAAATATGATTCTTTTTCGCCATCAATGATTTTGATTTTTAAATCAAGTTGTCGTTTGACTCTTTGTAGAAAATATTTTTTATTTGGAGCATCACGCAGGGCAGAAGTTGCTACACATAAGATTTTTCTAGCTTTGAAAGATTTTATAATACTTACAAAATCTTCAAGTGCATCAATCGCTCTTTGCATTGGTATATCTTGAAGAATACCATCATTTTTATATGTATCTTGAGAGAGTCTAACTGTGGATTTGCATTCATGAAGTATGTGAAATGCAAAACGGGATGTTTTTTCATAAACAACCATTCTAACTGAGTTAGAACCAATGTCGATGACTCCAACTCTTTTTGCCAAAGTTTACTCTTCTTCTGTTTCTAAGTTTTTATATTTAAATTGTAGTTCTGCAATAGATTCAACATTATCTTTATCTGGAACAATACAATCAACCGGACAAACAGATATACATGCTGGTTCATCATAGATGCTAACACATTCTATACATCTATCTGGGTCAATATAGTAAATAGGATCACCCTCTTCGATTGCTGTTGTAGGACACTCTTCTCGACATGCATCACATGCAATACATTCATCATTTATTAGTAACGCCATTTATTAAAACCTTATAGTTTATTATATGACGGATTTATAGCAAAATAAAGCTTTATTGTTTTTTAAATAGTGGGTAAAGTACAAGATAGTTTTGAATTTAGATTTAAACTGGCAACAGTTCCTGTAATACCATCCTCTCTATTATGTATACTTATCTTTGCGCCAAGCGCATCTGCAGCAGATTTTGCTAGAAATAAACCTAATCCAACCCCTTGTTTATTGCCTTGTCTTTTAAATGGTGCAAAAAGATCAACACTTTCATCAATTCCACAACCCTCATCAATAACTTCAATAAGTAAGCCATAATCATTTTGATTACTTTTTAATGTAACTTTTCCACCAACTGCTGTAAATTTAAGTGCATTTTGTAAAAAGTTTTGAACTATTTGGTTTAAAAGTGATACTTGTAGAATTGCCATAAATCCAGATGGCTCAAAATGCATAGCTAACTCTTTGCCTTCGTTTTCTGCTAAAAGATTAAAGTCATTTGCTTTTTGGCGTAGTATTTTTATTATATCAACCTCTTGAGGTCGCTCCAACTGCGCACCCTCTTGGCGCCCAATATTTAAAATATTTGACACTATAATATTCATCTCATCAATAGTTGTATTTGTTACTTTTAGGGCGTCTATGTATTCTTCAGGAGTTCGTTTTTTTATAAGTGTAACTTGATTTTTAAGTTTTATAACTGCAAGTGGAGTTTTAAGCTCATGCGCAGTTCCAATAAAAAGCTCTTTTTGATACTTGACAAAGTTTTGAATCCTGCCAATTAGATGATTAATAGTCTCTCCGAGTGGTTCAAACTCTTCTGGAAGAGATTTAATATCTATAGGTTTCATAAGATGCTCATTCATATCTGACAGCTTATTAGATAGTGTTCTTAGCGGGCTTACAAGCATTTTAGATAAACCAATAGCATAAACTATAACCAATACTAAACTAGCAATATTTATAATAAAAAGATAGTTTAAAATCTTTTTTAAAATCCGTTTTGTTATAGTTATCTCTTTTGTGATTTTCAGATATGTAGAATTATCCATATTAAATGGATATATTACAGTTAAATATGTTTTTAAATTTTTTGTAGTCTCATAGCTTTCTATATCTGTATGCAAACTTTTAAGCTGAATAATTTCAACATTTACCCCAAATGAGTCAGATGAAATTGGTTCAGAACCATAAAGGGACTTTTCTTGTGCAATATTTTTAGCATATGAGATTAGTTCATGAGATTTTTCATCAATAATAGATCGTTCAATATAAAAGTATAAAATAGATGAAAATATAAAAATAAGAGATGCTGATGCAAAAATAAGCTGGATTATAAAACTTTGACGAATACTTCTAGTGGAAAACATTTTTTAGCCTATGAAAGAATGTAGACACAAAAAGTGTCTACATGTAGAGAGATGTAGTTTAACTAACTTCTTTTGGAAAACAAAAACGGTAACCACGACGACGAACAGTCTCGATAGTTGTGATTCCTAATGGTTTATCCATTTTTTGTCTAATTTGATTGATTGCAACTTCAATAACATTTGGAGTTACAAGTTCTGGTTCTTCCCAGATTGCGTCAAGTAATTGCTCTTTAGAAACAATTTGATCACGGTGACGAGCTAAGTGAGTTAGAACTTCAAAAGGTTTACCTTTAAGCTCAATATCTTGCTCTTTATAAGTGATTTTTTCCTCTTCAGGATTTATAGTTAAATCTTCGATTTCAATAATGTTAGAACCACCAAAACGAAGACGAGCTTCGATTCTAGCTACAAGTACATCAAAATCAAATGGTTTTCTAATATAGTCATCTGCACCACTTCTAAGCGCTTCAATTTCACTGTCGTTATCATCACGAGCAGAAAGAACAATTACAGCAGTTTTTGGAGTATTTGTTTTGATATCACCAATAATATCTACAGAGTTTCCATCTGGTAGCATCCAGTCCATTAATACTAAATCGTAGTTACGAATGTCAAGGTAGTATTCACCATCTTTTAGTGTTTCAACAACATCACTTTGGTAACCAAATTCTTTTAGTCCCTCAGCAAGCATTTTGTTTAATGTTACTTCATCTTCTATAATAAGAATGCGCATTAATTTTGTCCTATATGTATTATTTTTGCGGAATGATAGCATAAATTTAGATTACTTTAAAGAAATATTCAATTTTTTTTAATAATTCTTTAACTTGTATTTAAGATTGTGATTCGTAGTGATTACTCACACTTACCTTACAGTCGGGTAAAATGGATGGTTTTGTTATCTTTAAATCAAGGCTTTTTATGGCTCTGTATTCTTTAGTTAAGTTTAAATTTATGCTATTTAGAGCATCTTCAATGAGTTCAAATTTACTTTTTATCATAATATCTTTGATATTTTTAACAATATCAGCATAGTTAATGAGCTCATTTTTATAATTATATTCAAGTGTTAAATTTAGTATTACATCTTGTGGAGTTATCCTCTCAAAATCTAAAATTCCAATAATACATTGAAATTTTAAATCCTCTACATGTATAGTCATTTTAGTTTAAACCACTCTTTTTTCTTCACCCTTAAAAAGGCGAATAATATTTGGAATATGTTTATAAAAAATTATAAATGCAATAAGTATTATTGGAGCATGTGCTAATTCTGGTTTAAGAACAAAACTAGCTCCAACTAAAGCAAGTAGCCCAGCAAGTGAAGATAAAGAAGAGATTTTTATAACTTTAGCACCAAAAGCCCAAACAACAAGAGCGATTAGAGTTTCATAGGGAAGCATAAACATTAAAACGCCCATTCCAGTAGCTACACCTTTTCCACCCTCAAAGTTAAGATATGGTGAAAAACAATGACCAACTACAGCCAAAACTGCGATGCCCCAAAGTGTAGCTTCACTCATACCAGCAAAATATGCAACAGCTAAAACAACTATGCCTTTTAGTGCGTCAAGTGCTAAAGTAGCTCCGCCTAGTTTTTTTGCTAACGCTGGGTTACTCTCTTTTACAACGCGTAAAACATTTGTAGCACCAATACTACCACTTCCACTTGCTTTTACATCAACTCCTGCAAATTTCTTAGCTAAAAGAAGACCAAATGGTATGCCACCAACGAGATATGCTGCAATAAAAAACTGCACATTAGTATTAAATAAAAATTCCATTAATTACCTTAGATTAAAATTACTTATGACATTTTATCTTTTTAGATATAATAACGCGATTAAATAATTAGGATTTTTTTTGCAATTAAGTAATGATGAATTAAAAACGAAAATAAAAGAGTACAAAGATAAGTTAAGTGTAACTCTTGTAGCACATTTTTATCAAAGAGATGAAGTGTTTGAAATGGCAGATATTACAGGGGATTCTTTGGAACTTGCTATAAAAACTAAAAATGACAATGCAGAATTTGTAGTTTTTTGTGGTGTTGGTTTTATGGGACAAAGTGTAAAAGTACTAAGCCCAAATAAACGAGTAGTTATGCCAAAAGCAGCTTGTTGCGCAATGGCTACTATGATAGATGGAATGCAGTTTGATCAGTCTATAAAAGCACTAAATGAAGCTGGAATAACAAACGAAAATATACTCCCCATAACTTACATAAATTCAAACGCTGATGTAAAAGCAAAAGTTGGTGAGATGGGTGGAATGGTTTGTACAAGTTCAAATGCTAAAAAAATTATTACAACAGCCTTGCAAGAGGGTAAAAAAATTCTTTTTGTGCCAGATCGTTGTCTTGGTCAAAATATAGCAAATCAGATGAAGTTAAAATCATGTATTATTGGTGATGGTTCAAACCCTGCTGATTCTGACATAATCTGTTTTAATGGTTTTTGTTCAGTTCATCAACTTTTTAGTGTTGAAGATATAGAGTTTTATCGTAAAAAATTCCCAGGAATCCTAATAGCTACACATCCAGAATGTGATCCAGCTATTTGTGATGCTAGTGATTTTGTTGGTTCAACTTCTCAACTTATTAAGTATATTACAGAGTTGCCAGAAGATCAAAAAGTAGCAGTAGGAACAGAGTTTAACATGGTGAATCGTCTTCGTGCTAAAAATACTTATGTATTAAGTTCAACAAAACCAGAATGTCCAACTATGAATGAAACAACACTTAAAGATTTGTATGATGTTTTAAAATCAATAGATGAGGGTGAGCCACTAAATGAGATAAAAGTAGATGATAACACTCAAAAATGGGCAAAAATTGCACTAGAAAGAATGTTAGCATTATGATAGAGAGTTTTGTAAAAGAGAGTTTAGCTCAAGATGTTGGTCGTGGAGATTTATACGCACTTGTAGAGGATGCAGTTGAAGCGAAAGCTGACATAATCGCAAAAAGTGATGGTGTTTTTGCTGGACGAAAATATGTAGAAGTTTTAGCAAAACTAGAAGGGCTTGAAATAACTTGGGGTTTAAAAGATGGCGAGAGTTTTAAAAAGCATGATATTTTAGCAATAATCAGAGGAGATTCTCACGCAGTCCTAAAAACTGAAAGAACAATACTTAACATCATTTTACATGCAAGTTCTATAGCTACACTTACAAACAAATATGTAAAAATTATAGAGCCTTATAATGTAAAACTACTAGACACTAGAAAAACAAGACCACTTTTAAGAGTATTTGAAAAGTACGCTACAAGATGTGGTGGTGCTGTAAATCATCGTCTTGGTTTAGATGATTCTTTAATGATAAAAGATACTCATTTAAAAACTATAAAAAATCTAAAAGAGTATATGCAAAAAGCAAGAAAGCAAATTCCTTTTACTTCAAAAATAGAGATAGAAGCAGAAACACTAGAAATAGCAAAAGAGGCTTTTGAAGCTGATGCTGACATAGTTATGTGTGATAACATGAGTCCTCTACATGTAGAGGAAGTTGTAAAATACCGAAATGAAAACTACCCTCATATACTTTTAGAAGCAAGTGGAAATATATCTTTAGAAACTATCGAGTCTTATGCAAAAACTGGTGTTGATGCTATAAGTTCAGGAAGTCTTATTCATCAAGCAAATTGGATTGATATTTCTATGAAGATGGCTTAGTGCTGTTTATGTTATAATGATATATAGATAATTTAGAGGGATTAAAAATGGTAAATATTGAAAAATTAAAAGATGAATTGATAAGCCGTTTTAGTCCTATTGGAATAGAGAAAATAGTTCTTTTTGGAAGTTATGCTAATAAAAAAGCAAATGAAGATAGTGATGTTGATTTATATGTTGTTTCAAATGATAATTATATACCGAAAAATTATGATGAAAATATGGAACTTTATAAAAAGTTTTCAAGTAAAATTTATGATATTAAAGAAGATATAGCTATTGATCTTATTGTGCATACAAAAAAAATGTATGAAAAATTCATTGCATTAAATAGTTCATTTTCAAAAGAGATTCAAAATGGTGTGAAACTTTATGAATCATAATATGGCAAAAGAATGGTTACTATCTGCTAGTGCTGATTTAGAAACTATTAATGAGATAATAAATAATGAAAATTTAACTCATGTAATGGCTTTTCACTCTCAACAATGTGTAGAAAAAAGTTTAAAAGCCGTATTGGAATTTTATGAGTTACCAACTCCAAAAACTCACTCTATTTTAAAACTCTCTAAATTAGCAAGTAAGTATTATGATGTAAATAATAATGAGATGTCAGATGAATTAGATAAATTATATATAGATACAAGATACCCAGGAGATTTTGGATTACTCCCAGATGGAAAGCCATCTATTAAACGGGCTAAAATATTTTATAATTTTGCAAAAATAATTTTTGAAGAAATAACTATCATTGTAACTCAAAGGTAGTAAAATAAATGCTAAAATGATTACTACATACTAATAAGAATACGCTTTTATCAAGCTAATTGGATTGATATTTCTATGAAAATGGCGTAGATTTTGATATAATATTGAAGTAAGGATTCTTTATGCATACACTACAACTTAAGATTGACGATTCTATTTTTGACAAATTTATGGGATTTTTAGATATCTTACCAAAAGAAAAAATATCAATATTAGAAGAAACAGATGTAAATACTATTTCATATGCAGAAGCTCAAGTAAAAGTGCAAAAAGCTATTAATAATATTTCAGATAATAGTGGAATAGAAATAGATGAAGCTTTTGATAAGGTTCTAAATTTATAATATGTTTTATAATATAATTATAGAACCTGAGGCTTTTTCAGATTTATTAAATATTAAAACTTATATCACAGAGCAAGATACACAAAATAAAGCTAATCAGTTTATATCTGAATTAAAAAATACTATTAAAACTTTAATTTATAAAAAGTATACAATAGTTTTTAAAATTATAGATGCTAAAGTTCATGTGTTAACAATCTTCAAACAAAGAGTTTATTAAAATGCTAAAAAAACTACTGCAAATTATACTACTAACAACAACACTTTTCTCATACGAGATAGTTATAGATAGAACTTCAAAAGTTAAATGGGGAGCAACATTTACAAGGGATGATGTTAATCAAGTTGTTGTTAATGATAAAACAGGCTTGATGTTTCAAGATGATGAGAGTGTTAAAACTGTAAAAAAAGACTGGCAAGGTGCGAAAGATTATTGTCAATCTTTAAACTTTGCTGGTTTTGATGACTGGTACTTACCAACTATTAGTGAGTTAGAAACTCTTATAGATACTACAAAATATAATCCAGCTATAAAAGATGGTTTAAAAAATATAGCTTCTACTCAATATTCCTACCTTAATAATTATTGGTATTCTTTTTATTGGTCTTCTTCGCCCTATGTTTCGAACTCTAAGCGTGCTTGGTATATAAGCTTTGACGATGGCTATCCCTGCGGCGACCACTGTAAGGCAGATAGGCATTATGTTCGTTGTGCTAGGGCAGGACAATAGATACTTTGAAAAATTTAAAAATTTGGTAAATTATGCAGTATAATAATTTACCAATTTATAAATCTGCTTTAGATTTTTGTGTATATGTAGAAACTATAGTAAAAATGTTATAATAGTATAAGAGGAGTTAAAGATGCATACTATACATATAGATAATACTGAGATAGAAAATTTTATAAATACTAAATATTTAGGTAATGAAAATGGTTTAATGGCTGATTTTGTTAGTTTTGTAAAAACAGAGTTAATTATAAATGATATTAAAAAAGGTTTTGATGAAGTTAAATTATACGAAGAAAATAGTGTAAATTTAACTAATGCAAGAGATTTTTTAAGCGAATTAAAAAGTGCAAATTAAAACGACAAGTATTTTTGAAAAGAATTTTAAAAAATTATATAAAAAAGATAGATTATTAATAGTTCAATATGAGAAACTTTTAGATGATTTAGAAGAAAATAAACATTTAGGAACTTCACTAGGTGATAATAGATATAAAATAAGAATAAAAAATACTTCAAGCAATAAGGGAAAAAGTTCAGGTTACAGAGTAATCACATACACTAAAATAGAAAATATAATTTTATTAGTCTATATCTATTCAAAGTCTGATATTGAAAATGTATCTAATAATAAAATAGATGAAATCATTAAAAAATATAGGGAAAATAAATGAGAATAATTATTTTGATTTTAATGGCTTTTAGTTTTAGTATAGCAAGTAATGTAGTTATAGATAAAAAAACAAATCTTATGTGGCAAGATAATAGTGATGCTAAAAGTATAAAAAAAGATTTTAATGGTGCAAAAAATTATTGTAAAAAACTAACTTTAAATGGATACGATGATTGGTTTTTACCAACAGTTGAACAACTACTAAGCACTACAGATAAGAGTAAGTACAAACCATCAATAAAATTACAATTTCAAAATATTACTTCTAGCCGTTATTGGTCTTCTTCGCCATGTGTTTCGAACTCTAAGGATGCTTGGTATGTGGACTTTAACGATGGCTATTCCGACGGCAGCGTTAAGACGAATAAGTCTTATGTTCGTTGTGCTAGGGCAGGACAATCTGATACTTTGAACTTTGAAAATTTAATATCAAGTTTAGTTAAAAAGAAATTAAGAAATATTCAAAAACCTCCTAGTGAACTTAGTCTTGTTAGAGATGAGTTTGAAACTACAGCAGAGTTTAATGCTAGAGTTGCAAAAGTTAAAAAAAATCAAAAAAAATTAATTTCTGAATATAAAAAAAAATATGCTATTGCAAAACAAAAAGCTCAAAAAAATGCTATAAAAAAAGCTTTAGAAATAACATGGGGTAAACCTATACTTTCAAATCTAAAATATGATGCAGATAACGGTTACTTTGTGGCAAAAATTAAGTTTGAGGCAAAAAAAGATTTTAAGAAAAAAGTGGCTATAAAGGTTGATAGAAAAAATGCAAGAAATTTTAAACAACAATTTTCTACTTTAAAACCACAAGCAATCTTTGAGTATGATGGTAGAACTGTAAAACTAAAAGATATAAAAATTCCATATAAAAACAAAACTTATTTGGCACAGTTTACAAACCTAAGTATTGACGACACAAGAGTAGCTGTAAATCTTCAAAATGACTTACATGTAGAGGATTCTTTTGCGACAAATATAACAGTAGCTAAAAATGAAGTAACTACTTTTGATAGTTCTAAGATAAGAGATTTTAGAGTTTTAGATAGACTTCTAGCAAAATCATCACAAGCTAAAAAAACTAAAAAGAAATGGCTTTTTGTAGTAGGTATAGAGCAATATGAATATACAGATAATATTAGCTATGCAAAAAGAAGTGCAGAAATGTTCGTAAAAATAGCACAGAAAAAACTAGGTGTAAAAAAATCAAATAGCTTTGTAATGATAAATAGTGGAGCAACTCAAGCAAAAATAAAAACAAATATGAAAAGAATGCTTCGCCGTGTTAAAGCTGGAGATACTATCTACTTTTACTATAATGGTCATGGTATTCCAATTCCTTCACTTAAAAATAAGCCCTTTATGTTAGCAAGTGATTCTGAGCCAGATTTTGTGGCTGATGAGAAGTTTTTTTCTTTACAAAATATTTATAATAAACTAAGTAAAAGTAAGGCTAAAAAAGTTATAGCCGTAGTAGATAGTTGTTTTTCAGGTGTAACAGATGGTAAGTCAGTTTTAAAAGGTGTCGCAGCTACAAAAATGGTAGCAAAGTCTGTAAAATTTAATAAAAATAAGATGGTAGTTATGAGTGCAGGAAAAGCATACCAATACTCAAATGCTTATAATAAAAAAGGATACAGACTTTTTAGCTTTTTTGTTATGAAAAATATATTAGAGGGTGATAAAACCATAAAAAAACTTTATAAAGATACAAAAGTACAAACTTACAACACATCCATAGAAGAGTATGGAGATTCACGCACACAAGAACCAACTATTGAGGGAAATTTTAGGATGGAATTATAAATGAAAAAATTAATATTATTTTTACTACTCGCTACATGTAGCTACGCAACACCATCGTGGTATCATAACCTTTATAGTAAAAAGGCAAATACTTACTATGGGTTTGGTTCAGCGAACTCTGAGTCAAAAGCAAAACAACTAGCACTCTCAGATATTGTTTCTCAAATATCTGTACATGTCAGTAGTTCAACAAGTTTAAATATGAAAGTGGTTAATGGTAAAGAAAGCTCTTTAGATGAGTTTAGTACTCAACAAAAATCACAGGCTAATTTGTGTGATTATAAACTTTTAAAGTCTGAGTTTGATAATTCTAAATATTATGTAGCACTTTCTTATGAAAATATTCCATCATTTGATAAGTTTGTTTACAAAGTAAAACAACTAAAAATTAAACCAAAAAAAGTAAAGTTAAATTCATACTTATCAAAAACTTTAATAGCTAGAGAATTAAAAAAAGCATTAGGTTATAGTATTGATTTTAGCTTGGTTCGAAAAGATAGAAAATGGTATATAAAATATGCTAACATACTTCAAGTTTTAGATAAAAAAGACTTTGCAAAATTTTTTGTAAGCTCTACATGTAGAGGATTAGAGATAAATACAAATAAGAGAAATAATATTTTATATAATGGTATGAAGTTCTACTTTAAAGTAAAAAGTAAGAATAGTGGTTTTGTATCTATAATTTCTGTTTATGAAGATGGAACTGTATCTACACTTATGAGAAATATTGCTGTAAAAAAAGATAGATTAGAAAATATTCCAGATGAAGATTTTGAAACAATTCCAGAGGCCTCTTTAATGAAAAGAGGTTTAGAAACTTTTGATTTATATGTTTTAATTTATTCACCAAAAAAGATAAGATTTGATAGTTTTGCTTATGCAGATAGTGAGTTGATAAGTGAAGAAAAATATAAAAACTTTGATGAACTCATAGAGTTTATAGATGACAAACAGTACTCAACATTAAAAGTTGTAACTAAGCCAAGGATGTAAAGTAGCTAATGGCTGATGACGCAGAAAAAACAGAAGAACCCACCGACAAGAAGATAGAGGATGCCAGAAAGGAGGGTAATGTCCCCAAGAGTCAA
>Ga0256826_1002074_pt1 | contig 12339 bp, 11 predicted proteins | sample CV79metaG_FD_185975 | JGI IMG/M metagenome (GOLD analysis project Ga0256826, IMG submission 185975) | Hydrothermal vent microbial communities from East Pacific Rise, Pacific Ocean - CV79 | ecosystem: Environmental > Aquatic > Marine > Hydrothermal vents | place: Pacific Ocean: East Pacific Rise... | reverse complement strand
ACCAAAAGATGCAACCCATAGTAAAAGATATCTGTAAAAAGCACAACTTAGAGTATAGACAAGAGTCTGTATTTAAAAGAATTTTAATGACTGTTGATTTAATGGTAGGAAAGACAAAAGTTCTTCGCATAGAGGGTATTTAGCTTCTTGCACTGGGTGAGACTAAACACATCCGAGCCTTTTGCTTGGATGTGATGCTTTAGCTTCACTTTAGAGTATTAATACTTCTTTAATACATCATTTATCTGAATATAGGCTTCTAGTGGTGTTGTCTCAAAGTAAGCAAGATTATGTTTTTTAGAAAATTCACGTGTCATTTCTTGTATTTTAAGTAGGTTAAAACGTGGTGCTTTTGGAAAAAGATGATGCTCTATTTGAGTATTTAGCCCACCGTAGAACCAGTGAACAAATGCACCACCTGTAAGTGAGCGTGATGTTCTCATCTGTAACTCCATCCATGAAAATTTCTCACCAACTTCTTTGTCAAACACTTCACAGCCTAAGTGGTTTGTAATAAACCCAAATGCGAGCCAAGGAGAGAGTGTCAGGTTTAGAGTCACAAATACTACAAGAGCATTACTTAGTGGTAAGAAATAAAATATAGTCCCCCATACAAGTGGCCAGTGCATAAGCATTAAAAACAGTTCACCCCACTTTTCGCGTTTAATAACAAAGTTATAAGACTGAATAATAAACGCAGGATACATAAAAAACATCGCACCCCAAAAAACTAAGTACTTACTAGAACGTAGCCATGCTTTGTCACCTTTTAGGTTTGGAGTAAACGCACCATCAAATGCTAAAATATCTTCATCTTTTTCAGGAACATTACACCATGTATGGTGGTTTACATTATGTTTAAAATCCCACCACGAAGAGCTATTTGAGAGTATAAGTGCTGAGAAAGGGTATGAAAGCTTGAAAGATAAAGCCTTATTTTTAAAGTACTGAGTATGTAAAACATCATGTGAAATAAATACTGCACGAGTAAAGATAATAGTCATGAAAAACCCAAGCCCAGCTGCCATCCATAGGGACTCACCAACAAGAGTGCTCCAGTTTACTGCAATGTAAAATACTAATGCCATACTTAAAAGTGTTACTATCATTTCTATAGTTCCGCGAACAGGAACACGTTTTAAAAGACCTGCTGCACGTACTTGGGATTTTAATTCATTAAAAACATCTGGATAGGGTTGACTCATTTAACCACCTTTAGAAAAATTTATAATTATTATAACAGAAATCGACTAAGAATTTCGAGTATCAAGAAATATTTTGAGATAATGTTCCCTTTTTGTAACCGAGGAGAAATACTAAGGTAATCAAGCTGCTTTATACTTTCGCTGAAAATATTTAATACCTGGAGATTCTTAAATGAACAATATGAAATTAATTACACTTAGCCTAGTTGCAGTATCTGCTCTTTCACTTACTGGATGTGGAGGAGAAAGTTCTTCTGCACCAACACCAACACCTGCCGCACCGATTTGTGATGCAAGTATGACTCTCCTTGATAGTACTATTAGTAGTAATCTTACACTTGATGCAAGTAAAACATATGGTATGACTGGTAAAGTGAGTGTTAAGTCTGGTGCAACACTTACGATTCCTGCAGGAACGACAATAGCAGGATGTACTGCTTCATCTTTTATGGTTATTGAACCAGGAGCGAAAATAGATGCAAACGGTACAATGGCAAATCCTATTGTCTTTACTTCTCAAAAAGATGTTTTAGGACAATCACAAGCAAACGTAGCTGGAGAGTGGGGTGGACTTGTTCTTGCAGGAAAAGCATATACACACTACTCAAACAATACATATGAAGCAGATCCAACTGTATCTTACGGAAGCAGCACACATGCTAATGATAACGATAACTCAGGTGTTTTAAACTATGTAGTTATTAAACACTCTGGTTATGAAGTAGAAAAAGATAAAGAGTTAAATGGTCTTTCACTTGCAGGTGTAGGTTCTGGTACTACTATTACAAATGTAGCAGTTATTGGTGGGCTTGATGATGGTATGGAAATCTGGGGTGGTACTGTAAACATAACTGGCCTTTATATCTACAATGCACAAGATGACTCTGTAGATACTGACCTTGGTTACCGTGGTACAATTACAAATGTTTTAGTACGTCAAGTAAATGTTGATAATGCAAATAATCATGATTCTGCCGGTATGGAGTTTGGTAATGATCATAATACTATACTAACAACAGATGCAAATGCTACCCAACCACATATGGTTAACTATACTGCATATGTAAAAGGTGGTGGTATTTCACTTAAGTATGATGCAGGTCTAATCGCTGAGAATGTAAAGTTTATTAGTAACAAAACAGTTGATGAACAACAAGTATTTTACAGAGGTGCAGATGTTGTAGATACACATGCTGTTCAAGTAAATGGATGTATCTCATTTAAAGACACTCAAATGACTTTAGGGGATAACAATACAACTTATTCAGCAACAAACTCAAAAGATGCGAGTACAACAAAAACTGCATTTACTGACTGGGCTTCAGCAACAAGAAATATAGTTCTTGGTTCTGCAGGAAGTATTAATGTTGATAGTACTACCTGTAACGGTGTTACAGAAGCAAACATTTGGAAAGGTACAGCTGGTTCAAATGCTGCACTTGAAACAGATCCAAACGCAGTTCAATAATCCCTCTTCTCACTAGACTAAGGGCTCCCTTAGTCTAGAACCTTCTCTTCTATTACATCCTTATAACATTTCAAAACTCACTGTTACCAAAGTGTCACCATATAGTAATTTAAAAGTAATTCACCTCCTATATTATTTCACATCTTAAATTTTATGGGGAGCCCATGTCCAACAAAAGTATAAACTTAGCCTTCTGTCTACTTGTAACAAGTAACATTTTGATAGCAGACAACAACAATATGGCAACATCTTTAATGAGTCTACGAGCAGAAGTAGAACAACTTGATTCTCAGATTGATGAGGCAAAAGATAGTTATAAAGCGAGTATAAAGTCACTCACACTCCAAAAGAGTGAACTAGAGTCTATGATCTCTCGTGAGGTGCTAAAAACAAAGCAAATCCAAAAAGAGTTACAACTACTCAAAGAAAAAATAGCAGAGGCAAGTAAGAACTCAAAAGGTCTCACACCTGTAATTAACCAAGCCATAGATAATCTTGTGCTGATGATTGAGAACTCAATTCCTTTCAAAAAAGAGGAGAGAATCGCTGCAGTTCAAAAGATACAAGAGCAGCTCAAAGCCTCTCTTATTACACCACAAAAAGCACTCTCTTATGTTTACAACTCTTATGCAGATGAGATACGCATGACAAAAGAGAATGGTGTTTTTAAACAGACTATCACCCTTGATGGAAAAGACAAACTTGTAAAAGTAGCACGCATAGGAACAGCGATGATGTTCTTTCAAACACCAAATGATCGTGTTGGATATGTGCTGCACAGTGGTACTTCATGGGAGTACAAAGAGGAGTTCAATAAAGAGAAGCAGGATGAAATTAGTACCATTTTTGATGCTTTTGTAAAACAGATTCGCTCTGGCTACTTCACACTGCCAAATGTTTTAGTTTTAAATGAGGTAAAATAATGAAAAAAATAATTTCCATTCTCCTACTTAGCGCCATAACACTGTTTGCTGCATCAAATATTGATCAAGCTTATGCCAAAGAGTTTGCCTTTTTAAAAGCACAAAAAAATATGCTCCAAAAACGAGTAAAAGAGATTCAAAAATCCCATACAGATAAAATAGAAGCAGCAAAAAAAGAGATTGCAATGCTCCAGACAAAGGTACTCTCTAAAGAGACACAGAGTCAAATGCTCAGCGATGCACTCTTTAAAGCACAACAGAGACTTGAGTCTACTCAAGATGACACTTCCCTACTTCAAGCAGTTATAGCACAAGGTGAGGCAACACTCAAGCCATACCACCAAGATGTAACTATAGACAAAGAGAACTATGCACAGATACTCAAAGAGATCTTTGCTAAAACACTCCACTTAACAGAGGAGTTATCTTCCATACGAGTGGAAGATGGTGCGTTCTATCTACAAGATGGTTCACTCCAAAAAGCAAAACTTATAAAAGTTGGAAATATCGCCAGCTATGGTCTCTCAAGTAAAGTCTCAGGAGCACTTGTTCCAGCTGGAAACAATAAGTTTAAAATCTGGAAAGACGCAGATGCAGCCCAAACTGCAAAAGCACTCTTTAACAACACTCCTACAGATGAGTTACATATATTTATCTATGAAAACAGCACACAGGAGATAGCAGATAAAGAGACAAAAACTATCTACTCAGTTATAAACTCTGCTGGAATTATCGGTTGGGTTATTGTGGTACTGGGTCTCATAGGACTTCTTTTCTTAATCCTTCGTGTTTTCTTTTTAATGAAAAACAGTGGTGCAACTGAGCTCCCAAAAGAAACACTTCAAGAGCTTTTAGAGAAGGGGATTGAGAGTACTTTAGTGTTTTTAAAACCAAAGAAAGGCTCAACAGCAAGAACACTCAAAGCAACAGTGAGAAATATTGAGAGGGATAGAGAGCATATAGAAGATATTATCGCAGAGTCTATTATTCATGAGAGTACACGACTTGACAAACTCAGCTCGGTTATTTTAATCATCGCAGCAGTTGCTCCTCTTCTTGGTCTTTTAGGGACAGTTACAGGAATGATAGCTACTTTTGACATCATTACAGAGTTTGGTACAGGTGATCCAAAACTGCTCTCAGGTGGTATCTCTATAGCCTTAGTAACTACAGAGCTTGGTTTAGTTGTAGCTATTCCTCTCTTACTTGCAGGAAACTTACTCAATAGCTGGTCAGAGAGTATTAAAGATAGTATGGAACACTCAGCACTGCACATAGTTAATGAGTATAACAAGCAAAAATAATGGAAGCACTTATAACGCTCTTTCATCAGTTTAGTCTCTATATGAATAGTGGTGGTGCACTCATAATGTACCCTCTTTTTATCTTAGTGTTTGTACTCTGGTATGCCTTAGGGTATAGATACCACACTATAAAACGCGGTACAAAAAAGAGTCCTCGTGTCTTGGTGAGAAAATTTGCTTCGGGTAAAAGAACAGAGCCGAGAGGTTTCATAGATGCAGCCGTTGTAGATGCACTCAAAATCAAAGAAGAGTCTACTGAACCTAAACAGCTTAGAAAGCTTATTGATGATGCCTTTTACTGGTACAGAAAAGATTTAACAAGATATAAAAACCTTGTAAAAACTGTTGTAGTCATCGCACCACTTATTGGGCTTTTAGGGACTGTAATCGGGATGATAGAGACTTTTGACTCCTTAGCATCAATGACTCTTTTTTCTCAAAGTGGAGGGATTGCAGGCGGTATTTCTCAAGCCCTCTTTACAACACAGCTTGGACTTGTAGTCGCTGTTCCGGGTTTAGTCATTGGTAGGCTCTTAGATAAAAAAGCTTCAAATATGGAGCTAGACTTAGATCAAATTACAGATATTTTATGTAGTGAAGGAAATTTAAATGAGATTTAGAAGAAAAAAAGATGAGATTAGTGATGTTGATATGTCACCGCTCATCGATATGGTATTTATACTCCTCATCTTTTTTATGGTGAGTTCGACTTTTACCAAAGATATGAAGCTTGAGTTAAACCGTCCAGGGGCATCCTCTGCATCCAAAGCTTCAAGCAAGGTTATACGTGTCTATATCGATAATACAGCCGAAGTCTATATTGACAACCAGCCCATTAAACTCTGGGCAGTACAGAGTAAACTTCGTGAACTACTCCACACTGCAACGCAGAGTTCTGTTTTAGTTATTACTGATGATTCTATAGCAGTAGAGAAGCTCATAGAGCTTGTCGATCAGTGTAGACTCTCTGGAGCTAAAGATGTAGCTGTTGCGACGAAAAAAGAAGTGGGCTAATTGTGCAACGCAACAACTCATATCTCACACATATAAAAGCCTTTGCATGGTCACTCTTTGGACTCTTTTTTGTCTTTATTATTGTTATTGAGATGAACGAAGATGGGATGCTACCGCATCAAAAAAAGCATGAAAGCACAACAAACTTTGAAGTGAAAAAGATTGTAAAAGCGAAGCCAAAGCCAAAACCCAAGCCAAAACCAAAGAGAGTCAAACCAAAAGTGCATAAGGCAACACCACACCCAAGTCTTACCTCTTCACTCAGTGGTATAGATACAGGACTAGATGCGTTTATGAGTGATGATATGGGTATGGATGATACTCTTTTAGGTGACCTAAACAAAGATGTAGTTATGAGTGAGGGGAGTGTAGATAAAGCACCTACTCCTGCACAACGCACAGCTATAGAGTACCCTAAAAATGCAAAGAAAAAAGCGATTAAAGGGTATGTCCTTTTAAACCTTCTCATCGATGCTCAGGGAAGTGTTGTAAAGGTGAAAATCTTAGAGAGCGAACCAGAAGGTGTTTTTGACACTGTTGCGATGGAAGGTGTCAAAGAGTGGCAATTCACTCCAGGTGAGTACAAAGGTCAAGCTGTAAAAGTTTGGGCAAAACAAAAAATCAGATTTGATTTTGAATAAGAGATAAATATGAAAACAGTTATAACACTACTAATACTACTCCTTTTGTCAAACACTCTTCTTGCTAATGAGAGTAAAAATAGCGATGATGTTGATTATATTGCCCTTGCAGGTATTTTACTCAAAGATGGCTACTATAGTCGTGCAGATAATGCCCTTAAAAGTGTCGATCTTGATGCTTTAGAGTGTGACAAAGCACAGTACTATACACTTGAGGGTTTAATAGCACTCAAACTCTCTGCATATAAACGTTCAAACAAGAGCTTTTACCTTGCTATAGAGAATGGTCAAACACAGAAGAGTCTCTATCTATACATCGCACAAAATAGTTTTAAGCTCAAAGAGTATAAGCAGACCCTAGATGCCCTTGAACATGCACAAGAGCTTGTTGACAAAGAGCCAAAACTTCTAGCACTCAAAGCGGAGTGTTTTTACAGACTCAAAGAGTATACAGATGCGTTTGATACTTTAGCACTTATAAATAAAACGCACCCAAGCTATTATGCTGCTTATAAACAACGCTTTAGATACTTAATAGATCTCAAACTCTACCAGAGTGCACTTGAAGATGCAGACATCTATCTTGAGCATACAAAAAGTGATGAGAAGGTAAGTATCTCTTTTATTAATGCACTTAAAAAAGCAAAAGAGACAAAAAAAGCGACACTCTTAGCAGAGAAAGCACACCTTGAGTACCCCAATAATGTCACTATCACTATCCTACTTGCAAACTTATACATAGAGCAGGATATGATTGAGTCTGCAGCAACACTCTTTGACCTTGCCTCTTTACAGGATGAAAAGTACATCAAAGACTCCTCAGAGATCTTTCGACGTGCCCATGACTACATTCAAGCACTCTATAAAAACTCTCAGATTTTAGACACAAAAGAGAAGTACAAACAAAAAGTTGCCATCTACCTAGAGTTTGGAAACTATGAGCGTGTTATCGCGACAGAGAGTGCCTTAAAACGCAACGACCTGCTTGAAGAACAAAATATGATCTATGCACTTGCCTTCTCGTTTTATAAAGTAGGTGAGTTTCAACAGAGCGAGAAGTATCTTCAGATGCTCACAGACTCGAAGCTTTTTACAAAAGCCATAGAACTAAGAAAAAATATGAACAAATGTACAAACAACCCTTGGGAGTGCCAACTATGAAAATCTTTTTTATCCTAACAATCTTTCTCGTAAACCTCTATGCGAGTACTTTAGGAAGTATCTCTATTATTGTCCTCAAAGATGGTCTACCGGCAAAGAATCAGCCTGTTACTATCATTAACCTTAATGATAACACAAGCACCCTCCAAGCAACAACAGATGCCGATGGTTACTTCTTCTCTAAAGTAAAAAAAGGGAACTATCAAGTACAGCTCCTAGCAAAAAAGCAGGGTAAATTTGAAGCCTTTGTAAGAAAAAACATCGCCGTAAGTGAAGATAAAGAGTCTCAAATCATTATCTCTTTAAAAAAAGACAACACACTTGCGTTTATCGATGCTGAAGCGCCACAACAAGCAGTAGCACAGGAGGCCAAAACAACACTACATAAAGAAAAAGGTGTACTGCTCATCTCTCTGCACTCGAGTGAAGATAAAAAGCCCATAGCATCTGCTAGAGTTTTTGTAAAAGGTATGAGTGTTGCAAGTAGCTCAAATGCAAAAGGCTTCATTACACTTAACCTTCCAGTTGGTGCACAAACTATCTCTATTATTCATCAAGATTTTAGTGCACAAACGATGAGAGTGAACATCATTGCAAAAGAGACACTCTCAAAGTCTGTAGAGCTGACACCTGCGGCTATGGAGCTTGAGGAGTTTATCGTTCTTGCACCACATATTGAGGGGAGTATCGCAGCTTCTATTGCCCAGCAGAGAAAAAGTGATACAGTTGGGAATATCTTAGGAAGTGAACAGTTTAAAAAGAGTGGTGATAGTACCGTTGCCTCGGCACTTAAACGTGTAAGTGGTATTACTATTGTCGGGGGAAAATATGTCTATGTAAGAGGACTTGGAGACAGATACTCAACTGTTATGCTAAATGATTTGCATATCCCTTCTCCAGAACCTACAAAACGTGTAGTGCCTCTCGATATTTTTCCAACCTCTATGGTCGAGAGTATCACTATACAAAAATCATATACAGGTGACCTACCAGCCTCTTTTGGTGGGGGAAGTGTGCTTATTAAGAGTAAAGATATTCCTAAAGATGATGAGACATCCATTAAACTTGGAGTAGAACTTTTAGTCAATAGTGCCACGGGAAGTGAGGTTATAACAAACAGCACAAACACTACACCGCTCCCAAGTAGTGCACTCAGTGGTGGCAATAGTGTTGGAGGGGCAGCAGTCACTAATGATGTCCGCACAAATAGAACACTCAACCATGAGACAACAACACTGCAACCAGGTATGAAGTTTGAATTAGCAGCGGCAAAGAGCTATGCTATTACAGATGATATTTCAGTTGGAGGATCAGCAACATTTTATTATGCAAATAGTTCTGATACAAACCAAGTACTTTACGATAAGTACTTCTACGATATAAACACAAAAAAAGTCATTCATGACAATAAAACAGATACTGCCATAACAAGCTTCAATACAGACATCTCTACAATGGTCAATATTGGTCTTAACTACTATGATAACAAAATTAAATATACCTACTTCACAAGTAGTCAGTTTCAAGACACAACAAGAACCTCTTCAATAGAGTATATTGGAAATACTGAAAATAGAGAGAAAACATACTATGAGTATGTTGAAAAGAGTCTCCAGATGCACCAACTCGCAGGTACAAACGAGCTCCATTTTGCGAGTAGTGACGCTGGCTACTTTGATAATCTTGTTATCGACTGGTCAGCAGAGACAGCAGCAGCTACAAGAGATGAACCAGGAACGCTAGAGACAAACTATCTCCATCAAACATCAGGTTTGAACTGGGATAGAAAAAACTGGTACTACTACTTTATACTCAACGACAATGTCAACAACTATAGAGCTGATTTCACACTCCCTTTTACCTATAATGGTAACGACAACTATACAAAAGCAGGAGTTTTCATCTACAACAAAACACGTGATTTTGATAGTAGAAGATTTAAAATGTACAGCACAAACTTCAACGATATGCCTGAAGATATGGATACTATTTATGATAAATATGCCACATCTTTAGACTTTTCTGCCTCATATAGAGATACCGACTCATACACTGCGACACAGGATGTGACTGCGTTTTATATTAAGCAGCTTATCTCTGTGACACATGACTTTGATCTTGTAGCATCTCTTAGAAATGAGAGCTCTTCACAACAGCTTACAGATGCAGCAGCACAGTATGCCCCACTCGAGACATCAGACCTATTTCCTACACTTGGTCTGACATATCGTTTTGACAACGATGATATGCAGCTGCGTTTTGCCTATGCACAGACTATCAGTCGTCCAGATTTTCGTGAGTTTAGTAACTCTCGCTATAAAGACCCTATTACGGAAAATATTGTTTTTGGAAATCCAGACCTTCAGGCAACATATATCTCGCATCTTGACCTGAAGTATGAGTGGTATCTCTCAAGCGATGAGATTTTTTCTGTTGCACTTTTTGCTAAGGAGTTTAAAAATCCTATAGAAAAAGTGATTAAACTTGATGACTCACAAGATAATATTTTTCAAGAGACCTACCAAAATGCAGACTCTGCTACAAGTTATGGGCTAGAGGTAGACTATAGAAAAAGATTTGGCTTTATAGACAAGAGTTTAGAGAACTTCCTCTTTGCTACAAATGTTGCATTCATTGAGTCAACAATCACACTTAACAGTGATCCAGACAACCAGTTTACAAGTCGCTTAACATCAAAAGAGAGACCAATGCAGGGGCAATCTCCTTACGTCCTCAACTTTAGCCTCGGGTATGACAATAGCGATACAGCCAATAGTGCACTTTTTCTCTTTAACCAGATTGGTGAGCGTATTGTCTCACTTGGAACTGATGGCAACCAAGATATATATCAACAAGCCTTTGCAAAGCTAGACTTTGTTGCAAAGTATAACATCAGTCCAAAACAGGATAATGACCTTTTTGGATATGCCTTAAAATTCAAAGCAGAGAACCTACTAGATAGCACTATGGAGTTTACACAAGGAGATGTAACAACAGCAGCAACAAAACCCGGGATATACTATGCTTTAAAACTAGATATCAGCTACTAGGTGTGTAACCAAATGGTAATCTCACATCATTATAATGTGATTATAAATACAAAAGGTTCAATATGAGTCATAAAATTATAATTGTGGAAGATGAAGAAGATTTACTCGATCTCATTGAGTATAACCTCTCCAAAGAGGGTTTTGATGTCATAGGCTTTCTCAATACAAAAAGAGTTACAAGTATTCTCGAAGAGGAAAATATAGACCTCATCATAATGGATAGGAACTTACCAGGGGTAGAGGGAAGTGAGTATATTCAAAACTTACGGAATGAAGGTATACAAACACCTGTCATTTATTTGAGTGCAAAAGACAAGGATTCGGAAATAGAGGAAGGGTTTTTATGTGGTGGTGATGACTATATGACAAAACCTTTTAATATGAAAGAGCTTATACTACGCATAAAATCTATACTCAAACGTACAAGTAAAAGTGCACTAGAAGGCTCTATAGCCTATAGAGATCTCCTTTTAGATATGGATACTCGAACACTCACAGTTGCAAAAGAACTCATAGAGATTACGAAACTTGAGTTTGATTTACTCTATGAGTTTATTTTAAATAAAAACAGCATTTTAGATAGGGACTACCTCTTACAAAATGTATGGAAACACTCTGAACACAACCAGTATAAAACTGTCAATGTAGCAATAACAAGACTTAAAGACAAGATAGACCCAAACAAAGAGAAAAACTATATTCAGACCATTCGTGGTATTGGATACAAACTATCATAAATAGGTGAAACAAAAATGAAAGAGACAATACTCATCGTAGATGATGATAGTGATATACTAGAACTACTAGAGTATAATCTTGGTGGTGCAGGGTTTGATGTTTTAGGCTTCTTAAGCACAAAAAATGTTCGTAATGTTTTACTCCAAGAGCATATAGATCTTATCATTATGGATAGAAATCTCCCTGACATTGAAGGGAGTTACTACATAGAGATGCTTCGAAGTAAAAACATCAACACTCCAGTCATCTTTCTCTCTGCAAAAAATTCTGCCGAAGAGATAAGAGAGGGATTTTTAAAAGGTGCTGATGACTACATAACAAAACCTTTTGACATAGAGGAGTTAGTTCTTCGAGTAAAAGCTGTACTTAAACGCTGTAATAGTGAACAAAAAAAGAGCATCGGCAGTATAGAGTACTTAGATTTAGAATTAGACTTAAATATGCATAGAGTTACTATAGGCACTTCAGACATTACACTAACAAACCTTGAAACAGCACTGCTACAGATACTTCTTAACAACAAAGGAAAAGTTTTAGACAGAGAGTTTTTACTCAAATATGTCTGGAAAGATAGCGACAACATTCACCCAAAAACTGTAAATGTTGCTATAAAAAGACTCAAAGAGAAGATAGACCCACTCAAAGATAAAGAGTACATCAAGACTATTCGTGGGGTTGGGTATTTAGTCGCTTAAACTAGGCTCCACGAAAAAGCATAAAAATCTTCCGAGTTAAAGAAATTACATCTCTCTCACACATTACATGATTAAAGGAGTGTTCTAACTGCTTGGTTCTGTTTGCATCACCTATGTACATTGCATGCATATGAACACCC
>Ga0256826_1002073_pt1 | contig 12340 bp, 12 predicted proteins | sample CV79metaG_FD_185975 | JGI IMG/M metagenome (GOLD analysis project Ga0256826, IMG submission 185975) | Hydrothermal vent microbial communities from East Pacific Rise, Pacific Ocean - CV79 | ecosystem: Environmental > Aquatic > Marine > Hydrothermal vents | place: Pacific Ocean: East Pacific Rise... | reverse complement strand
ATTCTGTCACATTAAAACCAGTCAGTTCTGCAAATCTTTGTGATTTTTCATTTCCCAATGAAGCACCTTCAATTTCTTCAAGTATAAACTGTTTTGCAACAGCATTTGTTGTAATTTTTTCATCTATACGAGTAAACCAATTCTCTACTAATTCAGATATTTTTTCTTTATTTAATTTCATTCTTCTTTAACCCTTTAAAAACAATCTCTTCCAGCAAAGAAGTATCTGCATACTGCACACACTCAATCGAAGCCTCTATATATACTCCATTATCAATAGAAGAACTATAATCTATAGGCTTATACCCATTAAAAAGAGCCAACATATCACTATAGAGTCTTGTAATTCGACCGTTAATTTCATAGAAAGGATGAAGGGCAATCAATTCACCTTGGTAGTAGGCTAGTTTTTTTGCAAAAATAGCTTTATCATTTTTAATATTAGCCAAATAATTATCTGCTTCTAACTCTTTGAAAATTCGTGCTGATTCACTATGAAGATATTGAGCCAAGCAAAATTGAGAACTACCCTTACTCATGTTTACATCTCTGTAAACTCCTGCAAAGTCATAGAGTGATTCAAAAGTTTTTTTATGGAGGTTTATAAAATAGGTTTCGTTCAGAATGCTTTTAGAATTAATTGCATTGCTTAACTCTTTATAGGCATCATCTAAATGTAATTTTTCTACTTCTACAATTAATTCAGGACTTTGAATATTGAACTTATTTTTAGGTACAGAAGTTCCATCAATATAAATAGAACTTTGGCTAAAACGATACTTTGACATTATGCTTTTTCATAAGAGCTTTAGCCTCTTCTTGTATTTCCAAAGAAGCAGGTTCATACCCCTCAATACGTTGAGAGTTTTCAACTGTCTTTCTAATCTCTTCTTTGGTAAGGAGAGGCTTTTTTCCATAAGGAACTTTTACATCTGAAACAAAGCCATCTACTAGTTTTTGGAGTTCTTCTTCAATGTCAATACCAGCTTCTACAAGCTTATTATAAAGTGCTGTATCTATCTGAATGGTTTGCATTTTCGAACTCCTTTTTTTATTTATTATAACATAAAATTCCGTAGGTATGACTATGTCACACAACAAAATAAAATAGGCATTATGCAAGAATTTATAATTTAAAAAGATATGATTTTTAGGATATGAATCTCCATTAAATTTTAACGGAGATTTAACATGTGACACGGTCACACCTACAAGTTTTTAAGCCTTTTTCAAAAGCTTTTTTTTAATGGTGTTGTCAAGAACAACACCATATAAAAAGACTAGTTTAAGTAGTCTTGTAACGCTTTTGGTTCTAACTCTCCACCAGAATTTTTAAGCTCTTTGATTGCCAATGCCGTAGCTTTTGCTGCGGCAACAGTTGTGAAGTAAGCAACATTTGCTTTTAGTACTGATTGACGAATCGTTTGACCATCTATTTTAGATCCTGCATCTGCTGAAGTATTGATTGCCAATGTAATTTCATTATTTTTAATCATATCGTCAATATTTGGACGACCTTCTGAAATTTTGAGTACTTTATTAGAGGTAACACCTGCTTCTTCTAGTACTTTATGTGTACCCGATGTTGCGTAGATTTCGAATCCTAAATCTACAAATGCTTTTCCAATTTCAGGTACATCTTTTTTATCATTTTTAGAAAGAGACATAAAGATTTTCCCCTCTAATGGAATGTTGTTTTTTGCTGCAAATTGACTTTTAGCAAAAGACATTCCAAAGTTATCGGAAATTCCCATAACTTCACCTGTAGACTTCATTTCAGGTCCTAGGAGTAAATCGGCTCCTGGAAGTTTGTTGAATGGGAATACAGCTTCTTTAACAGCCACGTGACCTTTTAAATTTGGCTCCATGATTTTCTTGTCAAAGTTGACTACGTTAAATGTATCGTAGAATTTAAGAGCCTCTTTCAAGTTACCTTGTATCATAACTCTAGTAGCTACTTTAGCCAATGGTACCCCTGTTGCTTTTGAAACAAATGGAACGGTTCTTGAAGCTCTTGGGTTTACCTCAATAAGATAAACTTCATTTTCAAAAATAGCATACTGAATGTTCATAAGACCTACCACACCAAGACCAAGCGCAATATTTGCTGTTTGTTCTTTAATCTCTACTAGAAGTTCATCTGAAATAGAAATGGTTGGTAAAGCACATGCTGAATCACCCGAGTGAATTCCCGCTTCTTCAATATGTTGCATAACCGAACCAATGTAAACATCTGTACCATCACAAATAGCATCAACATCTAGCTCTATAGCATTGTTTAAGAACTTATCAATAAGAACCGGTGCTTCATTTGAAACAGAAACAGCTTCATCCATATATTGTTTAAGCTCAGCATCTGAAAATACTGTTTTCATACCACGTCCACCAAGTACAAAACTTGGACGAACAAGTACAGGGTAACCAATACGGTTAGCAACTGCAATCGCATCTTCTTTTGTAAATACAGTACCATTATTTGGTTGCTTAAGTCCTAATTTGTCAATAAAGGCAGAGAAAAGTTCTCTGTCTTCTGCAAGGTCAATTACTTTTGCCGTAGTACCAGAGATATTTGCACCAATTGCAGTAAGCTGTTTCGCCAATTTAAGTGGTGTCTGTCCACCAAAGTGCACAATCACACCATCTGGTTTTTCAACTTCAATAACATTTCTAACATGCTCAAAATCAATTGGTTCAAAATAGAGAATATCTGATGTATCATAATCCGTAGAAACTGTTTCAGGGTTACAGTTATACATAATAGATTTAACACCCATATCTTCTAGTGCAAAGGCCGCATGGACACAACAGTAATCAAACTCAATACCTTGACCAATTCTGTTTGGTCCACCACCGATTACTAAAACTTTCTTATCCTGACTTTCTGCTTTCTTCTCTTTAGGAAGTTTTGTAATGTTAGTGCTAGAGTAAAGGTAAGGTGTTAAGGCTTGGAACTCAGCAGAACACGTATCTACTTCATTATATTCAAGTGCAATATCAAGTTTTTCACGTGCCGTATAAATATCATTTTCAGAGAAATTCATTCCCTCATTTTTATTAATGACTGTTGCAATCATTGCATCAGAGAAACCATCTGATTTAACTTTACGAAGACGTACTTCATCTTTTAATAAAGCAACATCCATCGCTTTCTCTTCTGCCACCAACTCTTCTAACTGATAAAGGAACCATTGATCAATTTTACACCAGTCAAAAATCTCTTCTACCGTTTTACCTCGTCTAAGTGCTTCAAACACATAAAGAACACGATCAGCATTAGAACGTCTAATTTCTCTAATAAGTGTCTCTTCATCACAATCTATAGAGTTAAATCCAGTTAAACCTGTTTCTAAAGAGATCAGTGCTTTTTGAAAAGATTCTTTAAACGTACGACCAATGCTCATTGCCTCACCTACTGACTTCATCGCCGTGCTAAGTGTTGAGTCTGCCGCTGGGAACTTTTCAAATGTAAATCTTGGAACCTTGGTAACCACATAATCAATAACCGGTTCAAATGATGCAGCTGTTCCAGTAATATCATTGGTAAGTTCATCGAGTGTGAACCCAACGGCTAACATTGTTGCAACTTTTGCAATTGGGTAACCTGTTGCTTTAGATGCCAAAGCAGATGAACGAGAAACTCTTGGGTTCATCTCAATAACAATCATACGACCATCTTTAGGGTTAATAGAGAATTGAACGTTAGATCCACCTGTATCAACACCAACTTCTCTTAAAATTTTAAAAGAAGCATCTCTCATTTTTTGGTACTCTTTGTCGGTAAGTGTAAGCGCAGGAGCCACAGTAATACTATCCCCCGTGTGTACACCCATTGGGTCAAAATTTTCGATTGAGCAGACAATAATACAGTTATCTTTTTGGTCACGAATAACTTCCATTTCGTACTCTTTCCAACCAAGAAGAGATTCTTCGATTAGAATTTCTGAAATAGGTGATGCATCCAGTCCACCTTCAACAATATTTTTGTATTCATCAATATTGTAAGCAACACCAGAACCACCACCTGCCATGGTAAATGAAGCTCTAATGATAAGTGGAAAACCAATATTTTCAGCTACTTTTAGTGCATCTTCCATATTGTAAGCATATTCAGAGATTGGTAAATCCATACCAATTTTAATCATCGCCTCTTTGAACTCTTGACGATCTTCACCTTTTTTAATGGCAGCAGGCTTTGCACCCAAAATTTCAATGCCCTCTAGCATTCCTGCTTCATGCATCTCCATTGCAGCATTTAGTGCTGTCTGTCCACCCATGGTAGGTAAGATAGCATCAACATTCTCTTTTTTAATAATTTTAGAGATTACTTCAGCCGTAATAGGCTCCACATAAGTTCTGTCTGCAAACTCTGGATCAGTCATAATGGTCGCAGGGTTAGAGTTAATTAGAACAACTCTATAGCCAAGCTCTTTAAGTGTCTTAGCTGCTTGAGTTCCAGAATAGTCAAATTCACAAGCTTGTCCAATAACAATTGGTCCAGATCCGATAAGTAAAATAGTTTTGATGTCAGTGCGTTTTGGCATGAAGAAGTACCCTTAGTATGTAAAATGCGAATCAGAAAACATGAAGGTTGTGTCCCCCTGTTTTTAATTGGGGGATTATACTCAAAAGGTACTTAAGAGGTCTTTTTAAAATTAAAAAATTAATTAATAATTTACTTCAAATTCAGAAGTAAATAGATACTTCTCTTTTGCTTTTAATCGAATGGTAAATTCACGTATAAATGCATTTTTCTTTTGAACCGAGCAGTTCTTTTGACAACTTGTTTTTAATTTTATGTCATTTCCATACTGAGGAATTCGCTCTTCTATTTTTAAAATCAAAGACTCTTTACCTTGATTTCTAATATTATAAGTTGTTTCAACATTTCTATAATGCTTTCTTGCCACAAACTTACTAACTATTTTTTCACCAACAGCATCAAAAAGTGTGCCAATGGTCAACGTTATATTTTCATCTTCTGGAGTATTGTGAATTCTTGATTCACCTATAAAATGCGTCTTTTCATTGCTATCTTTTTGATACATACGTACCACCCCAGCAGGAAGGGAAATACCCATATGATTTTCTTTTTTATTTTCAAATTTTATGGTATTTGAAAATTTTAATTTCTCCTCACCATAATTCTCAAAATAACCATTAATACTTTTACCATACTGATGATAGTTAATTTCTTTTTTATCTATAAATGATATCTGTTTTTGTTCTTTATTCTCAATGGTTTCTCGAAAAGGAATTTTATAGATATGATAACCAGAAAAAGCCTCCTCTTCTACTTCTTGCATGTCCATCATGGGTGAAGCTTTTGTTTCAAAGCGAACAGCTCTAGCATTAATTTTAGGCATACGTATAGAATTAACCTCTCCCGCTAAACAAGTAATATCAGCATTTTTATAAGCAACACCCGAGTTATTTTTAACCGTAATCCAAGCTTTTAAATCTAAACTCTCTTTGTTTAGATTTAAAACATAATCACTTTTCCATGAAACACCACGTGTCAAATATTTCAAATCAATATCGAGTCTTCCATCTTCTTCACTCTCTATGTTCCAAACCAAACTGGGTTTAGTAATCATATTAGAAGGTACTTTATCAAAAATAACTTGGGTCGCAGAATTCAACGTAAATATACGTCCACTCTCTTTCTCTTTTATCATAACATGAGGTGAAGCAGAAAGAACAAGTCCTCGGCTTAATGTTGGTTCTTTATCATTACTAAAAAATGCAACTTCTTTGTCAATACTCTTTTCTAACATTGATTGTAACGAGACAAGATCATATATATAGTTTTGAGAATAAAGATTACTTTTTATTCCAGAAAATGTAGGAACAACACTTTCAGTAATAACTGAAGAGGGAACGCCTTCATAAACAAGTTTCTGTTTTCCTTGCTTAACTTCAACTGTACGGCTATCATTTATAAATGCTTTATTATCATTATAAATTGTAATTTTTAAATCTGATTCATTTGAAGGAACTGTTACATTTGCTAAAATAAAAGTAGAAAAAAGAAGTGAGGTAAAAGATAATCTATACATATTTTATTCCTTAATTATTGTGTATAGTTTTGAGTATACCATAATTTAACATTTAACATAAAAAAAATTATTAACCATATATAAATGGCTAATGTCATTCTTGTTAATTATTTTCTTTTACAATTCTGCCATTAAAATACAAGGACACAAATGACTACCACAGCAAAAACTCTAATTCTTGGAGTATTAGTAGGATTAATCTTCTCGGGATGTGCAACAAAAGAAAAAACTGCATGGGCTTGTTTTAAAGGAACATCATCTTGTTATTCTCAAGATATTACAACACAAGGAAACTGTAGTGGCGGTCACTGCCAAGTTATTATATAACGCTTATAAAGAGCTTCCGTAGAATTGCTAACTATATCATACTGAAATTCTATGCAGAAGCTTTATTTTTATACCCCTCTCAACAAAAAAACTCTATAATACGAGCAATATATTTAAACAAAAGTGTGATGATAAATCATACTGAAGTTTACAGGAGAATAAATGCTTCGATTTGCCCCCTCACCTACGGGTGACATGCACATAGGTAACCTACGTGTTGCCATTTTAAATTATTTGGTTTCACAACAGAAAAACGACCAATTTTTAGTGCGTATAGAAGACACTGATGTCAAAAGAAACATAGAAGGTAAAGATACAGAAATCATGATGCTTCTAGAAAAGTTTGCCTTGATTCATAACTCTGTCTTTCACCAAAGCGAACATCTAAACTTACACCAAACATTAGCACTTCGTCTTTTAAAAGAAGAGAAAGCCTTTGTTTGTAAATGTACCGATGAAGAGTTAGAAGCAGACAGAGAACATGCCAAAGCTAACAAAATAGCCTATCGTTACTCTGGGCGTTGTGAGAATCTTACAAAAGAAGACCATACCGCACTTCAAGCGTCAGGTGACAAGTTTGTGGTACGTGTAAAAAAACCTAAAACAGATATTATTAACCATGATGTTATAAGAGGTAGCATAAGCACTGCACCACATGAAGTAGACTCATTTGTCATTTTACGAACAAATGGAACAGCTACCTATAATTTTGCATGTGCTGCGGATGACATGATGAGTGATATTAGTTTTATTATTCGTGGTGAAGATCACCTTTCAAATACACCTAAACAAATTCATATTAAGAACCTTTTAGGTTATGAAAATGAGACTCAGCATGCACACTTACCGATTATATTAAATGTAAATGGTACAAAAATGTCTAAAAGAGATGAGGCTTCATCTGTTAAATGGTTATTTGAAGAGGGCTTTGTGCCGGATGCTATTTTAAACTATCTTCTTTTAGTGGGTAATTCAAAAGCTCCTAAAGAGATATTTACACTTCCTGAAGCTATTGAATGGTTTGATTTAAATAAACTTTCAAAATCACCTGCGAAGTTTGACATGACAAAGTTACGTTTTATTAACCGTGAACACTTAAAAATGATGGATAACAGACAACTTTCAACCCTCTTTGGTTTTGCTGATGCAGATATAGGTAAATTGGCAAAAGTTTATCTTGAAGAGTGTAGTACCATTTCTGACTTAGAAGCAAAAATTCGCCCTATTTTCACCGCCAAAGATTTTTCTGGTGAATGGGGAGAAAAAATGAGAATTATTGAAAAAATTATTTTTGATGCTCCTGCTTTTGATTCATTTGATACATTTATAAAACATATAAACGAAGAGAGTGGATTAAAAAATGAAAATCTTTTTAAACCTTTACGTCACTTACTAACCAATGCTGGAAACGGCCCCGAACTATCAGAAATTTACCCACTTATTAAAGCATATATCTTGGAGGTTGCATCATAATGGATTCTTTAGCAATTATTACTTACCCTATACACTTAATGATTACCATCTATATTTGGATTATTATTATTGGAGCTGTGCTCTCATTTCTTCCTGTTGACCCACGTCATCCTATGGTCGAAATAATTAATCGTTTAACCCATCCTGTCTTTCAATTTATCCGTCAAAAATTTCCATGGGTAGTCATTTCAGGTATTGACTTGTCTCCACTTATTTTAATTGTAGGGTTAAACCTTGTCGATGGAATTATGACATATGGACCCATTTATGCAGTGCTTCAAGCCATTCATACAATTATTTTCACCTATATTATTTTGATTATTATTTCAGCGGTACTCTCCTTTATACAAATGGATCCATATAACCCAATTGTTAGATCTATCAACCGTCTAACCCAACCCACGTTTCAATTTGTACGTCAAAAACTACCATTTCTTGTGATAGGAGGTATTGATTTATCCCCTATTGTAATTATTGTTACCCTACAAATGCTTGATGGCTTGGTTTCACGTCTACTGATAGGAATGTAGTGAAGAAAAAACTTTTTCTACTTTTTATTTTATGCCATGCCTATCTATATGCAGAAAATCCCTCTTTCAAAGAGATAGAGGTGATGCCAAGTTCTTATGCAAAAGATTATTATACTTGGCGTTTTTTACAAGATAAATCTACCAAAAAACCTGAAGCATTAACGGCATATAAATGGACTAAACGTAAGAGCTCAAAACTACGTAAAGCCATTCAAAAAAAAGTTGGATATGTACCTCAAGAGAAAAAGTTTAAAAAAAAGAAAGATCTTAAAAACTATATTATTTATCCTTCAACTGCCTCTAAAAAGAATTTGAAAAATTTAAAAAAACTCTATAAAAAAATTCAGAAACAGGGTAAATATTCTGATGTATTAGAGGTAATGAGCAGTAACAATCCTTTTGAAAAACTGGCTATATTTCCTGCAAAGACACAAACTTACATTTTAAATGGTGTGAGCTATAACTATAGAAATAAATATTTTAATAACCCCTTTACTCAAAAGCAACTCAAAGAGCTCTTTAATGAGTCTCAATTTGATACTTCCATTGAAAAAATTGTAACAAATCCAAATCTACTTAAATTAAGAGCATCACTCCTTATTCCTATGGATAATAATCTAAGTTTTCAATCAAACTTTTTACTTGCCATAAATGCTGTAAGCTTTGAAAAAAAAGAGATCGCTTTAAAATTTTTAAAAATAGCCCGTCAAAAAACAAACTTTCAAAGTCAATTTGACCAAGTAGATTTTTGGCTCTATCTTGTTAGTAGTGATAAAGAGTATCTAAATTTACTCTATACCAGTCCACAGGTTAACCTTTATACCTTATCTGCTAGAGATAGCTTAAATAAAGAATACCCTAAAGTGATTATCCCTAATTTAGGTTTTTATCATATAAATCATTTTGATATACATAATCCTATTGCATGGGAAAAGATTAAACTAAAAATGAAAAAAACTCCTAATACTCTAGCTACATTAGCAGAAGAGTATAACAGTTCTACTACTGTGGGTGTATACAGTTATTTGAAAGAAAAAGCCTCTAAATACCAAATTCCATACTATCCTATGCCTTATCGTGATGCCATGTGGGGATTGTCAAAAGAGAGAATTGCCATACTCTATGCCATTGCAAGACAAGAAAGTCGATTCATACCCGCCTCTGTTTCACCTTCATATGCCTTAGGAATGATGCAAATCATGCCCTTCTTGATTAAACATTTAGCCAAAGAACGTGGAGAGGAACTAGATTTAAATGAAATGTTTGATCCTCATATTGCACTCTCATATGCCAATCAACATATGGACTACTTAAACAAATGGCTCTACCATCCACTTTTTGTTGCCTACGCTTACAATGGAGGTATTGGATTCACCAAAAAAACCATACGAAAAAAACATCTTTTTAAAAAAGGAAAGTATGAGCCTTACCTTAGTATGGAACTTATTAATAATATTGAATCCAGAGAGTATGCTAAAAAAGTTTTAGCAAATTATGTTATTTATCTGAATGCTCTAGGGACTCAAATAAAACTTTCTGACCTTTTGAGTACGTTAACAGATCCTTCCCAAACCGATCGTTTTCGAAAGTAAGCTCCAACTGATTGTTTTCGACATACGGGAACTTAACTTTATAATATGTACTCCAGTTATTCATCATGGGCATTTGATAACGTAAAGGATCATTGTTATCTAATTCTTTAATATCAATAGGTGCTGAACCATTTAACGTTAAAAGATATCCTCTATTATTAAATTCATTAATTTCGGTATCGGTAACATAGACCCCAACAAAGAAATATTCTGCATCATCAACATTCATACATAAGTTTTTACAATTTTCATGAGAGTAAACAGGATTAAGATACGTGGCAGTAAGTAGTGCTTTTGTCTCTAATGAAGCGATAAGTTGAGCCTTTTTTGTATTCATAAGACTAATATGATAAATATCATCTTTTTTAAAAAGTTGAGAGATATTTGAGTTCTCTTTAAGTGTACAGCCACCCATAAGAAATAGCGAAGAGAGTAATAATACTTTTTTATACATTAAAAAACCTTTGATTGTTAAAGTTATTTTAACACACTTTCAATAAACATTTATGTATAATTTTATTTATTATAAAAATAGGAGAATCATGAAACGTTTTGCAGTTGCTTTTACGGGTCCATCAGGTAGTGGTAAAACGACCCTTGTGGAGAAAATTTCGAAAGTTTTAGTAGAGACCAGAGAAGTTGCCATTATTAAACATGACCCAAAAGATAAAGGTATATTTGATACAAAAGGAAAAGATAGCGATAAATTTTCCCAAACCGGTGCAGAAGTTATCGTTACTTCTCCCACCCGTACAACCTATTTTTCAAAAAGAAACAAAGAGTTAGATGAAATAATTAGAATCTTTAATCATTTCGATATTTTACTTGTTGAAGGACTAAAAACATTGCCTTTACCTCGTATTGCTATTTTCCGAAATACCATAGAGCTGAACTACTTAAACTGTAGTGAAGCAATCGCCATAGATAACAGCATTAATATAAAAGATTATAATATTCCTAGTAATATTGATATTTTAGACCTAAATAATACTCAAGAAATTATTGAGTGGATAGATAAAAACGCAAAAAGTGTATAAAGGATAACAATGAACGATATATTTGAAACCATTAAAGAAGTTGCTTTCAAAATTGACAATGCAATTAAAACAGAAGACTTAGGATACTCTAATTCTGAAAACTCCTCAGGAGAAGATCAACTTAAACTTGATGTTCAATCTGATATTATTATAGAGAAAGCATTTGCAGATATCTCTTCCGTTAAAGCCCTAGTAAGTGAAGAAAAAGAAGGTGTGCTAGAACTTAGCAGCACAGGAACTTACACCATATGCTATGACCCATTAGATGGCTCTAGCCTTGTCGATGTAAACTTATCAGTAGGTTCAATTTTCGGTATTTATGAAGGTGAACTTGAAGGAAAAAATCTTGTTGCTTCTGCCTATGTTGTCTATGGACCTCGTATTGAGCTTGTTATTGCGGATAGAAAATCTGCACCTAAACTCTATCGTGTTGTGGGTAATGAATTTAAATACATCTCTAAAATACGAATGGATGAAAAAGGAAAGCTCAATGCCAGTGGAGGAACTCAACAAAATTGGTGTCACTTTCACAAAACATTTATTGATGATTTATTTCAAGAAGGGTACCGACTACGTTACTCAGGTGGTATGGTTCCCGATTTACACCAAATCATGCTAAAAGGCGGAGGTCTATTTTCTTACCCAGGAACTTCTGATAAACCAAAAGGAAAATTAAGACAACTTTTTGAAGTAATCCCTTTTGCACTAATGTATGAACAAGCTGGTGGAGAAGCCATTGATGACAAGGGAATGAGACTTTTAGAACTTGTACCCGCTCATCCTCATGATACCAGTCCGTGCTTTTTTGGATCAAGATACGAAATACAAGCCTTACGTAAAGCCTATGGGATGAAAGACTAATCCATGGATGAACTCTCATTAGATGAGTGGCAACTGGCACTTCAAGCAGAAAAAAGAAAGCTTGAAGCCTGTCAAAAAGAGCAAGACGTTGTAAGTTGTCTCTCTTGTCCAAAGATACAAAACTGTGCCATACGTGATGCGTATGTACATGCTGTCTATAACAGTATGAGTAAAGGTGCTGGTGGTGGATTTGAGTTTTAAAAGCAATATAATCACATAATACAATAGATATTAATAATTTTAAATACCTCTTCAGCAATATTACTTTATAATTTAATATAAAAGCAATAAAAACTTTTTATTAATTTTAAAGGACTACTTTGTTTCTGATAAAACGTACTTTACCCTTACTTATTATTTTTCTATTATCCGTTGGATGTTCTCAAAAAAATCCTAGTTCTCCTCAACCTGAGTGTGGAGAGAGAACCATGCGAGATGCAACAAGCATTGGTGCTGTCGTTGGT
>Ga0256826_1002072_pt1 | contig 12341 bp, 13 predicted proteins | sample CV79metaG_FD_185975 | JGI IMG/M metagenome (GOLD analysis project Ga0256826, IMG submission 185975) | Hydrothermal vent microbial communities from East Pacific Rise, Pacific Ocean - CV79 | ecosystem: Environmental > Aquatic > Marine > Hydrothermal vents | place: Pacific Ocean: East Pacific Rise... | reverse complement strand
AATTCTACGAGATTTTTTCGCAAGTCCTGCAATAGCACGTTCAACTGACTCAAACAGATCTTTCTGTTTTACAGTTTTTTGACTTTTTCGTCCCGCTAAGAGAGCTGCTTCATTGATGATATTTGCCAAGTCCGCACCAGCTAAACCAGCAGTTAAGCGTGCAATCTCTTCTATCTCTACATCACTATCCATCTTCACATCACGCATATGGACTTTAAGGATTTTAATACGACCTTCAAAGTCTGGTTTATCAACGAGAACTTGTCTGTCAAAACGTCCTGGTCTTAAAAGAGCAGCATCAAGAACTTCTGGTCTGTTTGTTGCAGCTAAAATAATAACTGGAGTATCTGTACCAAAACCATCCATCTCCGCAAGAAGTTGGTTAAGTGTCTGCTCACGCTCATCATTTCCACCCATCATACCACCAGCGGCACGACTCTTACCAATAGCATCGATTTCATCTATAAATATAATACTTGGAGCATCTTTTTTAGCTTGTTCAAAAAGGTCACGAACACGAGCCGCACCAACACCAACAAACATCTCAATAAAACTAGAACCACTCACTGAGAAAAATGGAACATCAGCCTCACCTGCAACAGCTTTAGCAAGAAGAGTTTTACCCGTACCTGGAGAACCAACAAGTAAAACTCCCTTAGGAATTTTCGCACCAATCTCAACGTAGCGACCAGGGTATTTTAAGAAATCCACAATCTCTTGAACTTCCTCTTTTGCCTCTTCAACACCCGCTACATCATCAAACTTAGTTTTTGGTTTCTCTGAGCTTACCATCTTCTTAGAATTTCCCATTCCAAGAATACCGCCACCCATACTCTTTTGCATACGACCAGCAAAAAACATCCAGACACCTATAATTAAGAGAAAAGGAAAGAGCCAGCCAAACATCTCTGTAAACCAGTTTGTTTCGCTAAAACCTTTATACTCAATACCTTGCTTGTCAAGAGCTTCAACTAACTTAGTATCACCCCTAATAATTCTAGTTGTGTATACTGTTCTACCATCGGTATCAGTAGCCTTAATAAAAGTCTGACCAATCTCTACTTTACTTAAACTTTTAGAATCTACAAGTGCTTTTAATTCTGAGTAGCTTACCTGTTTTGTTCTTTTATTTGCAGCAGTTGTGTTGTCAAGTCCCTGACCTTCACCAACAAGAACCTTAAACATTAAAATTATTACAACTGAAAATATTGCAAAGGTAATCAGTGGATTTTTATTAAAAAAGTTATTATCATTATTATTATTTTGTTCATTATTTGCCATAGTGTTTATACTATCCTTTTTTTCAAGATAAGAGTAACCCACTCATCTTGTGCTATTTTTTCAACTATTTCACAATCTTTATAGTAGTTTAGAACTTTCGTTTCATACTTGTCTAATATTCCAGAGATAATAAGAATCCCATCATCTTTAAGAGCACGTTTGAGATCATTTGCTATAAAAGTAAGAACATCAGCTACAATATTTGCTACAACTACATTGTAAGTTTTTTGAGTAACAGAACATGAACCTTCCCAAATTTCTTTAAATTCTAGTCCATTTAGTTTTGCATTTTTTATGCTGTTTTCAACTGAAATAATATCTGTATCACACGCATCAACTTCTGCTCCTAAAAGCATCGCCCCGATACCAAGTATACCGCTTCCACAGCCAACATCAATAAGGAAATCACCTTTTTTTATGTACTTTGATATAGCTCTTAAAGCGGAAGCTGTTGTTGGATGATGCCCTGTTCCAAATGCCAGTGCTGGGTCAATTTCAATGTTTAAGAGTTCAAAACTTGGCTCACTCCACGTTGGGTGAATGTAAAATTTATCTATAGCGAGTGGCTGTATGCTCTGTTGATACATTTCAACCCAGTCGCTGTTTTTTAACTTACTCTGCACACACTCTAGTTCAATAGTTTCACCTAAAGCTTTTTGTAGTGCCTCTGTAAACTGTTCTAGTCCCCAAACAATAGTGTCTAGTTCATCTTCACTTCTAACTATAAAACCACTCTCTGTCTCTTCAAAACCAACAGGAAGTGTATCTGATAAAAAATCTGAAAAAAGTGAGTGGTGAGATGAAACTGTGACTACTAATTCATAGTAGTAATCTTGCATTAGTCAGCAATACCCATAACGGCACCTAGTTTCTCTTTGAGTACTTGAGGAGTGAATGGTTTAACAATGTAGTTATTTACACCCGCTTTAAGTGCAGTGATAACTTCAGCTTTACCACCTTCAGTTGTTACCATGATAATTGGAGTGTCTTTAAAACGCTCATCTGCACGAACTTTTTTAACTAGTTCAAGACCATTCATCTCTGGCATATTCCAGTCAGTAATTAACATATCTACATCTGGATTTTTATCCATTTGAGCCCAGCCTTCAACACCATCAGCACCCTCTAAAATATCTTTATATCCAAGACGAGCTAATGTATTTTTAATAATACGACGCATTGTAGAACTGTCATCAACAACAAGTAATTTCAATTGAAATCCTTTATATAATAATTTATAAAATTTAATACTCTAATAATAGCAAAATTCTGTTTGTTTTGCTATTAATCGAGTAATTTAAACATCTTAGCAAGGTCAAGAGTTCCCTCATAATAAGCCTTACCAATAATCACACCATCTACCTCTTTTGTTGCTATAAGAGCCTCAATATCGCTCTCATCTTTGACACCACCACTCGCAATTGTACTCACACCACTTGCACGAGCAATATCTAAGGTAAACTCTACATTTACACCAGAGAGTGTGCCATCTTTACCAACATCTGTACAAATTATAGCTTCAACACCAGCATCTGCAAACTCACGAGCTAGGTCTGTTGCTTTCATAGAAGAGACTTCTCCCCAACCTTCAACAGCCACATAACCATCTATCGCATCAATCCCAACTGCTATTGGATATTTTGCTGCCATATCTCTTACAAACTGAGGATTTTTAACGGCAATAGAGCCTAAAATAATTCTATCAATTCCAATTTCAAGCATTTTTTGTATAGTTTTTTCATCACGAATACCACCACCTAGTTCTAGCTTAACACTACAGTTTTCTCTAATTTTAATTATAGAGTCTAAGTTTTTTGGTTCACCTGCAAAGGCACCATTTAAGTCTACTAAGTGAACCCATTCTGCACCCATCTCTTCAAATTTTTTCACAAGTTCATAAGGCTCATTTGAGTAAATTTTCGCACTATCCATAAGACCTTTTGTAAGTCTAACTGCCTGTCCATCTTTTAAATCAATTGCTGGGTATAAAGTCATAAATATTTTCCTTGAGTTTATTCTTTTTTAAAGTTTAATAAAATTTTCTAAAATTTTGAGCCCATTTTCATGGCTCTTTTCTGGGTGAGGTTGAATTCCCATAATATTTTTATGGGCTACTGCAGATGTAAATCTGTACCCATACTCAGTCTCTCCAATGATGTCATTTTTATTATCACAAGTGACATGAAAAGTGTGTACAAAGTAGAGATAGTGATTTTTATCTAGCCCTTCAAAGAGAGGATGCTCTGTTGTAAACATTCTGTTCCAACCCATATGAGGCACTTTAAGAGGTTCGCTAAACTTACTCTCATCAAAAGCTTTTACATGTCCTTTAATAAGTCCTAGACCCTCATGCTCTCCAAACTCTTCACTTGATTCAAACAGAAGTTGCATACCAAGACATATTCCAAGTATAGGCTTACCACTTGCGGCAAACTCTTGAATAAATTCAATCATACCACGTTCACGAAGATGCTCCATCGCATCGCCAAAGGCACCAACACCTGGTAAAATCAATTTATCGTACTCTTTAAATTTTGCTGGATTACTCTCAACAACTGTCTCTTTTCCTAACTTTGCAAATGCATTTTTCACACTTGCTAAATTTCCCATATTATAATCAACTATCGCTATCATCTATTATCTTTCACTTTTGTAAATTTTATGTAAACTGCCAAACTTATGAGTAGCAGTGAGACCCCACCCATTATGTAAATGGCAAATATTAGCTTATCGGGGTCAGTAATGGCAAACTTAAAGACTAGCATTAGAGCCTCAATAGAGAGTGCAATAATAATAGAACCTAAAAATTTCACCATGGTCTTATGCGGTCCAGAGACATGATGCTCTTTATGCTGTCCTAAGACCTCTTCTTCTATGAGTGTTTTTGCTAAATCAAAAATGGCCAGAGAGAGAGTGAGAAGAATTGTAGCTTTGAACATATCATCTATAGAGAGGTGAGAAAGTGATATTTCACTCATAAAAAAGCTCTGAACACCATGTGTAAATAAAAGAAGTGCAACTGCTATAAGAGCAAATGCAAATGTTGCATATGCATATTTAAAAAATCTAGAGAAAAATGTATCAAAGGTATTAAGGTGTGAAATTTTAAGAACTTCATTAAGAGGCATATCTAAACAAACTACATATTTTAGGTCGCCATTTTCACAAAAAATTGGTGCAGAAGCAGTAACCGTTAAGTCACCCGTTATAAGAGATGGGTAAGGATCTGTAATAGTACAGCGTTCTTCTCTGACTGCACGGTAGTAGTAAGCACGATCAGCTCTAATTTTTCCAGCATCTTTTAGCTCTTCATTAGGAGTAAAAGTAGAAGTAACTTGTACCCCTGTATTGTCAAGGAGGTAAACACCCTCACAATTTTCCAAGTCTGCTTTTATCTTGAGCAAACGTGGCATGATCATCTCTTGACTCAGAGATGGAAGTCTATTGGGGATATTTTTAGAAAAAAGGTAACAGAAGTATGCACGAGCTTTCGTACGACCTTCTGAAAAGTGTTGTATATCTGATGCAACCATCTTAAGCACTCGCCTTTACTTTTTTAAAGAGATTATAGCAAAGAGATGATTACAAATAGATAACTTACTCTACCCGTGAATGCTCATGTTCTCTTTTTTTATGATTTCAACTGTTTGTGTACCGTTACCACTCTCTGTATTTTGTGTTAAACTAGGACCAAAAACTTTACTTATAATAGCTTTGAAACCTTTTTCATTTTCCTCATATTCGCGCTCTGCCTCTTGAAGTGAAATCTCCCATGCTGAAGAGAAACCAGGAGCATTTAGCATCATTTTACGAAGGGCAGCATCATAAATATTTAAAAGTCTAATCTCTGCACGACCAGGTTTTTGACCTAATGTTTGAACAGAAATTCTAAGGTTTTCATTCTCTTTTTTCAAGTTTGCTAACTCTTCTTCAAGATTTTTAGTACCATCACCAGTTATTTTCATTTGACGGTTTAGATGTTCTTTGAACTCTTTGAGTTCTTGTTTATATTTTCTTACCTCAAATCTTGATTTAATATAACTGAGTACCCATCCAAATGCAATACCCATAAGAATAAATAAGATAGCTTGATAACTTAATTCCATAGTGAAATTCCTTTTCCTTTTTTTTAGTAATTTTGATTATATCACAAAAGAATGTTAATACAGTGCATATAAATCAAAAAACTTTTAAAAACAGAAGGAGTGACTCACAAATGTTTACTATCCCTACAAAGAGAGGTAGGGAAGCAAGTTTAATGTAGCATTCTTTATTAAGCTATAATACTGTTAATGAATAGAGATATAAAAAGAATAGCAATTGTGAGACTCTCCGCACTTGGCGACATTGTCAACACTGCCGTAGTTTTACAGTTTATCAAAAAAGAGTACCCCAACGTAGTCATAGAGTGGATTACAGAAGAAGCTTTTGCCCCACTACTCCAAGGTCATCCCCTTCTCAACGTTGTGCATACTATAAACCTTAAAAAATTAAAAAAAGAGAAGAATTTTCCACTTTTAAAAGATACCCTCTCAAAACTTAGTAGTCTAGGTAAGTTCGACCTCATTCTTGATGTACAAGGACTTCTAAAGTCTGCCATTGTAGCAAAGCTCATAGGCAAAAAGACTCACGGTTATGATAAAAGTTCAGCAAGAGAACCTCTTGCAGCACTGCTCTACAACACTACTTCAAATATTGCATATAACGAAAGCATAGTCAGACGTAATGCATTTTTAGCGGCAGATGGGCTCTCTTTTGAGATAAGCGATAAAATGCTTTTAGAAAAAAGTGCTATTTTCCCTTTTGAAAAAATAGACAGCTTTACAGATAAGAAAAAAAATATTGCCGTAGTTATTGGTGCTTCTTGGGAGTCTAAAAAGTACCCTAAAGAGTTAGTAGCAAAACTCTGCAGTGAGTTACAAGAGAATGCTCTCATAGTTTGGGGGAGCGAGAAAGAAAAAGATGAAGCAATATGGATATGTGAACATTCGGACTATGCAACTCTTGCACCAAAAATGTCTCTTAAAGAACTTGTCTCATACATCTCAAACTGTGACCTAGTTATAGGAAACGATACAGGCCCAACACATATGGCATGGGCACAAAACATTCCCTCCATTACTCTTTTTGGTCCAACTAATGAGAGAATGATTTATAAAACTCAAAAGAATGTGGGTATAAAATCACCCTCCCACGTTGATATTTTAAAAATTAACAAAAATGATTTTTCTATAAAAGAGATTCCCATAGAATCCATCGTAACACAAGCAAAGGAACTACTATAATGATAGGTTTTTATACATTTTTACTCTTTGAGAAATTTTTGATGATTCTTCCTCGAAAAGTGAGAAAAGGATTTTTTGTTGGTCTTGGACTTTTTGCCTACAAGGTAAGTAAACGCTATAAAAAAGTGGTTATTCAAAACCTTAAGTTTGTTTATGGCAAAGATGTCAAAGAGGATTTTATGCAAGAAGTTACACGATACTCCTTTAAACTTCTACTCCTTAACTTTCTTCATACCATAGAGACAAGACACTACTCAACGCAAAAACTTAAAGAGAGTGTAACTTTTGTCAACCAAGAAGTTGTAACAAAGGCTCAAGAGGCTGGTAGACCCATAGTTTTCATAACCTCACATTATGGGGCATGGGAACTTGGTGGGGCTATGATTAGTGCACTTGTAGAACCTCTGATGATAGTTTATAAAAAGATGAAAAATCCTTATTTTGAGAAGTACCTTTTAAACTCTCGTTCACAATCTCGTATTACTTATGTGGAGAAACATGGTGCAACAAAAGGACTCCTTAGACAACTACGTTCAGGTGGGGCGATTGCACTTCTTATAGACACAAACATAAGAGAAGAGGATGGATTTAAAGTTGACTTTTTAGGACACCCTACTACGCAGCTAAAATCAACGGCTTATTTTGCAAGGAAGTTTGATGCGGCGATTATTCCTGTGCTTATTCATACTCAAGATGATGAGAACTACACTGTAGAGTTTTATAATGAGATTGTGCCACCAAAAACAGAGGATGTACAAGCAGATTTAGAAGAGTCAACTCGTATGCAGAGTGAGTGGCTCAGTAGTGAGATTTTAAAAGAGCCTAAACCTTGGTTTTGGCTCCATCGTCGTTGGAAAAATGACTACCCAGAGGCGTATAAGAACTAAGTAATACACTCCTCCGTTCGAGCCTCAAAAAGTTTTAAAATAGTGAGGAAAAATGCAGTAATTGCAGGCCCTAAAATCATTCCCCAAAAACCAAATGTTGCTAAGCCTGCGATGATAGCAAAAAAGATAACCATCTCATTCATCTTCACATCATTCTCATCTAAAATCCGTCTGTTGATCTCTTTAATAATAAGAGGTTTTATAAAAGTATCTGCAACTATAGAAATAATAACAATAGAGTAAAGTGCTATAAAAATCGCATTAGAATTCTCTCCAAGTGCAAATTCATAAATCATAAATGGTAACCACATCATAACCCCACCAATAACAGGTACAAGAGAAGCGAAACCATACATAATTCCAAAAAGGAGACCGTTGTAACCCATAAATGAGATTGCAATACCAAAAAGAGCACCTTCAAACATTGCGGTGGTAATAATAGAGTAAAAAACAACACTCATTACTGCTGAGAGCTCTTTTGATAAAATTGTAGTCTCTTCCACAGACATATGTACCACTCTTTTTAAGAAGTTGACTATGTAAGAGCCATTATATTGAGCAAAAAAGTAAAAAATCACCACTAAAAAAGCATTTTTCAAAAAGCCTGCACTAAAAGCACCTATCTTCCCTGTTACAGTTAAAACCATAGCTGTTAATGAGTTTATGTTTAAATCTTTAATAGAATCTAAAAGATAAGGCTTTAAAAATAACAGATACTCAGGGGGAGAGCTTACTAAGCCTCTTATATAAACTTCTATTTTAACAAAATTTTCTGGGTCGATGTTGTTGAGTTGAATTGTCAACGTAGTTAAGAAATAGCCAAGAGGTCCAAAGAAAAGTACTGCTAAGAGAAGACTTGAAGCTAAGGCAGCAAGAAGTTTAATTTTTAACTTCTTTTCTAGTAAACCTTGAACATTTGATGTTGAAATAGCCAGAAGTGCCGCTATAGTAATACTAAGTAAAAAAGGAGCATAAAGTAGGTACATCCAGTAGAGTGATGATGCAAAGAGTATAGCTATAAAAAATTGCGGTTTCATTAAAAAAGTTTTCCTTCAGTAGATGGAAGTTCGAGTTTGAGTATATCATAAGTTGCACGAGTGGCCCTTCTTCCTTTGGCAGTTCTTTCTAAATAACCATTGGCTAAAAGATAAGGTTCTAGTACATCTTCAACTGTTCCTTCATCTTCACTCAGAGCCGCAGCAATAGTACTCAAACCCATCGCTCGACCATTTGAAGAGGCTAAAAGATTCAGTAGGCGTAAATCCATCTCATCAAAACCGTGAGAGTTTATGCCTAGCTCATCGAGTGCATACTTGGTTCTGCTATGGTTAATATCACGCTCATCTGCAACATCTGCAAAATCTCTTACACGACGTAGGAGTCGCAGAGCTATCCTTGGTGTTCCACGACTACGTTTACTTATCTCTATAGCTGCTTCTTGTATAATCTCTCGCTCTAGTTTTAAAGAGGCTTGTTTAATTATCTGTGCAAGCTCATCAGAAGAGTAAAACTGCATTCTAAAGCTCATACCAAATCTATCTCGAAGAGGGTTTGAGAGCATTCCTGCTCGCGTTGTAGCCCCAATGAGTGTGAAACGTGGTAAGTCAATTTTAACAGTTTGAGCCGCTGGACCACTTCCTATGATGATATCAATTCTATAATCTTCCATAGAGGAGTATAAAATCTCTTCAACAGCAGGAGAGAGACGATGAATTTCATCTATGAAAAGGATGTCCCCCTCCTCTAAGTTTGTTAAGATTGCCGCTAGGTCACCACTTTTTTCTATCATAGGAGCTGCTGTAACTTTTATGTTTGTATTCATTTCATTGGCAATTATAAGGGCCAACGTGGTCTTTCCTAGTCCAGGAGGTCCATAAAATAGAACATGGTCAAGTGCTTCATCGCGTTTTTTACTTGCCTCTATGAAAACACCAAGGTTTTTTTTAATCTGAGGCTGACCAATGTAGTCACTCCAAGCATCCGGACGCAAAGAGAGTTCAATCTTCTCTTCACCTGCATCAAATGTTTCTATCTCTACTATTCGTTCCATTGTTTACCTAATAGGTGTGAATTTCTTGAGGAAAGTCCTTAGACTTTACCTCATCTGCATAACTCTTAAGAGCTTCTCTTACTAAGAGTGCTCCATCCATATACTTTTTCACAAACTTCGGTGTAAAGGCTTCAAAAAGTCCCAACATATCTGAAAAAACTAAAACTTGTCCATCAACCTCAACACCTGCACCAATTCCAATAAGAGGAACTTTCACACTACGAGCTACTTTTTGGGCCACATCAGCTTTAACACCCTCTATAACAATACAGAATGCTCCAGCTGCTTCTATGGCTTTAGCATCTCTTATTAACTGTATCTCTTCTTCTTGAGTCTTACCTTTAACCTTGTAGCCACCCTCACTTCTTACAGACTGAGGAAGTAAGCCTATATGGCCACATACTGCAATGGAGTTGTTTGTTAAATGTTTTATTATCTGAGCCTTATCCTCTCCACCCTCTATTTTAATACAATCAGCCGGAGTCTCTTGAAACACTTTTATAGCATTTTCTAAGGCTTTATTAGTGTCGGTATATGTTCCAAATGGCATATCACAGATTACAAAACTATTGGGTGCTCCCATGCAAACTGCATTGGTATGGTAAATCATCTGCTCCAACGTGGCACTAATAGTATCTTCTTTACCAGCAAAGCTCATATTGAGACTATCACCTACTAAAATCATATCAGCACTCTCTTCTAGAAGTTTGGCAAATAAAGCATCATATGCAGTTATCATCACAAGAGGTCTTTCACCTTTACTTTTCATTATGGAAGTTACACTCATTTTTTTAGTCATTTCAATACTCTTTTTATGTTCAATATGTTTACTAAAAAGAATTTTAACTAAAAACTGATATAATCCCAACTATATAGGAGAATTATTTTATGGGTATAAGAAGCGATTTAGATGCTAACTTTGATTTTGAAATCGTCGATGAGTTTCTAGACCACTATGCTATGATGATTGAGAGTATGGAAGTGATGATAATTGACCTCTCCAAACCAAACATGTACAAACGTAGTGTTGATGAACTTTTTCGTGTTTTTCACAACATTAAGTCAGCTTCTGGTTATCTTAAAATTGTTCCAATGCAGAGACTTTCGGCACTTGTTGAAGATGAGCTAGAACAGTTAAGAGGTTTAGAAAAACCGATTTCAGAAGAGACTACAACGTGGTTACTTAGCATCAGCGATATGTTTGCACAGTGGCAAGATGACTTTAAACTTGACAACCCTCTTAGTAAAATAAACTACTCTCTACTTAAAATACCAGACTTGGAAAAATAAAATATATGATAAGAATTAAAATTCAATACAGTGAGGCACTAAATGCCGAATCATAAAAAACTAGTAGCCTTTATAACATCTACATACCCGGAAAAATCTTTTAGTGTTGACCTTGCCTTAGCTCTTGGTGAAAATGGTGTAGATACCATTGAACTTGGTGTTCCTTTTTCAGACCCTGTTGCAGATGGTCCACTTATAGAAAAAGCAAACCATAAAGCTCTTGAACTTGGTTTTAAATTTCAAGACTTGCTCGACATCTCTCAAGAGATAGCACCCAAAATAGACACTCTATGGATGGGTTACTTTAACAGCTTCTACCAGCAGGATATGCAAAAACTTATTCCGCTAGCAAGAGAGTTAGGGGTAAACGGACTTATAATCCCAGACCTACCACATGAAGAGGCAAAACTTTATGATGAGTTATTTCGCTCCAACGTGGTCTCCAACATTAGCTTTGTAGCCCCAACAGATAGTGAACAGCGAATTAAAGAGCTGGTCACTCATGCTCAAAAGTTCATCTACATGGTAGCTTATACTGGAATTACAGGTTCTGGAGTTGCAGAAGATTTACAGCCATTTTTGAGTTCTATTAAAAAGCATACACAGACACCAGTTTATGTAGGCTTTGGAGTTAATGCAAAAACTGCTCGCGATAAAGTAAAAGGTGCCGATGGAGTTATTGTTGGAAGTGCTTTTGTAGACATACTCTTACGAGATTCACTCAACTACTCTCAAAAAATACAAGAATGTAGCCAACTCGCGCAGATTATTAAAAACGAAATTAACGCTTAATCTAGCACTTCAAAAAGCACAAGTAGTGTTTTTTGAAAAAAGTTATCATTGTCATCACTCACCATTAGAAACCTATTTTTAGAAACTTTAGTGAGCCCCTCAAAATTATCTACACTCCAACCATCAGAACCATCAAATATTGCCAAAGTTTTTTGTTTAGCAACTCCTTTAGCATCTAATTTTACTAAATCGACACTACTCAATGTAATAACCCAAGAGAGTGTCAGTTTACAAAAATCTCTCTCTAAAATGAGTAACTTGTCCTCATTCATAAAAGCCATAGCAGTCAGACTACCAGAAGCTTTAAACTTCCAAGTATCTTTTTTTGCATAGAGTGTATGCATAGTTTCATCTTCACCTCGAAGTGGAACTTCAGGAGCAGTAATAATTCCATATTTTTTAGAGTAAGTTAGTGCTTCTAAACCCTTATTTCCTCTTTGATAATTTTTTCTCTTGCGAAGTTTTTTATGAATTTTTACTTTTTCCTGCATTTTTCCTTTTAGAGAGTAACGTTCAACTCTAGAGTTTTTTTCAAATGAGATAAAAAGAGTCTTATCTACAAGTACCATACCCTCCGAATCTCGATCTTGCTTCTTTAATTTTTTACTATTTTCATCTCTAAGTATAAAGCGTTTTTTAAGCTTCAGAGAGTCTAATTTATTCTTTTTAATCTTAAGCCTATAATGGTAAAGTTCTCCATTATCACTCAGGGCATAGAGTCGTTTTTTTGAAAAAGCGAGTGCAGAAAGTTCACTG
>Ga0256826_1002071_pt1 | contig 12344 bp, 10 predicted proteins | sample CV79metaG_FD_185975 | JGI IMG/M metagenome (GOLD analysis project Ga0256826, IMG submission 185975) | Hydrothermal vent microbial communities from East Pacific Rise, Pacific Ocean - CV79 | ecosystem: Environmental > Aquatic > Marine > Hydrothermal vents | place: Pacific Ocean: East Pacific Rise... | reverse complement strand
TTGAGGCTATGCCACTGTACTATACAAAGCTTGTAAAATCTGGTTTGATAAGTATGAGTGAACTTATAACTCTAAGTGCTAAAAATCCAGCACAAAGTATAAAAAAAGAGTATGGTGAGATACTTGTTGGTCAAAGAGTAAATGCTATGTTATTTGACATAAACTCTAAAGTAAGTGTAAATAATAAACAGTCATTATATGATAGTGATATTTTAGATGGTAAGGTAACTACTGTTTTTATAGATAAAGATGTAAAAGAGCTTTAATTCTAAGCTCTTTTTTTATAAAATTCTTCTTTGAACTCCACAAATTTATCTTCTAAAATAGCAACTCTAACTTCTTTCATGAGATTTAAATAATAGTGTAAATTGTGTATAGTTGCAAGTCTAAAGTAACTTAATTCACGAGAACGAAAAAGGTGATTTAGATAAGAACGAGAGTAACGACTACAAGTAAGACATTTACATTCAGGGTCTATTGGTGCTTCATCTTCTTTAAATTTAGCACCTTTTATGTTTATGCGACCAAATGATGTAAAGAGTGTACCATTTCTTGCATTTCTAGTTGGCATAACGCAGTCAAACATATCTATACCACGTTCAATATTCTCTATCAAATCTTCAGGTGTTCCAACCCCCATAAGGTAGCGTGGTTTATCTTCTGGCATATACTGTGTTGTATGCTCAACAGTATCGTACATTTCGTTATTTAGCTCACCAACACTTAATCCACCAATAGCAAAACCATCATAGTCTAAGGCACATAGCTCAGTTGCAGATTTTGTACGAAATGCCTTGTCTGTTCCACCTTGAATGATAGCAAAGATGTTTTGTTCAACTCCAACACCATCTTTTTGTTTAAAACGAAAGTACTCAATAGATTCTTTTGCCCAAGCTGTTGTACGCTCAATAGAGAGTTTTATGCGTTCTTGAGTAGCTGGAAGAGCAACAAGATCATCTAAAATCATCATAATATCTGAACCAAGATTATGTTGAATATCTATAACTTTTTTAGGTGTAAAAAAATGTTTACTTCCATCTATATGTGAGCGAAACTCTATACCGTTTTCTTTTGGTTTTGATATATCAGAGAGTGAAAATGCTTGAAATCCACCACTATCTGTTAAAAAACTTTTGTTGTAAGTAGTAAAACCGTGAAGTTTTCCCATTTTAGCAATGGTTTTATCACCAGGTCGTAAGTAAGTGTGGTAAGTATTTGCAAGAATTATCTCAGTTCCAAGTAAGTCAAGCATATCTTGCATATCAAGACTTTTAACACTCCCAAGTGTTCCAACTGGCATAAATACTGGTGTTTTTATGGTTGAGTGAGCTGTTTTAATAGTACAGGCACGAGCTTTTCCTGAAGTGTGTTCTAGTGTAAATTCCATAGTTTATAAAATCCTAAATATATTAAATAATTATGGCATTATAACATTCTAAGCCATTTTTGTGTAGAATCATAAAAAATATTTAATTAAGGCATATAATGGCAACTATAGGTATGAGTGATATCAAAAAAAATGTTCGTTTAATCGTAGGTGAAGTACCTTGTAAAATCGTAGAGTTTCAACACGTAAAACCAGGTAAGGGTGCTGCATTTGTTCGTATGAAAGCGAAAAGTTACTTAAATGGTAAAGTGGTTGAGAAGACTGTTCATGCTGGCGATAAATTTGAAGTTCCTGTAATTGACTTTAAAACTATGCAATATCTTTATGATGATGGTGATATGTACCAGTTTATGGATAACGAAACTTATGACCAATTAGGTCTTACTTATGAACAATGTGATGATGCATCAAAATGGTTTAAAGATGGAATCAATGTTGATATTGTATTTTTCAAAAATAAAGCTATCTCAGTTCAAGCACCTGAAGTTATGGAACTTGTTGTAACTGATACTCCTCCAAACTTTAAAGGTGATACATCTTCAGGAAGTAAAAAACCAGCAACATTAGAAACTGGAGCTGTAATCCAAGTACCTTTTCATGTAGTTGTAGATGATTTGGTAAAAGTAAATACTGTTGATTGTGAATATTTAGAAAAAATTAAATAATTATAAGTCGCTATATTTGAAAGATTTTAAGCTTTTTGATATCCTCCCTATTGGTACTATCATCTTTAAAGATAAAAAGGTGGTGTACCTTAATCAGCACATCATAGATGTATTGAGTATTAATTACTTCTCTAAATCAAACTCAGTTAAATTAATTTTAAAAATGTTAGATATTAAAAATGAAGATGATTTATTTTTATTTCTTAATACTAATGATTATTTTCACACTAAAAATAAAACTATACAAATAGAATATAATTGTTATGATGATTATTATATATATACATTTACAAAAATAAATGAAGATTTAATCCTTCCAATAGATAAAATAGAAAAAAAACTTCAATATAAATCTATAGATAAAGATGTATCTAAACACTTTAAATTAAATAATATATATAAAATACTAATATTGACATTTTATAAAGGTATACCTTTAAAAAAAGTAGCAAAAGTTATAAGAATAAATAAAGAATCTATTGAACTTTTAGTTGATTCAAAACATAATGTATCACTAAAAGAAAGAGATGATATTATACTAATATCAAATATGAAAAAAGGTTCATCTGTTTTACATGGAAATATTGTTAAGAGTCATAACAATACATTTATAGTTCAAAATTTTTATTTAACTAAAGATGATATGCATTTAAGAGATGGTTTGAGATTACAACCAGATAAAAAAATGAACATAAATATTGATGGAGTTGAATTCATGATATATGATATATCTATGAATGGTATTAGTGTTTTTATAAATAATGAAGATGAAGAAAAACTACTAAAACAAGCAAAATCATTAGTTATTTATTTAGAAAATGAATCTTTAGATTTAAGTGTAAAGTATATTAAAACTATTAATCAAGATGATGTTATTTTAAAAGTAGTTCTTAGTATTGATACTGTGGGTGATAATCACATTAAACTAAAAAATTATATGGCTAAAAAACAAAATGAAATTTTAAGAGAAATTCATGAATATAAATAATTTTGTTTTTTAGTATTAGGATAAAATTAGAATAATTAAACTATAATTTCAGTAATAATATATCATTAAGGAAACACAATGGGTTTAAGTAATAAGCAACTGCCAAAAATAGGATTTTTATATCTTGATTATGTACTAAGATTTTTTGACCATTCTAACTTTAAAGGTTGGCCAAATAAGATAGAAACTGTAACTTATCATTGGAAAAATGATAAAGATAGATTTATCAAAGAAGTTAAACGTAAAAAAATTGATGTTCTTATTGGTAATATTCCAGCTACTGCTTATGAAACTTTTCGTGAGATAGCTCGCGCACTTCCTCATGTTCGTTTTATTCCATCTATGGATACTCAGTTTTCAAATAAATCTAAAGAAAATGTAACTAGATTTGCTTGGAAATATGACCTACCAATACCAAAAACATATATTTACTATAATCATGATAATTCAGATAAATTTCTTAAAAAATGTAAATATCCTAAAATAATTAAGAAATCTTATGGACCATCAAATTATGGTGGATATTTTGTTCATAAAGTAGATAACTATAAAGAAGCAAAAGAGTTATATGCTGATAAACAATATAATCCACAATATTTTCAAGATTTTGTACCAATGGAAGCGGATATTCGTGTAATGCTTATTGGTCATAAACCTGTTTGTGCATTTTGGCGTCGTGCGCCAGAGGGTGAATGGCTTACAAATACTTCTCAAGGTGGAAGTATGGACTATATGGATGTTCCAAAAAATGTTCTTGATTTAGCAGTTAGTGTATCTAAAGCTGCAAAAGCTGAATACTGGGCTTGCGATGTGGCTTATGGTAAAGATGGAAAAGTCCGTATTTTAGAATGTGCTACAGCATTTGCAGCATTTCCATACATAAGAGATTGGATTGGTCAGTATATCATGTGGTTACTTAGTGATGGAAGATTTAAAAAACCAAATGCTCCAATGTTTAACTGGGAAGAGTTAGGAAAAATGGATGCTTCGATTTTACGTACACTAAGACATATTACTTTTGGTAAATATAGCCCATCTTTTGATGGTGACTACTTTGGTAAGAAAAGAAAACTCTTTGGAGAAAATGAAGTTTATCTTCATGCACTAGATTCTGAGTACAAAATGTCAGCTGTAAAAAGAAGATGGAGTGAAGAGTGGCCAAGCGAAAAGTGGAATTATCAAGATAATTTATCACTAAAAAAATCAAAAAAAACAAAAAAAATTAAAAATGTTCCAAATCCTACTGGTGATGAGTCATCAGAATCAATACAAAAAGATGAAAAAATTACTAAAGAAGAATTGAATGATTTTTTAACTTCAATAGATGGAATTGGTAAGAAAAAAGTTCAGAAAATCGTTAAGCACTTTGGTGATGTAGAGGAGGTTGTAGGCGTTCTTCAGCAAAATGCATCTATCTTAACAGAGGTAAAGGGAATTACTAAAAAACTTGTTTCTAAGATAGAAAAAGCTTGGAGAGAACTACTAAAATAACAGATTTAACAGATTTGTGTGTAAATTGACATAGATTTATAAAGTACAATTCCACTAATCATTTAAGTGAAGGTACAAAATTGTTAAATATATCTAGTTTAAAAAAAGAACTCTCTAATAAAATAAATAATATTAATCAGTTAAGTGATAATATAGAAATAAATAATATTTTAGAGAGTTTGATAGTTGAAATTACAAATGCGGAGTTTTCATCTATATGGATGTATGAATTCCCAATACTTTACAGACAAAGAAACAATGAGAAAAAAGAAATTTCTATTGATAAAAAAAGTGGATTAATATACGAATGTTTTGCAAAAAAACAAGCTGTAATCTACAACTACCTTTCTAGTCAAAAGGGTTATGTACCAGAGATAGATAACCCTGATAATATAAAAATAAAATCTAAAATAATGATTCCTTTAATGGATAATGATATTTTAGTTGGAGTAGCAACTGCATACTCAAGTATTAAAAATCCATATAAATTTTCAAATGATGATTTAAAACTTTTTCATGCTATTGCACCTTTTATTATTGAATCAATTAAAAGAATGAAACATAATAATGATAATACATTAGTTTTTAATGAAAATAGTACTCAAGATGCTGATGAAAATTTAGATATTTTGGAAAAAACAATTTCAGATGTGCAAGCTCCAGATGAAATTTTAAATTTTGTATCAAATATTGTTCATGACATAAGAACTCCAGCAAATGGTTTATTGGGTTTTTTAGAGATTTTAGAAGAGCAAATAGATGATGAAAGATTAAAAAAGTATGTAAATCATGCAAGAAATAGTGCTTTTTTAATTAATGATTTAACGACATCAATTTTAGATGGTGTTTCAGAAAAAAGAGAACTACCAATTCAAAAACAAGAAAACATAGATACGATTAAATTTTTCTCAGACATAGGAGAGATGTTTTCAGCTAATATGTTTAAAAAAAGTATTAATTATAATATTTTTATAGATCCATTACTTCCAAAAGAGATAAAATTAAATAGTATAAAAATTAAACGTGTTATTATGAATCTTCTTGGTAATGCTTATAAATTTACTCCAGAAAATGGTTCTATTGAGTTTTCAGTTAGATATAAACAAAAAGAAAAAAAATTACATATATTTGTAAAAGATAGTGGAATAGGTATAGCAATAGATAAGCAAGAAAAAATATTTGAAGCATTTGAACAAGCTGAAGATAATACTAAGTCTGTATATGGTGGTACGGGCTTAGGGCTTTCTATATGTGCAACATATGTTAAAGATATGGATGGTAAACTTTTAATAGAAAGTAAGCCAAATCATGGAAGTACATTTTATTTTGATATCCCTATGGAAATTAAAGATTATGCTAGTACATTTGAAGCAGTTAGCAACGAGAGTGTTTGTCTAAATATACTCATGAGTAAAGCAAACTCTTTTGTAGCAAATCATATTTCTAGATATCTTGTAAAAATAGGTGTAAATATAGATAATATTCATATTATTACTAATACTAAAGATATATCAACAGATATAACACATCTAATAACTTTTGAAAATAAATTATCAAAAGATATCTTACTTGAAGATAAAAAAGTAAAACAACTTGTAGTAGAGGAAAATTTCTTAGGCTTAAAAAATGATAATTTAAATGGTGCTATGCTTATTTCACAATATGCATACTTTGGTACTTCATTATATGATTTTGTAGATGAAGATGATATCCCAAGAGTATTAATTGTTGAAGATGATAATATAAGTGTAATACTTATTAGAAAGATGCTTGAAAATGAATATTGTAAAATTGATACGGCTGATAATGGACGAGATGGACTTGCTCTATTAACATCAGCATTAAATAACTCAAAACCTTACAATATAGTATATACCGATCATGCTATGCCTTTTTTATCTGGAACTAGTATGTTAAAAGAGTATAAAGAACTAGAAGCTAAAAGTAAATTTAAAAAAACCTTTGCAGCTTCTGTTTCTGGAGATGTGAAAGATGAAACACGATATCTTTATGATAATACAGCAACTAAACCTTTTAAGAAAAAAGAGATAGTTTCTTTATTTTTACAAGCAATAAAATAAGGAAAGATTTATGGAAAAAATAATAGCAAACGATATAGAAAAAGAAGTAACAAGTATAGATTTAATTGTTTCTAAGTCTGATAAAGATGGAAATATAACTTATACTAACCCAATATTTATGAAAATATCTGGATATACACAAGGTGAACTATTAGATAAGCCTCACTCAATTTTAAGACATCCAGATATGCCAAAAGTTATTTTTAAATATCTTTGGGATACTTTGCATAATGGTGATGATGTTATAGCTTTTGTAAAAAACTTATGTAAAGATGGAAGTTATTATTGGGTTTTAGCAACAGTAAAAACTGCTAAAAATCCTGATGGTTCATTTAGAAATCATATGTCAACGAGAAAATGCATAACTCCAAGTGCAAAAGAAACAATAGGTGCTTTATATGCACAGTTGTTAGAAACAGAAAAAAATGAAAGTGTTGAAGCTTCACAAAAACAACTTGATGGTTTCTTAGAACAAAACAATATAAATAATGCACAAGAGTTTAATACTTTTATGCAAAACTTAAATAAATAGGAAAAAAATGATAAATTTTGACGAAAGAATGAAAAAATTAAAAAGTGTAAATGGTTATCTAGGTTCAGCAATACTAAATTATAGTGGAGAAACACTATATGTAGATAATGAAAATACAGGTACAGACATAGCATACTCAGCTACTATTTTCAATGATACTTTTCGTATAATTAGTGAAACATCATTAGATATTGGTTTTAGCGAAGCTTCATCTGTTGAAGCAAAAACTCATGATGGTCATGTTTTTTTAGTTAAAAGTGCAGGTGAGCAAAGCTCAAATGAATTTGCTAAGATAGATGTTTTTTGTTTATTAAGAGATGATGGAAATATTGCTTTAGCTAAAATGATAATTGATAAAAGTTCTAAAGTAATTTCTGAAGAACTTTCTAAATTATAAGATTTAATATATGAAAACTCTTTTTCTCATACGACATGCAAAATCTTCTTGGAGTGTACCAAATACAAGTGATTTTGAAAGAAGTATCTCAAAAAAAGGTAAAAAAGATATAAATACAATAGGTTCTTACTTGTCTCTTATAGGTGTAAAACCACAATTAATTTTATCTAGTTGTGCTTTGAGAGCTCAACAAACTACTGATTTATTGGCAGAAAAAATATCTTTTAAGGGTGAAAAGTATTATTTACAAGAGTTATATTTAACAGGTCTTAATGCTATTAAAGAGATTATCCATATTCAAGATGATAGTGTTGATTCAATATTTCTTATTGGACATAATCCACAGCTTCATGAACTAGCAAATAGTATTATTGATGAGCATATTAGTAAGTTTCCTTCACTTGGTGTTATTGCAATAGATTTTGATATAGAATGCTGGAGTGAAATAGAAAATATAAAAGGTCAAATAGACTTTTTTATCTTTCCAAAACAGTTTAAATATTATGTACCAAAACAAATAAGATCTAATTTAAAATTACGCAACTAAATTACTTTTGTCTTAAGATAAATTCACTATAATATTTCTAATAATTTATAGGAACTTATCTTGAGCGTACAAGCATTTACACATCTTCATTTACATACAGAATATTCCCTTTTAGACGGTGCAAATAAACTTACAAACTTAGTTACTCAAGTTAAAGAACTTGGAATGACATCTGTTGCTATGACTGACCATGGAAATATGTTTGGTGCTATTGATTTTTACCATCAAATGAAAGCTGCAAAAATTAAGCCTATTATTGGAATTGAGAGCTACATACACAATGGTGAAACTCTTGGTGATAAATCTACAAAACAACGCTTTCATATTTGCTTATTTGCTAAAAATAAAAAAGGTTATGAAAACCTTATGTATTTGTCTTCTAAAGCATTTATTGAGGGTATGTACTATTTTCCAAGAATCAACAAAAATGAACTTCGTGAGCATAGTGAGGGTTTAATCTGTACATCTGCTTGTCTTCAAGGTGAAGTTAATTGGCATTTAAATCTTGCAAATGAGCGTAATGTTAGAAATGGAGCTTTGGGTTATGATGGAGCTTTAGCTGTTGCAAATGAGTACAAAGAGATGTTCGGTGATGATTTTTATCTTGAACTCATGCGTCATGGAATTGGTGATCAACTTTTTATAGATGAGCAGATACTTAAAATCTCTAAAGAAACAGGTATAAAAATAATTGCTACAAATGATACTCACTATACTTACCATGATGATGCTCAGTATCATGAAGCATTTATGTGTATTGGGATGAATAAGCTTTATGATGATCCAAATCGTATGCGTCACTCTGTTCATGAGTTCTATTTGAAATCTCCACAGCAAATGGCACTTCTGTTTGCTGATATCCCTGAAGCGATATCTAATACTCAAGAGATTGTTCAAAAGATAGAAGATTTTGTACCAGTTGTAAAAAATCCTACACCACCACATTTTAAATTTACTAAAGAATACTCTACAAATGATGGACTTGATATAAATAATGCAGATGATGAACCACCATTACCTTCTAATGCTACAGAAGATGAGAAGAAAAAATGGTTTTTGGGTGCTGATAAAAATGATGCAGAATACTTTACATATAGATGTAAGCTTGGACTTGAAAATAGACTAAGACATGTTGATGAGTCTAAACATGAAGAATATCGTAAGCGTTTAGATTTTGAGATGGATATTATTAATTCCATGAAATTTCCGGGCTATATGCTGATAGTTTGGGATTTTGTAAAAGTTGCTAAAGAGATGGGTATAGCTGTTGGACCTGGGCGTGGTAGTGCGGCTGGAAGTCTTGTTGCTTATTCGCTTGATATTACCGACATTGACCCAATGAAGTATGATTTGCTTTTTGAGAGATTTTTAAATCCTGAACGTGTAAGTATGCCAGATATTGATATGGACTTTATGCAAGCACGTCGTGGTGAGGTTATTGAGTATGTTGTTCAAAAGTATGGACGAAATCAAGTAGCACAAATCATTACTTTTGGTTCACTTCTAGCAAAAGGGGTTCTTCGTGATGTAGCTCGTGTTTTAGAGATGCCTCTTTCTCAAGCTGATAAGATGGCAAAACTTATCCCTGATGAGCTTGGAATAACTTTAAATGGTAAGACAAAAAAGGGTGAGTTTATAGATGGAGCTTTTCAAAAAGAGCCAAAAATAAGTGAACTTATAGAGCAAGATGCAAATGCTAAAAGGGTTTGGGAATTTGCTAAAAAGCTTGAAGGTCTTAAAAGAAACTCTGGGATTCATGCCGCTGGTGTTGTAATCTCAAATGAGGAACTTTGGTATAAAACTCCAATCTATAAGCCAAGTGGTGAGGATACATTCGTAACTCAGTACTCACTAAATTATCTTGAAGATGTTGATTTAATCAAGTTTGACTTCCTTGGTCTTAAAACTCTTGATGTTATTGATAACGCCATAAAACTTGTAAAAAGACGTTATGACAAAGATATAGACTGGCATAAAATTGATGAAAATGACCAAAAGGTTTATGAAGTTATCCGTGGTGGTGATACTGTTGGAATGTTCCAGATAGAATCAGATGGTATGCAAGATTTGAATCGTCGTTTAAAACCTGATAGTTTTGAGGATTTAATTGCGGTCTTGGCACTTTACAGACCTGGTCCAATGGAGTCTGGAATGCTTGATAGTTTTATCGAGCGTAAACATGGTCGCGAGGCTATTGAGTACACTTTTGATGTTATGAAGCCAATTTTAGAAAACACTTATGGGGTCATTGTTTATCAAGAACAAGTTATGCAAATTGTTCAACATGTTGGTGGATTTAGCCTTGGTTATTCTGATATTATTCGTCGTGCAATGGGTAAGAAAAAAGATATGGCAACTTACAATGCAGAGTTTTCGGAGGGTGCGGCAAAACAAGGTCATCCTTATGATGAAGCATCTAAACTTTTTGATTTAATTGAAAAATTTGCTGGGTATGGTTTCAATAAATCTCATTCAGCAGCTTATGCAATGGTAACTTTTCAAACTGCATGGCTAAAAACTTACTACCCAGATGAGTTTATGGCAGCACTTCTAACATCAGATAAGGACAATACTGATAAAGTTGTTCGCTACATTGATGAAGTAAAAAGAATGGGAATTGTTTTAGGTCCACCAGATGTAAATCACTCTTACTTAGAGTTCTCAGCAACTTCTCGTCCGAGTGAAGAAAATCCAGATGAAGAGCAAAAAATTATTCTTTTTGGTCTTGGTGCTATTAAAGGTGTTGGAAAATCAGCAGTTTTATCTGTTATAGAAACTAGAGAAAAAGATGGAGAATTTAAATCTATTCAAGATTTTGTAAATCGTATTGATCCATCAAAAGTAAACAAGCGTTTTGTTGAGTCTACTATAAAATCAGGTGGGTTTGATGAATTTGGTTACAGTCGTAAAGCACTATTAGATCAACTTGAACTAATCATAGAAACAGCAAAAAAAGCGTCTGATGCTAAGAAAAATGCAGTTGGAAGCCTTTTTGGAGATGATGAAGAGATAACAACAGTTGCCTTGAAGCTAAATAATTCTGAAGAATATGGACTAAAAGAGATACTAGAGTTTGAAAAAGAAACTTTAGGTTTTTATGTATCTGGTCATCCACTTGATGAGTTTCGTGAGTCTATAGAGGAGTTGAACTATACTCTTTCATCTGAGATAGAAAGTACAAAAGATGGTGCTTTTGTAATTTTCATTGGTAAAGTTGAAGATGTAACTAAAAAGATAAGTAAAAAAGGAAATCAGTTTGGTATAGTAAACTTGATGGACTTTCATGGAAATGTTGAGATAATGCTTTTTAGTGATAAATTAGATCAACTAGAAGAGATGAGACTTGATGAGCCAATAGCTTTTAAAGCTAAGATTACTCATACAGAGATGTTTACAAGAATCGGTGTTACAAAAATCATGACACTAAAGCAAGCTGCAAAAGAAACAAAAAAAGTAAAAAAAGAGGTTCGTGAAACTCCACAAGAGCCAATTCACTTAGCAATAAGACTTGATGAAAATACAGAGATTTTAGATGAACTTTACACTATTGTTAGACAAAATGCTGGAAATAGAGAATTAAAACTAACAATTATTTCAAAATTACAAAATATTGTAATTGACTCTGCGATAAGGGTTGATAGTAAAATATTAACAGCACTTGATGGAAATGAAGCAGTGGATATTTTATCTTGAAAAGTAAGATTTTAGTTTTTATCCAGTTTGGTGCTATGTTCGTGATGTTACTACCACTTAGTGATGAGGTTAGTGTATATAAAATTGGTATGCTTTTTGTGGCTATAGGCTTAAGTGTTGGAGTAGCTGCAATTTATAAAAATAATCTTAGCAATTTCAACATAAGACCAGATATAAAAGAAAACTGTTCTTTAATTACAAATGGTATATATAAATATATTAAACACCCTATGTATAACTCAGTTTTAGTAAGTATGTTTGGAGTATTACTTCTAAATTTTAGTATAATTGAGATTGTTTTATACGCTATTTTATTTATAAATATGTTGGTTAAAATGTTTTATGAAGAGAGTTTATGGTTGTGTGAGAGTAAAGAATATATACTTTATAGTAAAAAAACTAAGAGGTTAATTCCTTATGTATTTTAAAAGATTATAAAAAGGTTGTAAAATGGAAAAACAAGATTTTAACGAAGGTTTGATGGGGTTTTTAAATGCTTCACCAACACCGTTTCATGCAACTGTAAATATGGCAGCAATGTTTCAAAATGCTGGGTTTATTGG
>Ga0256826_1002070_pt1 | contig 12345 bp, 10 predicted proteins | sample CV79metaG_FD_185975 | JGI IMG/M metagenome (GOLD analysis project Ga0256826, IMG submission 185975) | Hydrothermal vent microbial communities from East Pacific Rise, Pacific Ocean - CV79 | ecosystem: Environmental > Aquatic > Marine > Hydrothermal vents | place: Pacific Ocean: East Pacific Rise... | reverse complement strand
TTGCTAATTCTAAGATGGGTGAGGGTGATAATGAAGATATTCATTTTGAAGATACAATCAAAGGAAGTGACTGGGGTGCTGACCAAGAAGTAGCACGAATGTTTACACATTGTGCACCAAAAGCAATTAGAGAATTGGCTCATTGGGGTGTGCCTTGGAGTCGTGTAAAACGTGGAGATAGACCGGCTGTTATCAATGCTAAAAAAGTAACTATTACTGAAAAAGATGATGCTCATGGGCTTATTACCGCACGTGATTTTGGTGGTACTAAGAAATGGAGAACTTGTTATACATCGGATGGAACAGGACACTCTATGCTTTTTGCGATGGATAATAAAGCTCATGAAGATGAAATAGAAATACATGAGAGACTTGAAGCCATAGCACTTATTCATGAGCATGGAAGATGTTATGGTGCAGTCGCCAGAAACCTGATGAGTGGAGAACTTGTTGCATATATTTCAAAAACTACAACTGTAGCAACGGGTGGTTATGGACGTATCTATAGTGTGACAACTAATGCAATTATTTGTCAAGGAATTGGACAAGCTTTAGCGCTTGAAACGGGTATAGCAACTTTAGGAAATATGGAAGCTATTCAGTTCCATCCAACGGCTATAGTTCCTGTTGGTATCTTAACCACGGAAGGTTGTCGTGGAGATGGTGGACTTTTACTTGATAAAGATGGGTATAGATTTATGCCAGATTATGAGCCTGATAAAAAAGAGTTAGCATCACGTGATGTAGTAAGCCGTAGAATGACGGAACATATGAGAAAAGGTAAGGGTGTGAAAAGTCGTTATGGTGATCATCTTTGGCTTGACATTACTATTCTTGGACGAGAACATATTGAAAAAAATCTTCGTGAAGTTAAAGAAATATGTGAGAACTTTTTGGGGATTGATCCAGCTGAAGAATGGATACCAGTTCGCCCTACACAACATTACTCGATGGGTGGAATTCGTACCACATACAAGGGAGAATCACAAACTTTGAAAGGTTTGTATTCTTGTGGAGAAGCTGCTTGTTGGGATTTACATGGGTTTAACCGTTTAGGTGGAAACTCAGTGAGTGAAACAGTTGTTAGTGGGATGTTGATTGCTGAGTATATGAGTGACTTTTTGGACTCACCTCAGAGTGATATGGAAATACATTCTTCTGTAATTCGTTCTTTTGTAAAACAAGAACAAGAAAAACTTGACTTCCTACTTACAAACCATGGTGGAGAAGATGCTTATGAATTACGTAGGGCTATGGAAAGTATTATGATGGATAAAGTTGGTATCTTTAGAAATGGTAAAGATTTAAAAGATGCAGTGGATGAACTAGAAGTACTTTTACAAAGAAGTAAAAATATAGATGTTTTTCGTTCTAAATCAAAAGCAGCAAATCCAGCTCTTGTAAATGCATATAGAACTCAAAAAATGATAAAAGTTGCATTGACGGTTGCAATTGGTGCGTATAAAAGAGAAGAAAGTCGTGGGGCTCATTCTCGTGAAGATTTTCCATCTCGTGATGATGAGAATTGGCTCAAACGTACTATTACTTCATGGCCAGATGCAACACAAAGTTTACCAACAGTTACATATGAAGAGATAGATATATTGAAAATGGAATTAGCTCCAGGTTTTCGTGGTTATGGTAAAGATATGACAAAGCATCATCCTACTACAAAAATAAGAGAAGATATGGTTACAACTATAAAAACTAAGTTAGAAGAAGATGGTAAGGATAGATTTGAAGTGCAAGAAGCTTTAATGCCATTTAAAGAGAAGTTACCAAAAAAATACCAAGGTAAAAATGAACGATTAGGTGGGATAGTATGAGTCAAGAAAAAACTCCAAGAATATTAACTATAGATATATTAAAATTTGATCCAAATGATCCTGATGACTTTCCACATATGGAAAGTTTTGAGGTAGAAGAAGCACATGGTATGACACTCTACATAGTGTTAAATGAAATACGTGAACATCATGATAATGCATTAAAGTTTGACTTTGTATGTCGTGCTGGAATATGTGGAAGTTGTTCTATGCTTGTAAATGGAAAGCCAACGTTAGCTTGTCGAACGCTTACATCCAAGATGGATGCACATATTACATTAGCTCCATTACCACTTTTTGAGCTTATTGGGGACTTGTCCATCTATACTGGAAAGTGGATGCGCTACTTAAATGAACATCTTGAAACTTGGATTCATGATAAAGAAAATGAACTCAATGTTGACAAACTTGAAGAGCGTATGGAACCAGAACTAGCAGATGAGATATATGAATTAGATAGATGTGTTGAGTGTGGATGCTGTGTTGCTGGTTGTGGGACAGTTCAAATGAGACCAAGTTTTACAGGAGCAGTCGGGCTCAATAAAGTAGCACGTTATCATCTTGATCCTCGAGATAAGCGAACTGATGAAGAGTTTTATGAGATGATTGGTGATGAAAATGGAGTATTTGGTTGTATGAGTTTACTAGGATGTGAGGATGTATGTCCTAAGGATTTACCTCTTCAGAGTAAAATAGCATACTTAAGAAGAATGATGTTAAAAACAGGATTAAAATAAAAATGAATGATTATACAGATAGCGAAATAAAAGAATACGAAGGTAAAGATTGTAGTCATACAAATCTTTTTTGTCAAGCAATGGAGGAGGTTATTTATTCAATCTCTCCTCTTTTAAAAACAGATGATAGGTATAAAAGACATGCAATACTTGAGCGTTTAATAGTCCCAGATAGAGTAATAAAGTTTAAAGTAACATGGTTAGATGATACTAACAATATACAGGTGAATACTGGGTATAGGGTACAGTTTAATAATGCACTCGGGCCATACAAAGGTGGACTTCGTTTTCACCCAACTGTAACTGAAGAAGTATTGAAATTTTTAGGTTTTGAACAGATTTTAAAAAATGCTCTTACTGGTCTACCTATTGGTGGAGGTAAAGGAGGCAGTGATTTTAACCCTAAGGGTAAGAGTGACTTTGAAGTTATGAAATTTTGTTCAGCATTTATGACAGAATTGCATAAGTATATAGGTCCTCGTATTGATATCCCTGCTGGTGATATTGGAGTTGGTGCTCGTGAAATTGGTTATCTTTTTGGAGAATATAAAAAAATCACTTCAACATATGAAGGTGTTTTAACAGGAAAACCATTTATGTTTGGTGGCTCACTTATGCGCCCTGAAGCTACTGGGTATGGAGTAGTGTATTTTACAGAAACTATGTTGGAACTTGAAGGTAAAGAATCTTTAGAAGGTAAGATTTGTACTGTTAGTGGTGCTGGTAATGTAGCACTTCATGCTATAGAAAAACTTTATGCATTAGGGGCTATCCCTGTAACGTGTACAGACTCTCGAGGAACTATTCATGATGCTAGAGGAGTAGATTTAGAACTTTTAAAAGACTTGAAATTAGTTAAAAGGGAATCTTTAAAAAAATATATAGAGCTTCATCCTGAAGCTAAATATATTCCAGTTGAAGAGTATCATGAAGATGGACATGCTGTTTGGGATATACCATGTTATGCAGCATTTCCATGTGCTACACAAAATGAACTTACAGGTTTTGATGCCCAAAACCTTATAGTCAATGGATGTGTCAGCGTAAGTGAAGGTGCTAATATGCCTTCTACTCCAAAAGCTATAAATGACTTTTTATCGCATAAAGTATGTTTTGCCCCAGCAAAAGCAGCAAATGCAGGTGGAGTGGCTGTTAGTGAGTTTGAAATGAGTCAAAATGCTTCGATGAGTAGATGGAGTTTTGAAGAAGTTGATGCCAGACTAAAAATAACTATGCAACAGATTGCAAGAAGAGTTTCTTTAACTGCAAAAGATTATGGAGTGGAAGGTAACTATGTAGATGGAGCGAATATAGCAGGATTTAAAAAAGTTGCAGATGCTATGATAGCTGAAGGAATTTAATTGTGAAAAAAATATTTATATTCTTGGTATTAATTTTATCATTTTCTCTTTTTGCAAAAAATGATTTTACCCCTTTTGTACAAGAACAATTAAATATTATAAAAGAAATGGAAAAAAATAACATCACGCAAAAAGAGATGTTAAAGATTATAAAAAAACAAGAGTTACTTTATTTAAATGGGATAGATAAAGTGTTAAGTATTAAGCAAAAATATATTGATAATGCAAGATTATACCAATCTGAAATATTTGCTTTACGTAAAGTTAAAAATTTAAACCAACGACTTGGTAATGAATACGCTGTGTTAAGAGATGAAGTACGTATAAAAACATTTATGATTTTAGATGCACAAACAAGGATGATAAAAAAACTACTTAATGCTTTAAATGATAAAACATTTTATGAGTACCAAGAATTTTCATCTAATGTTTTTGCCCAAAATCAAATAGAAATTGCAGGTAATGTTAGTGAGAAATATCGTAAATATTTATCAATAAAAAATACTTCAAAACCTTTTCAAACCGCAAAAAAGTATATTAAAGATTACTATGCGGTTATAGAGTTAAATCATGATGTAATTAAGTACTTATCCTTCTATGATAAACGAATGTATTCGCTAAATGAGTATGCAAAGTATGGGCTTCTTGGACCTGTCATGCGGATTAATAATACAGATATAGTCAAAAGTATAAACACAAACCTTGACTTTATAGGCTTAAGTATAATCAAAATGCTTTTTATCTTTATAATCACTTTTTTTATATATGTTACTTCAAAATATTTATATATTGTTATTGAAATAATCATTCATAAAATAAATTTTGTTCAAAAATACTCGCGTGAAATTTTACGAAGTATAAAGAAAATTGTTGAATTTACATTGTACATTGTTAATATAGAATTAGTCTTATACACTTATAATGATTTTACATCAAGTGAGATGATTAGTATGCTTTTTGGAATTGTGTATAGTATTGCGTTTACATTTATGGTTTATAAAATCATTAATACAGTAGCATCAATTAAAATAAGCCATATTGATCATCAATCATCAAGTATCAAAAATGAAATCATTAATGTTGGAATAAAAATTATTAATTTTATAATTTTTATTCTTGGATTATTACTTATTTTACATTCTGCAGGAGTGAATTTAACAGCCGTACTTTCTGGTCTTGGAATTGGGGGTTTTGCTGTGGCTTTGGCTGCTAAGGATTCACTTGCAAACTTTTTTGGAACATTATCAATTTTGTTAAGTGATACTTTCTCTCAAGGGGATTGGATAGTTGCAGGAAAATCTGAAGGGACTGTTGTAGAAATTGGTCTTCGAGTAACTACTATACGAACATTTGATAATGCTCTTATCTCTGTCCCTAATGCGAGTTTAGCAAATGCAGATATTAAAAATTGGAATAAACGTCGTCTTGGTCGTCGTATTAAAATGAGTCTTGGTGTGAAATATGATTCAAAATCTAGTGATATAAGAAATGCGGTCAAAGAGATTAGGGAGATGTTACTTAATCATCCAGAGATAGCAACTAGTAATACGGAAATTAATTTAAGTAAACATAATGAATCAAAAATAATATCACGAGACGATTCTTATGGAATTAAAAAGACACTTTTAGTATACTTGGATTCATTTAGTGATTCTAGTATAAATATCCTCGTCTATTGTTTTTCTAAAACAGTTGATTGGGCAAAATGGTTAGAGATTAAAGAAGATGTCATGCATCAAATGATGGAAATATTTGAAAAAAATAACTTAGAGTTTGCATTCCCATCGATGTCAATATATAAAGAAAACTAAACAAAGGAAAATAATGAATTTTGATACAATGGAAAAAGTAGTATATGAAAATAATTTTGAGGCATTTAAAGTAGGTTTTGAATCAGGAGCTGATTTAAATATGCAAAATAAATATGGTTGGACGCCACTTCATGTAGCTATACGTAGAGATAGACGAGATATGGTCGAATATCTTATAGATAAGGGTGCAGATATAGATAAAGTAGATGGTGTTGGTTGGACACCACTTATGGAAGCTGTGATGGATGATATGACTGAGTTAGTTGCTTACTTGATTGAAAAAGGTGCAGATAAAAATATTGCAAATCAAAGAGGGGCAACTGCAGGAATGCTTGTACAAAAGTTTGCTCGTAGCTCGATGGCACAATATTTTTAATAAATAAAAGTGTTAAGTTTAAATGCGGGGGCATGTGTTCGCTCACTCACAGTAGCAAGTACATGTAATAATTGTGAAGTTATATGTCCAACACAGGCTATCATTGTAGAGAAGAATCCATTACCTGCTATAAATCATTCTCTGTGTGTATCATGTGGTGTTTGTGATGCTGTATGTCCAAATGAAGCACTTTCTTTAGATGAATTTAAACCATCAGAATTCTTTTTTGACTTTTTACAAGATAAAGAAAATCTTATATCTTGTAAGAAAAATGTCCCCTGCATTGCTGCTTTAAATATAGAGCATCTTATCTCTATGGCTATCCTGAAAAAAGAGATAGTTTTTGATATGGGCCATTGTGATATTTGTGTGCTTGCTTATAAGTGTAGACCTCAAATAGAGAGTATTTATGAAGAAGCAAGTTATCTTTTAGAAGCTATGGAGAACGAAGCCATTATCTCTTTAAAATATGTAAAGTATATTGCAAAAGAAGATGATGCTAAGATACTAAATAGAAGAGAATTTTTATCATCTATAGATATTAAGGGTGCAGTAAAAGTTAAAGATAATTTTGAAAAAGAGATTCAAGATGCAACTGATGAGTTGCTAGAGCATACTCTTCAAAAAGTAGATAGTGCACTTTTAAGACGAAAGCTTATACCTTCTAAAAGAAAGTTATTTTATACAGCTATCAAAAGAGTTAAACAACCTTCTATATATCATGTTGTAGATGCAACTGAGATAAATTTTACTTCATCAAAATTACTTGATATAGATTTATGTACAGCTTGCCAAATGTGTTATAGAGTTTGTCCAACAGGAGCACTTAACAGTGATGTGAAAAATTCAAAGATTGACTTTGACCCTTTCTTATGTATAAAATGCCATTCATGTCATGATGTATGTGAGCCAGATGCACTTATTATGAGTCCTTCGTATAATGTAAAAGAGTTTTTTGACCCAAGTGTTGTTAACCTTGTAGAGTTTAAAGTGAAGTATTGTAATGAATGTAATGTAATCTTTTCTACAAATGATGCGAGTGCAGTACTATGTGTTAGATGTAAAGAAGAAGAGAATGAAGCAAGAGAACTTCATGAAGTTTCTTAAAATTACTGAAAAACTTCCCCACCCGTATACTTTATTTAGGTAAGGTAAATTATACCTTGCCAGAGTGCAGCACTCATAATTCCTGCAGCAAAACCTGCGACAATATCATCACCCATTACACCTATCCCACCAGGAGCTTCACGGTCAAGTCTTCCGATGATAGATGGCTTTGCTATGTCAAAGTAACGAAATAGGGCAAATGATAGTAGTGACTGGATTAAAAATCCATTTTCATATGTAGTGATTTCAGTTAAACTAACACCCATTGCTGGAGCTACACTCAGGGCAAACCACATCCCGGCTAACTCATCTATAACTATGCGCTTATCATCATGTATACCTGTACGTTCTTCATACTTGTTTATTTCTTTGATAGCGATGATGCTAAGAAGTACAGTTGCTAAAAAAAGTGTCTGAGCATCAAAGTAGATAAGTACTAACATTCCAAGTGGTAGAGAGACTAATGTACCAACTGTACCTGGAGCTTTTGGTGATAGACCACTGTAAAAAAGAGTTATAAAAAAGTAGTTCATTATTTGAGTATCCTAAATTTAAGTAAGTGAAGTTGTCTGATAGAGTTTCATAAGTTTAATATAAAAATCTTTTTGTGTATGCTCTTCAAGTAGTCCAGATACTGGAAGCAAATCATAATAAAGCTTTTCTAGATTTTTAAATCTTTGGGGAAAAAGTTGTTCTAATATAAATGCACTTATCTCTTTACGAATTAACATGGTTGGTGGTAAAATACCAAGTTCTAAAAGTTCAAGTATGGAGTCTGCATGATAAGATATTTGATGATGTTGTCCATGTGGACATGTACTTTTACTCACTAATGTCGTGCACTTATCGCAGTAAACATACTCATTAGCTACAGTAATTTCTATATCAATACCTATAACTTCATCGATAATAGATTTGTTGGAGTTTGAGTCGTAAAACATACCAAGACCTGCATGATTTCGTCCTATTGTGAGTCTATCAACTCCATAATTATTAGCTACTATAGCATCTAGAATTATTTCATTATAGCCTGCAAAAATGTAACTATTCTCAAGTGGAACTATAACTACTTTATTTTTTGTTAAAAAATTATTGATGAAAAACTCTAGTGTTTCTTTACGAATTTCAAAGCTAAGGTTTGATTCTGTGTAAGGTTTGAGTAAAAAGATAACTAACAGATCAGTATCATCTAATGTTTGACGAATAAGTCGTTCATGTGCCCGATGTAGAGGATTTGCTGCCATCATGAGTGCTGTAGTGTGTTTAGCACCAATAGCTTCTTTGGCTTCATTGATTTGCTCTGTACAGTAACATTCTTTTTGATCTTTTATTTTATACTCACCACTTATAGCTAAGGTGCCTAGTCTGTTGAGTGTAGCTTTTACTCCTGGGTGTCCCAAATCAGTTGTTCCATAAATTTGGAGGATTCTTTCTTGTGGATCTATCTCAAAAACTTCTTCAACAATGAGTATGGCAAACTCTTCTTCTTTATCATTGATGAGAATGAGTTCTTCCCCAATTTCAAGAGATTTTAAAACTTTTGCATTCATCTTTCCAGAAGGTGCTAGTATAAAAGGAAAAGGAAATGTTTGACCATCAATAAGGCCAGTTTGTAAAACATCTTGTGCCTCTTGGGAGTTCATTAATTTAGTTGCAGGAGCTAGTAGTCCATCGTTGAGTAATTCTAAGGCAGAGATTGCCTCAGAATCTATGCGTAATGTTTTATTTTTTCTTGACGATGTCATATTTTTTTCGCTTTTCCCATAAGCTTTTTCTGCTTATACCTAATTTTTTAGAAAGTTCAGTGTCTGGAAACTTAGTTTGATAGTTTAGAACTATAAACTTTACATAATCCTCAATTGGAAGGATTTCTCCTTGATCAAATACATTTGTGTCACTTTTTATCTCTAGTACTCTAAAATCAACATCTTCTATTTTATCAGTACTAGCAATAATTGCTTGTTTATCCGCAACAGCATCCATAAAAGTTTTTCTTTCAGATTTTTTAAGTGTTTGATAATCAATAATGTAGATAATAGCATTTTGTCCAAGTGCATTTATTTCATTTAAGGCTTTAGGATCACTTAAGCTTATAAAATTAAGTGCTTTGTTTTTAACTTTTGCATGTTCAAAAGCAAAAGCATCAGCATTTTTTGAAAAGCTTGAAGATATAAAGATAGGAAGTTCAATATCTTCATGAATATACTCATTTGAAATACTTGAAAAAGTATGTGTTAAGTATTTTTCATAGGCTTCATTTCTTTTTTTAACTTTTTCATAATCTTGATAGTGATGTATTTTTCGAATAAGTTCTTCAATCATAAAAGGTTTAAGTATATAGTCTTTTGCCCCTGCTGAAAGTGGTTTAGAAACGGTATCGTTAGAAATATACGAAACCATCAGTATGATAATAGAGTTTTTAAAGGTATCAATGACTGGATTGAAATCTTGCCCATTTATGTTTGTTGATAGAAGTACTACATCGTAGTTATTACTCTTGATAGCATCTCTTGTCGATGTACACATCTCACAGATATGTCCTAATTCTCCAAGTTTTGTTGCTATACTTTGTGCTAGGTAAACTTCATTTTCTATAATTAATATTTTCAATTTTATTCTTCTTTCCAGTTATAATACTTTAAATTTGCATTGGCCATTACTCCAACACCTTCACCCCGACCAACAAAGCCAAGCTTTTCAGTAGTCGTTGCTTTTACATTTACACGAGACATATCTATTGATAGTATCTCACTTAGAACTTTTCTCATCGGCAGTTTATGTTTTCCTACACGTGGGACTTCTGCCATTATTGTTATATCTACATTCGTGATAACAAATCCAAAGTTATATATCTTTTTAACTACAATACGGAGTAGTTCTTTAGAGTCTATATCTTTGAATTTATCATCATTATCTGGAAATAACATCCCAATATCACCCATCCCTGCAGCTCCAAGAAGTGCATCTATGAGTGCATGGATAGCTACGTCACCATCACTATGTGCTTTAAAACCAAATTCAGATGCAATATTTACTCCACCAAGAAACATTTTTTTGTTATCCTCAAAAGCATGAACATCAAAACCATTTCCACTTAGAGTATCTAATGAAGGTGATGCTAAGCAAGGGATACTTTTTAAATCATTTAGGTGGGTGATTTTAAGCGCATCCTCATCCCCCATTACAAATTCACGTGATCCACCGTTTGCAACTATTGCACTACTCTCATCTGTAAAGTCTTTGTCGGTGTTTAAAGCATTTTTTAGTGTAGTAGTTCGTGAAAGTTGTGGAGTTTGAATACGTTTTACTTTATCTCTGTCTATAGTGTTACCGTCATACACGATAGTATCTGTAACTTTAAGATATGGCACTATACAATCAGCTTTACCAATCTTGGAGATAATTCTATCAAGGTAATCTTTTGTAATACATGCTCTAGCAATATCACTTACTAATACATACTCTGTCTTTACATGTTTAAGTGCATTTTTAAGAGAGAGTTGACGAGTTGAGGAACCTTCTACAAAAGTATAATCAGCGTAGTTTTGCATAAAAGCAATATCATCACTTGATGAGGTGATAATAATGCTGTTAAAATCTGCTTTTTTTTGGAGGGAATTTGTTACGAATTGCCACAAAGGTTGATGCCCTACACGTAACCACTGTTTTTTAACATCAAGTTCAAATCTGCTAGAACTACCAGCAGCTAATAAGATAAGGGTGATGTCGTTCAAAAAGTGTCCTCATAACAAAAGTGTTACGAAATTATACACTAATAAAATTTTGTAAGTCTTAAACTTTAGCCTTAATATGCCAAGGTTCATACCTAACACCATCATTATTAAGCAGTGTATAGCGCATCTCTATATAGGGAAGCTTTTTAAGTTCACGGAACTCTTTTGTGAGTGCAAAGCGTGAAGTGAAGTTAGCATAACCAAAGCCACGCTTGCCTAGGTCATAATCTCCAGTTGAATGATAGCTGTAAGCTGGTGGTGCTATTGAGTGTGTAGTTTTAGTTATGTTTCCATGGTTTCTATAGAGTTTGTCTGTAAAAAGTCTCATTTGCTTTATTACGCTTCTCACACCAGATGTTAAAATGACATTGTGTGTGTCTACATCTTTTTGTAGGCGTCGAAAACTTTCTAAAGAATTTCCTTTAAATATAAAGTGACCACTACCATTTATTTTTTGTAAATCAGAATGATTAATACTCGTTGTAATCGTTTCTACAGTTTTTTTTCCATAAAAACCATAACGTGAAGGATCTTCATAAAAAAATCTTTCCATAAGATGAATTTCTGCTTGAGTAAATTTGCCAATTGTACTGTAATTACGTGCATAATACATTGCTGAGTTATATGAGATAATATTGAAATTTGCAAAACCTACAAATTTTTTGAGTCGTCTGAGTCTTTGTCTTAATATACTGAGAGTTTGAAAATCTTCTTGAGAAAGGTAGATATCATTAGAATGTTCAGTAATAATATTAAGATTGTCTAATGTATCTGCAACAACAGTGCTCGCTCCTAAAAGTGAGAGCGAAGCAGACTTAATCAAAAAATCCCTTCTACTAAACATATTACGATAATCCTTTACAAATACTTTTAGAAATATTAACATAAGATATCTAAAAATATTATAATAAAAAAGATTTATGCTTTTTTTAAACTTTGAACTGTGACAAAGATAAGAGAAAGAGTTACGATACTAAAAATAATGGTATAACCAGTTGGTAAGTCAAATGTAAATGATATAAATAAAGAGCTCAGTACACTTAAAGAGCCAAAGTTAATGGCAAAAGTAAAAGGTGAAAACTTTTTTTGACTAAGTGCTGCATAGGAAGGGGCTATAAGAAGTGCAAAGACAACTAAAACACCAGCAGATTGAACAGAAAAAGTAACTGTAAGTGCAAGCATGAGAAAAAATACAATCTCTTTAGTGGTGTTTTTTAGACGAGGATATACAAAAAACATTACAATTGCTACAAAACTGTAGATAAAAAATTCACTATATAAATTCTCAGCAGAAGTAAAAAGTATATCTGCTGCACTTAGTTTAGAAAAAAGTTCCGTCCCTTCTGAACTTTTAGCCAATATAAGCATAATAGAAGATATACCAAGGGCATAT
>Ga0256826_1002069_pt1 | contig 12345 bp, 11 predicted proteins | sample CV79metaG_FD_185975 | JGI IMG/M metagenome (GOLD analysis project Ga0256826, IMG submission 185975) | Hydrothermal vent microbial communities from East Pacific Rise, Pacific Ocean - CV79 | ecosystem: Environmental > Aquatic > Marine > Hydrothermal vents | place: Pacific Ocean: East Pacific Rise... | reverse complement strand
TTATCTCTTTTTTAGGTTTTGGAAATTTTTCAGATAAACTCTCTATAGTTTTTATAGCAGCCCTACTTAGTATTTTACTATTTGATTTAACTACACTTATATTAAAAACTTTAGCATCCAAACCTAATGTAAATTTAACTATAATTTTTCCTACGATACCCCTTTTTCTAGCAGATCTAGGATAATAAAGATTTTCTTTTAGGAGGGTTGATATCTCTTGAGTATTTAATTGTACATACTCTTTTGTAAAATCTTTAGGAACTTTTTTAATAATAGTTTTTTTTATCTCTAAAATTTTTTTATCTACGACTTTAGATATAGGTTTTGTAACAATAGGTTTACTTACTTTTACTTTTATTTTTATTGGCTCTTTTTTTACTTCTATTATTTTAGTTTTTTGTTTTGGCTCTATTTTTTGTTTTAGCTCTTTTTTTAACTTTATTTTTTGCTTCTTGATTTTTTTAACTATAACTTTTTTTGTTTTTGGTTTTACTTTTGGTTTTACTTTTGGTTTTGACTTTGGTTTTAGTTCTTGTTTAATTTTTGGTTTTGAAATTTGCTTTTTAGATACTGGCTTTTGTACTTCACATCTAAGAGAACAAACTTTCATACAAATTTTTGGTTCACAAAACTCTTTTTTTGGAGTAAAATTAATTTTGTATGTTAAGTATATGGATAAAAGTACAAGCCCATGAATTATAAGAGATATAAAAAATGAGCTACTGTATCTAATCATCTAAAAGTACTAAATTGCTCTTTTAAATTCTGGGTATGCTTCAACTCCACATTCATTAACATCCAGACCCTCTACTTGAACATCATCTTCTGCTCTAAATTTTACTATTTTATTTATTATAAATAATATAATAAAAGAAATACTAAAAGCAAAAACTCCAACAACAGCTACACCTTTTAACTGATCCATAAAAGAAACAGAATCTACAAAAATTCCAACAGCTAAAGTACCCCATATACCATTAACAAGATGAACTGACAATGCTCCAACAGGATCATCAAGTTTAAGTTTATCAAAAAGAGGTACAGCAAAAATAACTAAAGTACCACCAATAGCACCTATAATAATTGGAGTATATATATCATATAAATCAGGACCAGCTGTTATAGCAACCAATCCACCCAATGCACCATTTAAAATCATAGTAATATCAAAAAGTTTATATCTTGCGTACATTATAATAGATGCAATTATTGCACCAGCTAAACCTGCAGTATTTGTATTCATGATAGTAAGAGCAACCATATCAGCATTTTCTTTTGAAGAGATAGAACCAACACTTCCACCATTAAATCCAAACCATCCTATCCATAAAATCAATGCTCCAAGTGTTACAAGAGGTATATTTGAAGCTGGAATAACTCTAATTCCACCATTTTTTGGATATCTACCTTTTCTAGGTCCCATAATCATAATTGCAGCTAATAATGCCCATGCACCAGTAGAGTGAATAACTGTAGAACCAGCTAAATCATGCATAGCAGATATATCAAACATAGTACCACTTAAAAAGTTTGCACCCCAAGTTATATTTACAACTGTTGGGTAAATAAAAGCAGCCATAGCCACAGTAAAAATCATTAAAGGAATAATTTTAACTCTTTCACTTACGCCACCACTCATGATATTTACAGTTTTACCAACAAATGCCATTTGAAACAAAAATGCAGCCCATTTACTCATAGAGTCATTTTCCCAAGTACCAAAAGCATACTTGTAGCCAATAAGTAAAAAAACCATAGATGCAACAGCATATATCATAGTGTTTACAGTAAGGACAGATGTGACGTTTTTTGTACGAACAAGCCCAGCTTCAAGCATAGCGAAACCTGGTACCATAAAGATAATAAGCACCATAGAAAATAGTGCGAAGAAAGTGTCAATTATGTATTTAAAATCAGATTCTAACATTTAGAATACCCCTTTTTTTAGTTAATTCGATAAGTCTAGCTAAAAAAAGGTGGTTTTAAAATAAAAAATTGATTAATTTTTAATCAATTAAAAAGATTTTATACTAAATAGCTTCGTTATCTGTCTCACCAGTACGAATTCTAATAATTTGTTCAATATCTGAAACAAATATTTTTCCATCACCAATTTTACCAGTTCTTGCAGCTTCAACAATTGTACTTGTAACTTTCTCAACCATATCACCACTAACTATCATTTCCATTTTAATTTTTGGTAAAAAATCAACAACATATTCAGCACCACGATAAAGTTCAGAATGACCTTTTTGACGACCATAACCCTTAACTTCGCTAACTGTCATACCATCAATTCCGATTTCTGCCAGTGCATCCTTAACATCTTCTAGTTTAAATGGTTTAATAACCGCTTCTACTCTTTTCATTTTATATCTCCAGATATTTTATTTTGTATTGTATCATATTTAACACATACAATAAATTTCAAATTCCTACAGGAATTTAGCTTTACTCACCATAACAGCGATAGCATAGAGAAAGGAACTTTGTTCCTTTCTCTTTAAAACTTATAGATTTATTCCACTCTCACCATGAACAGTTTCATCAAGACCACGAGCTTCAGTTTCTTCATCAACTCTTCCACCACCAGTTAGTGCAGATGCTATAAAAAATACAATAGCAGTAACAACACCAGAGTAAACAACAGTTAAGCCAATTGCTTCAATTTGAGAAAATAATTGAGAACCCATGTTGTAGTTTTCAGGCATTGCATAATCAGCTATAAATATTGCAGTTGCGATTGAACCCCAAATACCTACAAGACCATGAACCCAAAATGCATCCAATGAATCATCTACTTTAAACATTGATTTTATCTTAGAAACACCAATAAAACCTAAAGCACCACCAATAAGACCAATAATAATAGCACCCTCTACACCAGCAGAACCAGATGCAGGAGTGATTGCTACAAGACCAGCAACAGCACCAGAAGCACCACCAACTATTGTAGCTTTTTTATACACTAACCATTCAACAATAATCCAACCTATTACACCTAAAGATGCCGCAACATTTGTTACAAGGAAAGCTGAAGCGGCAGTACCATCAGCAGCAACTTCACTACCAGCATTAAAACCAAACCAACCAAACCATAGTAAAGCAGCACCAAGTGATACTAATACAGGAGAAAAAGGCTTAAGTGCAGATTTTCCATAATCTTTTCTACGACCTAAAATCATAGCTACAACAAAACCAGCTACACCCGCATTAATATGAACAACAGTACCACCAGCAAAATCCATCTCACCAAAGTTTAATGATTCACCACCACCCCATGCCCAGTGAGTAACAGGTGCATAAACAGCTACTATCCATAAAGCTGCAAAGATTAAAAATGTTGAAAATTTAACACGTTCAATCATAGAACCACTCGCGATAGCAACAGCAATAGCTGCAAAAGTTCCTTGAAATGCTACAAAAAGAAGTTCAGGAATTGTACCACTTAAAGAATCAGCAGTAATTCCAGATAACATAACTTTACCTGTACCAATTATATCACCATCACCAAAAGCAATAGAATAACCAACAAGTACCCATACCAAAGTACCAACAGCATAAGCACCTAAACTCATACCAATAGTATTTAGTACATTTTTAGAACGTGTAAGACCACCATAAAATAGTGCCAATCCAGCTGGTGTCATCAACATAACAAATGCTGTAGCAACTAACATCCAAGCAGTATCACCACTACTTAAAGTATCCTCAGCAAGTACCAATGTTGGTAAAGCTAATAATGCAAGAAAAAATTTCTTCATCTAGTATCCTTCATATTTTTATTGCTCAAATTATATCTACTAAATCTACTATATAAGAATATTTTATGATTAATTTTTAATCAATTCATCTCTTTTAGATATATTTTAAATAAATTTATTAATTCATAAAAATATATATAATATATTAAGCCATAATCAGATATTATAAATGAATTAATTTTTAAGATGTAGGTATTATATATGAGCGATTTGCTAAACAACGACGATATACAAACTATCAATATTGAAGAAACTCTCCAAAACAGCTACCTTGATTACTCTATGAGTGTAATTGTTGGTCGTGCCTTACCTGATGTTCGTGATGGACTAAAACCTGTTCATAGAAGAATTCTTTACGCAATGGACAAACTAAACCTTTCTCATGGTGCTAAGTTTAAAAAATCAGCACGTATTGTTGGTGATGTAATTGGGCAGTACCATCCTCATGGTGACAACTCTGTTTATGATGCCCTTGTTCGTATGGCTCAAGACTTCTCCATGAGAATGGAGCTTGTAGATGGTCAAGGAAACTTCGGTTCTGTTGATGGAGACTCTGCAGCAGCTATGAGATATACAGAAGCTCGTATGACTAAATATGCAGGAGAGCTTCTTAAAGACTTAGATAAAAATACTGTAAATATGACAGATAATTACGATGGTACTACTAAAGAACCAGATGTTATGCCTACTCGTGTTCCAAACTTGCTTATAAATGGTTCATCAGGAATCGCTGTTGGTATGGCTACAAATATTCCTCCACATAACCCTCGTGAAATAATGAATGGACTTAAAGCACTTTTAGCAAATCCAAACATTGAACTTATGGAAATAATGGAACATATTAAAGCACCTGACTTTCCAACTGGTGGTATCATTTTTGGTAAAAAAGGTATTACAGAAGCTTATGAAAGTGGTCGTGGTCGCATAAAAGTAAGAGCAAAAACTCACATAGAACAAACTGCGAAAAAAGAGATAATCGTAATTGATGAACTCCCTTACCAAGTAAATAAATCTCGTCTAATTGAAAATATTGCAAATCTTGTAAAAGATAAAATGATAGATGGTGTTTCACTAATCCGTGATGAATCTGATCGTGATGGTATGCGTGTAGTAATCGAGCTTAAACGTGATGCTATGAGTGAGATAGTTCTTAACAATCTATTTAAGCAAACAAGTATGCAAACTACATTTGGTATTATTATGCTATCTATATTAAATCAAGAACCTAGAATCTTTGGAATCATAGATATCTTAAAACATTTTATTAACCATCGTAAAACAATTATTATTCGTCGTACAATTTTTGATCTTGAAAAAGCTAAATCTCGTGCGCATATTTTAGAAGGTCTTAGAAAAGCAATAGATATTATAGATAAAGTTATAAAAACTATTCGTGCATCAGAAGATGAAGAAGATGCTAAAAACAATCTTGTTTCAGAATATGACTTTTCTGAGATTCAAGCTACAAGCATTGTAGCTATGAGACTTGGTCGTTTAACTGGTTTACAAATCAAAAAAATTGAAGAAGAATTAGCTGAACTTGTAAAACTTATTGAGTATTTAGAATCTATTTTAAAAAGTGAAGATGTACTTCATGGAATTATCAATGAAGAGTTTGATGAAGTACTTGCTACTTATGGTGGTAATGAAAGACGTACAGATATTGAAGATGATTATGATGATATAGATATCGAAGATTTAATTCCAAATGAGCCTATGGTAGTTACTATTACTCACCGTGGCTATATTAAGCGTGTACCTCTTGCATCTTATGAAAAACAAAAGCGTGGGGGTAAAGGAAAAACTGCTGTTACAACTTACGAAGATGATTTCATTGAAAATTTCTTTACTTGTAATACTCATGATACTTTACTATTTGTAACTGACCGTGGTCAATTACACTGGCTTAAAGTTTACAGAATTCCTGAAGGAAGTCGTATTGCTAAAGGTAAAGCAGTTGTCAACCTTATAAATCTAGTTGCAGATGAAAAAATATGTTCAGTTATCCCTACTACTGATTTTAGCGAAGATAAAGGTCTTGTTTTCTTTACACAAAAAGGTGTAGTAAAACGTACAAATTTAAGTGAATTTAGTAATATTAGAAGCAATGGTGTTCGTGCTATTGTTTTAGATGATGATGATACTCTAATAACTGCTCATATTGCAAATCAAGATATTCGTTACCTATTTATAGTTACTAAACTTGCTCAATGTATCAAATTTGAAATAGAAAAAACTCGTGAGCAAGGTCGTTCAACTCGTGGTGTTCGTGGTATCAAATTTAAACATGATGATGATGTTGTAATTGATGCAAATATTATTGCAAATGATGAACAAGAAATTTTAGTTATTGCTGAAAAAGGTATTGGAAAACGTACTGATGCTGGTGAATATCGTTTAACTAACCGTGGTGGTTCTGGTGTTATTGCTATGAAAATGACTGCTAAAACTGGTAAAAATATTGTTGGTTGTCTAATGGTAGATGAAGAGATGGATATGATGGCACTTACTAAAGCTGGTAAAATGATAAGAGTAGATATGCAAACTATATCAAAATCTTCTCGTAACACTTCTGGTGTATATATAGTAAAAGGTGATGATGTAGCATCTGTTTCAAGATGTCCTAAACAACCTGAAGAAGAAGATGAAGCTGAAAATAATCTAGGTCAAGGTGAGTTGGTATAATTATTGCTTAAATAATTACATTAAACTCATGTCAAGGAAAAAACCATGAAATATTCTATGTTATTTGTAGCATTTTGTAGCATTTCTTCACTCTTTGGAGCTGAACAATTTAAAACTGTACCTACTCAAGAGATAGAGCAAAACAAAATGCAATTACAACAAGTAAGAGCTGATTTAGCTCAAGCAAATAATGATTTAGCTCAGGCTAATGACATAATAGAGCAAAACACTAGAGAGATGGCTCAAAAAGAGCGTATCTTAGAAAAAGACAATACTATGCATATATCAGTTGTTGGTCAAGGTGTAGCACCAATGAATACAACTTCACCTGCACAAGCTTATGCACTTGCTAAAAGAGCAGCTGTTGCTGATGCGTATAGAGCTATTGCAGAAAAAGTAAAAGGTGTTCGTATTGATGGTCAAGACTTGATTAAAAACATGATGGTAAAACGCTCAACTATTCGTACAAGTGTTAAAGCTATGGTTAGAAATGCAAATGTAGTTGAAACAACTTTTAAAGAGGGATTATGCGAAGTAGAGATGGAAATCATTATCTCTCACTCAGACTTTATCTAGTACTACTATTATCCTCACTTGCACTTAATGCAAGTGAATACCTTATCTCATACAGATATGTTGTCAAAGATGCAATTATCTATAATGAATCTCTTTATATCTCCAAAACAATGAAAAAATGTATTGGGAAACCTCAAAATGAATTAATCTTAGAAAATACAAATGGTAATAATTTAAAAACTATTATCTCTAAAAATAGTGAGCAATTTTACGAGTATATTCATAAACTTGGTCTCAATATCCAACACTCAGAAGAAACAACAAACATGCAAAACACTTCGACAACTATTTTAACTCTAAAAACAACTTGTTTCAAAGTCGATTTTAATGATAATTTTGTTAAAATATCTGCTTTAAAATAAGGGCATAATTCGTGAAAATAGCAATAGTTGAAGACGATATTAATATGAGAAAATCTCTTGAAATCGCTATGGGTGATTATGGAGAGTTTGAAATTAAAACCTTTAAAAATGCAATTGATGCTCTTAAAAATTTAGATGATAGTTTTGATTTAGTAATTACAGATATTAATATGCCAAAAATGGATGGTATTGAATTTGTTAAAGAGTTAAATGGTCGTTATGAAGTTATCATGATGACAGGAAATGCAACTCTTCAAAAAGCTATTGAGTCTATACATCTAGGTGTAAAAGACTTTTTACTAAAACCTTTTGATGTTGATGACTTAGTAAATGCAATCAGAAGAGAAGATAAAGTTCAAACAGTAAAAAAATCTGCTAAAAAGACAAAATCTAAGAAAAAAAGTTCTGGTTTTTTAGGAACTTCAAAAGCTCTAGAATATAGTTTAAATATAGCTAATAAAGCTTGTAAAACTGATGCTAGTATTTTATTGCTTGGTCAAAGTGGGGTTGGTAAAGAGGTATTTGCGACATACATACATGAAAATTCACCACGTGCTAAAAAACCATTTATAGCTATTAATATGGCAGCAATTCCAGATAATTTAATAGAAAGTGAATTATTTGGTTTTGAAAAAGGTGCTTTTACTGATGCAGTTGAAGCAAAAGCGGGTCAATTTGAACAGGCAAACGGTGGTACACTTTTTTTAGATGAAATTGGAGAGATGCCTTATGGTGTTCAAGCTAAACTTTTAAGAGCTTTACAAGAAAAAGAGGTTCGTCGTCTAGGTTCATCAAAAACTATCAAAATAGATATACGCATAATTTCAGCGACAAATGCAAATCTTGATGAGAAGATAAAAAATGGAGGATTTCGTGAAGATTTATACTATCGTTTAAATACGATACCTCTTGAAATCCCTACGCTTAAAGAGCGAAAAGATGAGATACTAAGTATTGCAAATGCAATGAGTGAACAAAACTGTACAAAATATGGGTTTGACTTAAAAACATTTTCCAAAGAGGCACAAAGTGAACTTTTAGACTATTCTTGGCCTGGAAATATTCGTGAGCTAATTTCTGTTGTAGAACGTGCTGTGATTTTAAGTGAAACTCAAGAGATACAAAAAAATGAACTTTTTTTAAGTAATAGAAGATAAGGATTAAAATGAAAAAATATAATGTAGCAGTAGTTGGAGCAAATGGAGCAGTTGGAGAAGAGATATTATCAGTACTTTCAGAGATTGATTTTCCACTAAATAAACTTGTTCCATTAGCAAGTGCTAGAAGTGTTGGAAAAACTGTAGAATTTAACGGTAAAGAGATAGATATAATTGAACTAACTGAAGATGTATTTGCTAAAGAAGAAGTAGATATTGCACTTTTTTCTGCTGGTGGAAGTGTTAGTGCAAAATTTGCACCTGATGCTGTTAAAGCTGGGGCAGTTGTGATTGACAATACTTCACATTTTAGAATGATGGATGATGTTCCTTTAGTAGTTCCAGAAGTAAACCCTGAAGATATAGCTAAATGGAAACAAACAGGAGTTATAGCCAACCCTAACTGTTCAACTATTCAAATGGTTCAAACTCTAAAACCACTTGATGATGCTTATGACCTAGTTCGTGTTGATGTTTCAACTTACCAAGCAACTTCTGGTGCTGGAAAAACTGCTATGGAAGAGTTAGTAAATCAAATGCAAGATTTCTTTGCTTTTAAATTAAGTGATAGTGAACACAAATCATTTAACCAACAAATTGCACTTAATGTAATCCCTCAAATTGATGTATTTATGGAAAATGGATACACTAAAGAAGAGATGAAAATGGTGAATGAAACTACAAAAATCATGCACAAAAATATAGCACTTTCAGCTACTTGTGTTCGTGTACCAACTCTTCGTGGTCATGCAGAAGCACTAACACTTACTTTTGATAGTGAAGTTCAAGCAGATGAAGCTAGAGAAGTTTTAGCTAAAGCTCCTAACCTTGTTATCCTTGACAAACCAGAAGAGGCACTTTACCCAATGCCTGCAACTTGTGTAGATATGAATGAAACTTTTGTTGGGCGTATAAGAAATGATACTTATGCTAAAAATATATTACATTTATTTATAGTTGCTGATAACCTTAGAGTTGGGGCTGCTACAAATGCTGTTCGTATCGCTCAAAAATGGGTAGAAATGGAAGAAGCTAAATAATGATAGAAAAAATATTTGAAAGTTCTCTTTGGTCTTCAAGATTTATAGTAATATTATCTGTAATTTTTGGTCTTGTTGGAGCAGTAGTTCTTTTTATAGTAGCTTCTTTTGATATATATGATACAACAAAATTTGTACTCAGTACATACTTAAACCATGCACATCCTCATAATTTTCATGAAGATGTAGTTGGCGGGATTATAGGAGCTGTTGATTTATACCTTATTGGTGTAGTAATGCTACTATTTTCTTTTGGTCTTTATGAACTTTTTATATCTGAGATTGATGATGCAAAAGAGATAGATGGTAAAGAAAATAAAATTTTAGCTATCCATTCACTTGACCAATTAAAAGATAAAATATCTAAAGTAATTGTAATGGTACTTGTTGTTGGTTTTTTCCAAAAAGTTGGACACACAGAGTATAATGGTGCCTTAGATATGCTATACTTCGCGTTATCAATAACAGCTGTTTCGGTTGGTTTATTTTTTCTTGGTAAAGTAGGGAAACACTAGATAGTTCGTAAAAGGAACAAAGTCCCTTTTACTTCGCCGACAACGCTATGGCGACTAAAGATTAATTTTATAAAAAATTAAAATATTTCAAATTAGGAAATTTATATGAGTAAAATATTTGTAGATGCATGTTTTGGTAAAGAAACTCCATACACTCCAGTATGGATGATGAGACAAGCTGGTAGATACTTACCAGAGTACATGAAAGTTAGAGCAGAAGCTGGAAACTTTTTAAATCTTTGTCATGACCCTAAAAAAGCTTGTGAAGTAACACTTCAACCATTAGATATTGTTGGCGTTGATGCTGCAATTTTATTTTCAGATATTTTAGTAATTCCTGATGAAATGGGAATGGATTTATCTTTTGTAAAAGGTGAAGGTCCTAAGTTTTCTGACCCCATTAAAACACAAGCTGATGTAGATAGACTTATAGGTGGTGATGAAGCAGCGAGTAAACTTACTTATGTTTTTGACACAATTAAACTTATAAAAGAAGATTTAGATAAGCGTGGCGGAGAAACTGCACTTATCGGTTTTACTGGCGCTCCTTGGACACTTGCTACTTACATGATTGAGGGTGAAGGTACAAAAACTTACAATATTTGTAAAAAAATGATGTATTCAAATCCTGATTTACTTCATAAAATTCTTGCAAAAGTAACTGAAGTTGTAAAACTTTATATGGAAAAACAAATCCAAGCTGGAATAGATGTTGTTCAAATTTTTGATTCATGGGCAGCAGCTATTGAACCTGGTAAATATGATGAATTTTCATGGAAATATATGGTTGAAATTGCTGAATACTTAAAAGAAAAATACCCACACATTCCTATAATAATGTTTCCAAAAGGCATACCTGCATTTTTAGATAAGGTATATGGTAATTTTGATGTATTTGGTGTAGATTGGTCAACTCCTATGGCATTTGCCAAAGAAAAACTAGGTGATAAATATGTCCTTCAAGGAAATATGGAACCATGTCGCTTATACTCAAAAGAAGCTACAACTCACTGCGTAGAAGTTATACAAGAGACTATGCAAGGAAAACGTCATATCTTTAACTTAGGTCACGGAATACTTCCTGATGTTCCTGTTGAAAATGCAATACACTTCGTTAGAGAGTGTCAAAGAGTTAGTAAAAAATAGTGAAAACAATTTTTGGTCCCATAAACTCAAGAAGATTTGGTTCTTCTTTGGGTATCGACCTATCCCCTGCCCTAAAGCAGTGTAATTTTGACTGTCTATACTGTGAACTAGCACCATCTGCTACAGTTTCTAAACAAACAAATACTGTAGATATACCTACTATTATAACTGAACTAAAAGAGCATTTAAATGATAAAATAGATGTCATTACTCTAACTGCAAATGGTGAACCAACTCTTTATCCAAAACTAAATGAACTTATTGAAGAAATAGATAAAATAAAGAATAATACTCAAACCTTAATCCTAACAAATTCAGCTTCACTTATTGATAAAAAAGTTTTTTCTGCACTTCTAAAACTAGATCAAGTCAAGCTTTCATTAGATGCTGTAACCCCTCATATATTTAAAAAAATTGATAGACCTCATGAGGATATAATTGTTGAAGATATTGTTAATAAAGTTATAGAATTTAGTAAGATATTTAAAGGAAAACTTTTTATTGAAATTTTATTTGTTCATGAGTTAAATGACTCAATAGATGAAATATCTAAACTTAATAAAGTACTTTTACAAGTAAATGCCTCAAGAATAGACTTAGGCACTATAGATAGACCACCAGCTTATCCAGTTTCTGGTATAAGCTATAAAGAGCTACATGAAGCATCTCTAATGTTTGACAACTCTCTCCCAATACATATAGCATCAAGAGTTCATGCAGAACCAAACAACTCATCTTACTCTAAAGAGGAAATTTTAAATACACTCGATAAACGACCTTTAACACAAGATGATATCAATTTATTATTTGATGATGAAAGTAAAAAACTTCTAAAAAATATGATTCTTGAACAAATAATAGTTTTAAAGCATATCGGAAAACTTGAATTTTTTATACCTGCCATAAACAAAATAAGAAAAAGAAAGAAACAAGCATAAAAGCTTGACTTTTTAAAATTCATAAAGTATAATTTCGTCCTATCAACAAATGTTCCGGATTAGCTCAGCGGTAGAGTAGGTGACTGTTAATCACTTGGTCGCTGGTTCGAATCCAGCATCCGGAGCCATTCAAATCCCCTATTTTAAGACACTTTAAGCACT
>Ga0256826_1002068_pt1 | contig 12346 bp, 11 predicted proteins | sample CV79metaG_FD_185975 | JGI IMG/M metagenome (GOLD analysis project Ga0256826, IMG submission 185975) | Hydrothermal vent microbial communities from East Pacific Rise, Pacific Ocean - CV79 | ecosystem: Environmental > Aquatic > Marine > Hydrothermal vents | place: Pacific Ocean: East Pacific Rise... | reverse complement strand
AGCCATATCATCTGTCACATTTGCCATTACACAAGGATGAAACATACGACCTTCACGGTGAGGTGGGAGAAGTGGCTGGGCACCCTCTTCTATGGCTGATTCTACCCAATCCATAGCACGCTCAGCAGCTTCATCATCTATAAGTGGACCCATAAAAGTATCATTCTCATAGGGACTTCCAACGACAAGTTTTTTTGTAGCTTCGGCCATTTTTTGTGCAAAATCATCGTAGATATCTGCATTTACATATATGCGTTGTAATGATATACATACTTGACCAGAGTTTACAAATGCACCTAAAGCACAGCGATCAGCCGCTAAATCCAAGTCTGCAGTAGATGAAACATAAGTAGCTGCATTTCCACCAAGCTCTAAACTTACTTTTTTAATTCCTGCAGATTTTGTGATGATATTTCCAACAGGGACAGAACCTGTGAAACTAATAACACGAGGAATATCTGAAGTTATAAGAGCTGAACCTACCTCAGCATCACCATATACAACTGAAAGAGCATCTTTAATAGCATACTCGCTATCTATAAAAAGTCTTGCAAATTTATAGGCAGTAAGTGGTGCTTCAGGAGTTGGTTTAAGTACCACTGTATTTCCCGCTACAAGGGCAGGTGCAAGTTTATGTGCTACAAGGTTTAGAGGAAAATTAAAAGGAGTGATGGCTACTACAACACCAGCAGGCTCACGAGTAAAAAATGCTGTTGTCTTTTTACCACTCGCCATTGCATCTGTGTTTATAGTCTCCCCATGCATAGTTCTCATAGTCTCAGCCGAAAGAGTGACTGTCTCTATACAGCGATCAACTTCTATACGGGAAAAAGTGATAGGTTTTCCGACCTCATCAGTCAAAGTTTTTGCTATATCCTCTCTATTTTCACGAAGTTTTTGTGCTACATCTAAGAGCCAAGAACAGCGCTGTGCAAGTGTCGAGGCTTTAGCATCTTTAGTTGCATCTTGAGCAATTTTAAGAGCTTTTAAAGCATCATCAGCACTACAGATAGGAGCAGTTGAAACAACTTCACCACTATATGGACTTACTCTCTCACTGTTTGTATCAGTTATAGCTTCTTGTGAGCCAAAAAATATTTTTGCTTGCATAAAAAATCCTCTAAATATATTAGATAAATTATAGCATTTGTAAGTAAAAAAAGAGTTTTAAAATTATAAAGTAATGTTTTCGAGAAGCTCTATGTTTTGAGGTGTTACAATAATAGCATCAAGAGTAAAGTCACAATCAAGAGAGTTTTTTTTCATATAAACATAAGCGGTTTTGATAAGTTTACTTACCTTAGAAGGTGTAATGTTTTGAACAGCCAGTTCATAATTTTCTCCACTCTTTACCTCAATAAAGTGAAGTACATCATCTTTAGAAGTGATAATGTCAATCTCACCAAAACGAGAGTAGAAGTTTCGTTCCACTACTATATAATTATTATTTAAAAGAAACTCGCAAGCTTTATCTTCTGCGATATTTCCTTTAGCCCTAGACATCTAGCAGTTAATCACTTCAACTTTTATTGTCTTAAATGCAGCAGTTAATATAACTTCATCAGCTGCATCTCCAAAGAGTGCATTGATTCTTGAACTTGCATGATGGAATGTGGCGAAGAGTGTTTTAGGTTGTACTTTATCAGTTATTTTTATAGTAAGTGGATTTGTCTCTCCAAACTCACTTTTAAGAATGACTTTTTCGCTCGTAAAATCAGCTGCATCCTCTTCACATACAAGAAGAATATCTTCATCGTAGCGTTTCATAAGATTTGGACTTCTTGAAGTCTGTGCTGCATTGTTATAGTGTGCAAGTGTACGACCAGTACTTAAATGGTAACCAGTAAGTTTTTTCTCCATGATCTCTTTGATCATACCACGGAGTTTATACTGGTTATATTTAAAGTGACCAAGACCATCGTCTGTACGGAAGTCTAGTTGGTGAAGAATTGGTGTGTCTTCAGTATGAACTGGCCACTGTAGTCCACGTTTACGGTGTTTCTCAAGTCTATGATAGTCAGCACCTGAGAAGCGTCTATAGGCCACTTTTTGAACCTCTTCCCATACATCTTTAGAAGTTTTATAGTTAGCGTCTCCACCCATTTTTTGGTCAAGCAGAGTAAGAACTTCCCAGTCATCAGGTAGGTCTGATTTTACTAGAGGCTGAGAGAGGTGAAGTCTTCTCATAGCGTTTACATAAACACCCGTTTTCTCATAAGCAGATTTTACACCAACAACAATATCAGCACGATTTGCAATATCTGTCATAAAAAGTTCTTGAACAAAAATCATATCAAGCTTCTCAAATGCACGATCTATCTTGTTAAGATTTGGATGTATATGTGTTAAATCTTCACCGATGTTAAGAACAACTTTCACTCTATCTTTAAGCATCTCATCAACAAGTTGAGGAGTCATTAGACCAATCTCTTTTGGCGTTTGATAATCAGGATCGAAGTATGGAAGCATCCCCATATCACAAGTCCCCTGTACATTGTTTTGTCCACGAAGAGGCATAAGCCCTGCTCCAGATTTTCCGATATTTCCTGTCATTAGTGCTAAATGAACCATAGCCATAACGGAGTAAGAACCATCTATATGCTCAGTTATTCCAAGTCCCCAAAATATCATCGACTTTTTAAGTGCATACTCACGAGCTACTTTTTTAATCATCTTTGAGAGATACTCATACCCTTCTATATTGTTATAGTAATCAGGATTAGCATAGGGGTCGTTCATGATTTTTTCTTTAAACTCGAGAAATCCAGCAGTTCTGTCTTCCACAAAACTCTCATCATAAAGCTCTTCATCCATAATGACATATGCCATCATGTTTAGAGTAAGAAGGTTTGCCTCATGAGGCATAATAGCCTTGTACTTTGCAAAACGGTGGAGTTTAATCTCACGAACATCAAAAACAGCTAGATTATCGTGCTCACGTGCCACATCGATGATACGGTTAGCGATGATTGGGTGTGCTTCTGTTGTGTTTGAACCGATAACAACCATAAACTCAACATTATAGATGTCATTGTAAGGATTTGTCGCTGCACCCTCACCAATAGTCACTTTCATACCACTAAGTGATGGAGAGTGACAAACACGAGCACAGTTATCAACATGTGGAGAGTTTAGTGTGTGGCGAGTAAACTTCTGGAATAGATATGCAGACTCACAAGAACTTCTAGCCCCACCTATAGAACAAATGGACTTTCTACCATATTTTTCTTGAGTTTTTTTCATCATCATAGCAGCTGCAGTCGTTGCAGACTCTAAGTTTGTCTCAACCCAAGTCTCATCTAAATCTGTTAAAGTTGAAGAAATAGCTTCTTTAATCTCAGGATTTTTTTCTAACCAAGATTTTCTTATGCGAGGTATACGGAGTCTATCATCAGAATCAACAAAATCAAAACCATACTTACCTTTAATGCAGAGCTTACCTTGAGAAACAACACCATCAGGATGAGCAAAAATCTTTACGATTTTATTCTCTTTTGTGTCAACATGCGCGGCAATATCACACCCTACACCACAGTATGTACATACACTATCTATTGTTTCTATATTTTCCATAAAATTATCCTAGATTTATTTGCCAAATTCTACAGTTGTTTATCTTAAAATGCTTGGAATCAAATCTAAAACCGGAATGATTAAATAAAATATAAGAGTACTAAGATATTATATTTTCTAATTTAAGGAGTGATACTTGGATAAAAGTAAGTTTTTAAGTCATAGACTTTTAGGGTATGGAACGACTGAGTCTACTATAGAAGCTCTCAGTAGTGCTATGAATTCTGATGCACTTTATCTTGAAGTTGACACTAGAGTTTCTAAAGATGGTGTGATTTACATCAACCACAATCCAACTATAGAGTCTAAAAGATCTTCACTTAGCATAGCTCGTAATGATTCAAAAAGAATTGATAAATTTATACAAAAGCACTCTCTTAACACTCCAAAACTTGATGACTTTTTAAATATGTACACAAAAAGAAAAAATAAACGCCAAGTACTGATGCTAGATATTAAAGATTTTGGCTTTGAGAAAGAGCATCTTTTTTTTGTAAACAAATACAGATTAGAAAAAAATATAGCATGGGTATCTTGGATACCCCAAGCACTTCTTACATTAGAAAAACTCTCTGCAAATTCAACAAAATTTCTCTCTTATATGCCAGTAAATGACTTTTTTGCCAACTTCACTCGTAACATCTCTATAAAAAAAGTCCCCTTTGTTCCCATCGTTCTCATTGGTGAGTATTTTTATAAAAAGCCTCTTGGTAAGTTTACTCATGGTTATCAACATGCTTACTTTTCAAAAGAGTTAAACCACGAACTCATAGCAATGCTTAGTAAAAACGGTGGAGGTGTCTGTATTTCTAAAAAGATTTTAACACACGAGCTTATAGAGTTTAATAAATACCATAACATTAAAACAGCTGTATTTGCAGCAGAAGACAAACAAGAGTATAAAAAACTCTCTAACTTTGGTACAGACATCATTTTTTGTGACTTTGTAGATAGTGAACTAAAATGATAAATTTCAACTTAAACTATATCGGTCAAGAGTACTCATGGCTTTTTTATCTTGCTCTACTCTCCGTGCTTCAGCATATAATAACAGCATACCTTGTAAGTAATGATGCAAAAGACACACAAAAAGTATCTATCCATACTATCGAGACGATGGAGATTGCTCATCCAAATTTCACGAGATATGTAAGCTATCTACAAGACCATTTTTACTGGTTTTGGAATATCTTTCCCATTATATTTTTTGCACATTTTCTCTACATAGATTATTCATGGTCAGCATGGATGCAAAGTCTCTTTTTGTTAGATATAAATGAGCAGATTAAAGAGCTCTATACTGACTTTTTTTATTCAACATATTCTCAGGCTATTGATAGTTTTATCTTAATTTTCATCTCTTTCGTTTCACTCTATTTTGGTTATTTTGGGCAGGATAAAAAGCATAAAATGATGATGCAAGAAAAAAATGAACTCTACTGGTGGTCAAAAAAATTCAATTCAAAAATATACTTCTTAAGAAAAATATTTTTAGTGACAAACCTTATACTAATTGGTTACCTTACCTATCTAATTACAAAAATATCTATCTTTTTAGGTATGATTTTAAGGTTTGAAAAACTCAATGTTTTTCCTTTTCATGTAGATGGTTATGGTGGTTTTCATTTTTTTATGGAGATAACCTCTATACTTATAGCAATGTATCTTCTACGTGCTTCTATGGGTATTATTGGACTTGATGACCATAAAGATCAAGGAACTATGCATAAGGTTGGAGATTGGGCAAATATTATATATCTACCCTTTGCTATTGGAATTTTCTCTCTCTTGATTTATCAAGTAAAAAGGCATCTATCTTTAGCAAATGAGGCCTATAATATTGACCAATACCTCTCACTAGAAAACTTTAATGCTTTCATTATAAAATTTCAAAACAGTACAGATCAAGTATCCGTACTAAATGAGTTTAATAATTACTTCAGAATTCTTAATAACAACTCCTTTCCAATAGATATAACTATGTTTTATAATACTGCATTTACAGCAGTTATGCCAATATCTATATGGTTTTTAATAGAGAACTTTAAGGGTCAAATAAAAGAAGAGATTAAAGAGAATATCGAAGATGAAATTGAAAATGAAAAAAATAAACTCTAACGAAATAGAAGTAGTATTTTCTCCCTAAGCAATGCCGGAAGGAAATTTACAAAACGGATGAAATAGTAGAGTTTAAGAGGGAAAGCATAAAATTCTCTGTTCTTTTCAATAGCATTTTTTATCTTAGACACACCCTCTTGTGTAGAGTAGATAAATGGCATTTTAAACTCATTTTGGTCTGTCATCTCACTCTTGATAAATCCAGGTAAAATCGTTATAACTTTTATACCATATGCTTTATACTTGTACCTTATACCCTCAGCATAAGCATTTAAAGCTCGTTTAGAGGAACTATACAACTCAGAACTTGGCATAGAAATAAGCGAGGCTAAAGAGGACATAAATACTATTTTACCACGACCAACTTCACAAAAAACAGGCAACAGTACTTCTAAAATTGCATGATTTGAGAGGACATTTACATCATAAATATTTTTAAAACTCTCTATAGTTGGTATATCACTCGAACCACCTGTTGCCACACCAGCATTTAGTATAAGTATATCTACAAATCCAATAGTTTTGATTTTTTCTTGAAGGGTTTTGAAGTCAGTAACATCTGCTACTATTATATCTATATTTTTAACACTCTCGTAAAGCTCTTTACGAAGTTCAAGAAGTCTATCTTCACGACGAGCGAGAAGAATTAACTCATTTTCTAATGAAGCATATTGGCGAGCAAGTTCTGCTCCTAAACCACTACTAGCACCAGTTATTAAGATTTTCATCTTAAGCTATACAATCCTAATCATAACAGGACGAGCATTTACAAAGTCAAGTGCTTCAAGAGCATCTATCATAGACTGTATATCACTCTCTTTAGCGATATGAGTAGAGATAAGAAGGTTTGCACTTGAGTTATCACTTGGACGTTGAAGCATTGTCTCAATAGAGATATTTTTATCTTCAAATATTTTAGTGATTCTAGCTAAAACTCCAGCTCTGTCACTTACATTTACACGTAAGTAGTATTTTGACTCGATGTTTGCAGATGGTTTGAGAGTAAGTTTACTCCCTTCCATTGGTCTATCAAACCCAAGCATTGGAGTTGATTTTCCACTTCTTGCGATGTCAATGATGTTAGCAACAACAGCAGATGCAGTAGCATCTCCACCAGCACCAGGACCATAGTAAAGAGTCTCACCAACTTTATCACCAACAACAGATATAGCATTCATAACACCATCTATCTTAGCTATCATCTCTTCTTGTTTAATGAGACAAGCATGGACACGAAGTTCAACTTCATTTCCATCTTTTTGAGCAATTCCTAGAAGTTTTATGGCATAACCAAACTCTTTAGCAAAAGCGATATCTTCACTTCTTACATTGTCAATTCCCTCTATGAGAATATCTTCTGGTTTAGCGTCAATACCATAAGCGATAGAAGCTAAGATGAGAAGTTTATGAGCAGCATCAAAACCACCAACATCAAAAGATGGGTCAGCTTCAGCATAGCCTAAATCTTGTGCTTCTTTAAGTATCGCATCATATGAAACGCCATTGTTTGTCATCTCTGTCATCATATAGTTACAAGTACCATTCATAATGCCCATGATAGACTCAATATGATTAGCAGATAGACCATCACGAAGAGCATTAATGATAGGAATTCCACCAGCAACAGAAGCTTCATACTCAAACGCTATGTCTTTGGCGATAGTTTGGAGTTCATAACGATGGTAAGCGAGAAGTGCTTTGTTTGCAGTAACAACTGCTTTTCCAGCATTCAGAGCTTTTTTAACAACTTCAAAAGGCTCTTCAACCCCACCCATAAGCTCAACAACGATGTCAATTTCTGGATCATTGAGGACATCATCTACATTGTCTGTTATGATGATGTCAAGACCTCTATCTTTGTTAAGGTTCTTTACAACACCACTTTTTACTACAATGTCTACACCAGCACGAGCAGAGATAACATCAGCATTATCTCTTAGTATCTCAGCTACACTTGTTCCAACAGTTCCAACACCAATTATTCCAACTTTCATCATTTACTTAGCCTCATCTTCTAAAGTTTTCAAAAACTTTTTAATATTTTTAGCCGCTTGACGAATACGGTTATCGTTTTCAATGAGAGCAATACGAACATAGTTCTCACCATAGGCACCAAATCCAATCCCAGGAGCGACACAAACACCAGCTTCAACAAGTAGGCGTTTAGAGAATTCTAATGAACCTAGATGCTCAGCAACTGGAGGAAGTTTTGCCCAGATAAACATTGATGCCTGATTACGTCTAATAGACCAACCAGCTCTCTCAAATGCTTCAATACAGACATCTTGACGATGGTCATACTTATCTGTTATATCTTTTACACACTGCTGATCACCATTAAGTGCAACAGTAGCTGCAACTTGAATAGGAGTAAACATCCCATAATCTAACCAGGACTTAATCTTTTGTAGTGCACCAATAAGTTTAGGATTTCCAACAAAGAAACCTACCCGCCATCCTGCCATATTATAAGACTTACTAAGAGTAAAAGACTCAACTGCAACATCTTTTGCACCCTTAACACTCATAATAGACGGTGTTACATAACCATCAAAAGTGATATCACCATAAGCGATGTCAGAGATAATGTAAAAACGTTCTTTTTTCGCCATAGCAACAAGACGTACATAAAACTCTTGAGTTACTGTAACTGTAGTAGGATTATGAGGGAAGTTTACAAGTACATACTTAGGACGAGGAGAAGTCTCTTTAAAAACTCTGTCAAGGTTTTCAAAAAATTTATCTTCATCAAGTTTATAATCTTCATCAAATTCTATTCCAAATTTAACAACATTTCCACCAGCGAGGATGAAAGAAAACTCATGAATAGGGTAAGTAGGATCAGGAACAACTGCAACATCACCAGGATTTGTTATAGCATATGTAAGGTGAGCATAGCCCTCTTTGGATCCCATAGTGGCAACACACTCTGTTTCAGGATTTAAAACACAATCATATCGGCGTTCATACCAGTCAGCTATCGCCTTAAGAAGTTTTGGAATACCTTTTGAAGTTGAGTAACCATGTGTTTTAGTCTTTTGAGCGGACTCTACAAGTTTTTCACGAATATGCTCTGGAGTATCTCCATCAGGATTTCCCATAGAAAAGTCAATTACATCAGCACCAGCACGACGCTCTGCCATTTTAAGTTCATTAACCTCAGCAAATACATACTTCGGAAGTCTTTTCATTCTGTCAAATTCTATTTCATCAAACATTTTATATCCTGTAAAATTATTAATGCTATTTTAGCGAAAAATCTTTAGAGTAAGATAATGAGAAGATTACTACTTTGTCCCACTCGGATATAGTACAAGTTCATCACGCACATTTTTAAGAGTATAGAGATCTGCTATTTTTATATATTTTGCATTTTGAGGGATATTTAGCTTAATATCTCTATAAATATCATCTCTTTTTAAGACCTTTAAAAGATGAAGAGAAGCATCATAGTAAGCTATATAAGGGTACCAACGATTTCGTCTACTACTTTTAATATTTAAAGTTTTAACCTTTGAAACATTAAGCCAGTGTGCATATAAAGAGCGTTTCAACTTTACTTGTACTTTACTTTGAAGCTCTTGTATATTTAAATAGCCTCTATCCATATCCACAATATAAGTCCACTCATATGCTGAATTTCTTTCAATATCGATAATCTTACAACCACTCTCATTTAACTCTTTTTCTAAAATAAGAGGATCTGTTGCATATTCAGATGTTAAAGTAATGTTCCAAGTAAACTCTGAAGCATCAAGATTTGATGCAGTAGTTACATAACGATAATAGCCTATATTTCTAAGAGTGTCACCCATGATTTTTACAAAAAACAGAGGTGCTCCACTTGTTTTAAAGTTAAGTTTTAATTCTCTAGGCTTATTAAAAAAAAGCTTCAAAAGACCATTCTCTTTGAGTGTTTGAATTACTTCAACAGTATCGACCCTTTGGTTCTCATAAAAAGCTGATTTTGGATCAAAAATAACATTTATAAAATCAATGTTTTCACTATATGTTGCCTCATCTAAAAAACTTTTTATCTTACTTGTTAAAGGATCTTCTGTAACTACAACATCTTCAATTAACTCTATTTGATCTGCATAAATAGAACTAAATATGAAAAATAAAGAGAGTAAAACCTTTACCATTTACGACCTTTATTTAACTTTTTAAATTCTCGAATTGTCACTGGAGTAAGTTTATTGTTTTTATATAAAAAACGAACTTTACTACGAGATGAAAACTTTTGAAGTTCGCCATTTACATACATATTTACATAACCATGTCCAAATAGTAATAACCAAGTTTTTGAAGGATCTAAGGTTTTTTCACCTCTCATTACTCTCTGATAGTGTTTATTTGTTCTAACATCAATATAGCCAAACCAAACTTTAGATTTTGATACTATTTTAAATGATTTTTCTATCGCTTTTGGTTTAACTATTTCAACTATTGTTTCTTCTATAGTCTCATTAAAATCATCAACGGACGTGTTAGTTTCTAAAGTAGTATTATTTTCTTCTATGATTGCAACGGGTAGTGGCTCAATATTTTTTGTGACATTTTCTATTAAAGTATCATCAATAGGTGCTTCTAAAACCTTATCGCTAAAAAGAGTAAACTTTAAAAGAAGTGCTACAACAAAGATAGCTATTATTATCAAAAGATATAAACTTTTATTTCCTCTCTTTTTTTGTGCTACTACAAAAAGTCCCTCATTTACACTCTGCTTTTTTTTCTCATCAAAGTATCTTAATCCAGACCTAGTTAGTTCACTTAAATCTTGCTGATACTCACGCTCCAGTATTGAAATAAATCCAATAAACTGAACTTTAGAAAAACCTTCAAAACTACCGTGAAGCATGGATTGAACATATTTTATAGGTATATGTGTTGCCTCATATATCTTCTGTGCACCAATACTCTGTAGTATCTGAAGTTCTTCGTCCATTATCGCATCCTATCCATTAAAATTGCACCTGCCACACTTACATTTAGTGAGTCAAATTCATGTTTCATTTTTATACTTACTGCACAGTCTAGTTTAGAAACTATTCTAGAAGTAAGACCCTCTCCTTCACTTCCTAAAACTAGTACTTTTTTCTTATCGATACGAGTCTCACGTATATCCATTCCACTCATATCTGCACCATATGTTGTGAAGCCTGACATCTTAAAGTCATTTAAGACATCGTGAATATTATGCTCAATAGCAAAAGGCATATCATACAATGCACCTGTACTTGTTCGCATAATTGTGTCAAGAGGAAGTTGCTTCACTCCACAAGCAACTATAGCATCTACACCCATAGCATAAGCACTTCTTACAAGTGCACCGATGTTTCCAACATCAGTAAGACCTGAGAGAATAAGTACAAATTTTTTCTCTAAAAAAAAGTCATACTGTTGAAGATGAACATCTTCTACTTCAGCTAAAAATCCTTGATGAGAAGCATTTTTACACATTTTTTGTGCAGCTTCATTAGGAATACGTTTAATCTCAAATCCCATTTTCATAAGACGAGAATACTCTTTTTTCTCTAGCTCTTTAGCGAGATAAAGTTTTTTGATTTTATTTGGATATTTATTTATTAAATAATATATTGGTTGTTTTGCATAAATTAACATAGGAGTATTTTATCTAAAAAAAGCGTTAATTTAGTGACTTATAAAGAGAAGTTCAGAAATTATTCTATTTCAAGTAGTCTCTGATAGCAGGCTTTTGTATTTTCACCCGTTATTTTACTAATGAGTTTAGCTTGAACCTTCTTTGGTAGATCTAGGGCTAAGATATCTTTTTGAGTGATTGCAGAGTCAGCTTGAGTCTCTCCAGCCGAAATTACCACTACCCACTCTCCACGAGAGTTTCCCGACAAGTGAGTAAGTGCATCTTTTGCTGTACCACGAAAGTACTTCTGATACTTCTTAGTAAGCTCTTTTGCTAAAAATATTTCACGATTTGGTTCTTCTATGTTTATCTCTAAAAGAAGTTTCTCTAGACGATGAGGAGACTCATAAAGAACTGTAGTAAAACCATTATGCAGTGCTTTTTGTAATCCATTTGCACGAGATGCACCCTTATGGTCTAAAAATCCCAAGAAAAGCATCTTAGTCTCCTCAAATCCTGCTGCAACAAATGCTGTAAGAACAGCATTAGCACCGGGGAGAACATCAAATGCTATATTTTTTTCTAAACAGTAAGCTACAAGTGCTTGACCTGGGTCACTTACTCCTGGCATTCCTGCATCACTAGCATAAATAACATTTGAGTCAAAAAAATCAGGTGATAGTTTTTCAATAAAATGTTTTTCATTATGGGAATGTAGTGATATAAATTCTTGATCTTCTTTAAAAACTGTGCTGTAACGTTCTTTAAGTATATGGATTAGTTTTTTTGTAACACGAGTATCTTCACAGAGGAGTATATCAGCTTCACTCAGAAGTTCAATACTTCTAAGTGAAATGTCGCCTATGTTACCAATGGGAGTTGGAACTAGACTTAGCAAGAAAAATTCTTAACTATTTTTTAGCATAACGAGCGTTAAATTTCTCGATTCTACCAGCTGTATCTACCATTCTTTCAGAACCTGTGAAGAATGGGTGACACTCATTACAGATGTCAATTTTAAGTGTATCTTGAGCTGCTTTGTTCTCAAAA
>Ga0256826_1002067_pt1 | contig 12350 bp, 12 predicted proteins | sample CV79metaG_FD_185975 | JGI IMG/M metagenome (GOLD analysis project Ga0256826, IMG submission 185975) | Hydrothermal vent microbial communities from East Pacific Rise, Pacific Ocean - CV79 | ecosystem: Environmental > Aquatic > Marine > Hydrothermal vents | place: Pacific Ocean: East Pacific Rise... | reverse complement strand
TAGGGACTATGCTTTAATTCTTTTTCTTTATGCCTCTGGTTGTCGTGTTTCAGAAGCACTTTCAGTAAGAAGAGAAGACCTCAATGAGGGTTGGCTAAAGATTCGTTTTGCCAAAGGACAAAAAGAACGCATGGTTCCAATAGCACCCATTGCTGTTCAAGCTGTAGAAGCCTACTTAGACCAAGCTTCTATGCAAAGTGAGTTTATTTGGTTAAACTATAGAGGAGAAGCCTTAAGCCGTATCTCTGCCTATAAGATTGTCAAGACCTATCTTAATGTTTCACCTCATGTGTTGCGTCACTCTTTTGCTTCAGCACTCATTTTAGGAGGTGCTGACCTACGTGTGGTTCAAGAGCTACTTGGACACTCTTCTCTGGAAACGACACAGATTTACACCCACATTCAGCAAGAGAACCTTGCCCAAACCATTAACAGTTACCACCCACTCGCCTAAAGGAAAAATATGAAAGAGATTGTTCACTTACTTCAAGAGAAAAAACTGGTTTTTAAATCGTTAAAAAACATTGCACCTAAAGAGCTGGGTACACGTAAAAAAATCCATATCTATATAGGCGTCGATTTAAAAAAGTATTATGCGTGTATACTGCACATTAGTAAGAAGAGTCGTATTTTAAGTAAAGAAGCACTAGAAATTATGGAGTTGCATCAAAAATTGGAGCAATATAACGATAGTAAAATTAATAAAAAATATATTTACATTCAAGCCCCACTCTGCTCTAAAGCCAAAGCTTTATTTCAAGAGCAAAAGTGGACAGTTTGGCATGAAGTGCCTAACTAGCGTCCTGTGTAAGAGTAGAAGAGTGCTTTTTTAAGACGAGAAAATACCTGCCATCTGTCTTGTGGTCTAATAGCAAAACAACCATAACTGCGTCCTAATCGTTGAACATACCATGCTGTATGTAAAAGAATATCTCGCTTTTTAGCATTTCTATTTTTCCACTCTAAACCTTGTACCCCTAAGTACTTATATTTTTTCTTATAGGTTACCCCTTCTCTTGCTCCAATTTTGAAAAAACCAAAAGGAGTCATATGCGAACCATGTCTGTTGCTTGAATGCCAAACACGTCCTCCTTTTTGTCCTGACTTTACCCCGTGTGCAAGAAAATATCTTCTAACTTTTCCCGTATGCAAATTTACAATATAAAGACGTTTTGTAGTTGCTCTTTTTGTATAGTCTGCTATGGCAATGTAGTCTGGTGACAAATGCTTTTTATAACGGTTTTTCCCATAATAGGCAAAGGTTTTAGCCAGCGCTTTTTGACTAACATTAGAGTTACGCTTAACACGATTAAATATTTTATGTAAATGAGATTTACTCACATAATGACCATGTCGATAGGAACTTGTTCCATAAACAGAAGAAGAGAGGGTAAAAAGTAGTGAAACTATTAAAAGAATCGATTTCATATTAGTGCCTTGAATATTTTATTAATTATTATTTTATATTAAATATTTTATTATTTTTTAAGTTTTGTAATTTTAGTCACTTTTTTATTTACTTATGTTTAAACCTCTAATGTAAATTTGCAAATAATGTGTTAAGATTGCTTATCTTTAAAAAAGGGACTTTATGCACCATTTAAAATCACTCAATGTTCAAGTATTTTTAGGAATTATTTTAGGAATTATCTTTGGTATTGTGCTACCAAACATCGCCTTAGAACAGAAACTCATTGGAGACATGTTTGTCTCTCTACTTAAAATGTTGGTTGTACCTTTGGTATTTGCTTCCATCTACACAGCACTAACAGGACTGGGTTCAGTCGAAAAACTAAAAAGTATTGGTCTAAAAACCATTGGGCTTTACCTCTTGACCACTGCACTCTCTGTATTTTTAGCCATTATTGTTATGAATATTTTTCCCATAGGTGAACCCATTAGTTCTGCTGGTTTAGAGTATGCAAAAGCAGCAGAGATTAAACCTTTCTCTTTTCATGACATGGTTATGTCATTCATTCCCTCAAATGTCTTTAACGCTCTAGCAAGTGGGTACATGATGCAGGTCATTGTCTTTTCCATTTTCTTAGCCTTGGCTTCATTTAAACTTGATCAAAAACATCAAGATGTACTGTTTGACCTTTTTACTGCCATGAATGATGCAATGTTCCACATTGCAAAATGGGTCATTAACCTGACTCCAATTGGGGTCTTTTCACTTATCTCTTACATTATTGCAAAACAAGGAATAGATGTTATTTTAGGACTATGGGAGTATGTATTAGTAGTTTTAGGTGTGCTAATTATTCATGGAATTGTTACGTTACCTTTAGTACTTGCATTTTTTGCAAAGATAAACCCTTACCACTACCTCAATGCCGTTAAAGAATCGACCATTATGGCATTTTCTACAGCTTCATCAGCTGCTACCCTCCCTGTAAGTCTACAAGTGGTTCAAAGCAAAGGTGGAGTTTCTAAAGACTCTGCTGGTTTTGTACTTCCTTTAGGTGCAACCGTTTCGATGGATGGTACAGCTGCTTACCTGACCATTGCTGTACTCTACATTGCTAACCTAGCAGGACTCAGTATGAGCCTTGGTGACCAAATGATTTTAGGTCTAACAGTTGTAGCACTCTCCGTAGGTGTCGCTGCACTTCCTTCTGCTTCATTGGTTATGATGGTGGTCATTTTAAATCAAGTAGGCTTACCTGTTGAGTACTTGGCAATTATTGTTGCTGTAGACAGAATTTTAGACATGGCAAGAACTTCACTCAATGTTACTTCTGACTTGGTAGTTACTAAAATTGTAGATGTTTTGACGAAGAAGAAAGAGGGAAAAATTTAATTTTTTCCTATCGCGTAGGGACAACGCCCCCGTGCTTGTCCGATGCCCAATATGCCAATAAATTTAGAGATGTAACATTTATTGGACATTGGAACACGGACAACCACAGGGGGATTGTCCCTACAAATGTTATCTATTCGTTAATCATCTCACCAATCATAAATGAAAGCTCTAATGCTTGACTAGCGTTTAGTCTTGGGTCACACTGTGTGTGGTAACGAGAGCTTAAGTCTTCTGCTGTAATCGCACAAGAAGCTGAACCTGTACACTCAGTTACATCATTGCCTGTCATCTCCAAGTGAATACCACCAGCAACCGTTCCCATCTCTTTATGAATGGTAAAGAACTGCTCTACTTCAGACAAAATGTTTGCAAAGTCTCGGGTTTTGTAACCAGTTGTACTCTTCTCAACATTTCCATGCATTGGGTCACAGGACCAGACAACGTGTTTACCTTCGTCTCTAACTCTCTTAAGAAGCTTAGGGAAAAACTCTTGAATTTTACTTGCACCCATACGAACAATAAGGTTTAGTCTACCCTCTTCGTTTTCAGGGTTAAGTGCATCAATAAGCTCAATAAGCTCATCTTCACCCATACTTGGTCCAACTTTACAACCAATAGGGTTGGCAATACCTCTAAAGTATTCAATATGTGCTTCTGTTAACTCTCTTGTTCTGTCACCAATCCACAGCATGTGTGCTGAACAGTCGTAGTACTTGTCATCAACCTCTGAATCTTTTTTTGTTAGTGCTTCTTCGTAGTTTAACAACAACGCTTCATGTGAAGTAAAGATGGTTGTTTGATGCAATTGTGGAACAGCATCTGACGAAAGACCACAAGCCGACATGAATTTTACTGCATTGTCAATTTTGTGACTAAGCTCTTCATATTTTTTTCCAAGTGCATTGTCTTTAATGAAATCTAAATTCCATTTATGCACTTTGTTCAAGTCTGCTAAGCCACCTCTTGAAAATGCACGTAAAAGATTTTGTGTTGCAGCTGACTGATTATAAGCACGAATCATATTATGAGGATTCGGTATTCTCGCATCTTCTGTAAACTCAACACCATTAATAATATCTCCACGGTATGACGGAAGTTTTACTCCATTAAGCTCTTCAAAGTCAGATGATCTTGGTTTTGCAAACTGACCTGCAATACGCCCTACTTTTACCACAGGTTTTCCTGTTGAATACATCATGACCATGTTCATTTGAAGCATTAATTTAAAAAAGTTTTTAATGTTTAAAGTATCAAAGTCAGAAAAACTTTCAGCACAGTCACCACCTTGTAATAAAAAGGCTTCTCCTCGTCCAACTTTAGCCAGTTTTTCTTTTAATGTTCTCGCCTCCCCAGCAAAAATAAGTGGTGGGTAAGAGCTTAACTCTTCTTCCACACTTTTTAGTGCCTCTTGATCATTATAAGTGGGTTGTTGTTTTATTGGAAATTCTCTCCAAGAACTTGGTGTCCAGTTCATTTTTCTATCCTTCGAAATTAATTCGCTGATTATACCTTAATAGAGTTGATTTTTTATTTTTTTAGAAAAAAAAATAAAAAAAAGATATAATAAGGCTAAAAAAAAAGGATGCCATATGAAAAAAGCTCTACTGCTTACTTCGTTACTGATTATTGGTTTTAACTCTGGTTGTACACCACCAATAACAGTGCAAAATACTACTAGGAACCATCAATCTGTACCTCAACCATCACCTGCTCCCATACCTGTGACTTCTGGTTCCATACATCAACTCCACACAGTACAAGGACCTATTGTAACCATAGGAGAACGTAGTAACGGATTTATTTTCCCTCAATATCAAGGAAAAGTAGTTCTCTTACAAATTTTTGGGAAAGAGTGTCCATATTGTTTTGAAGAGATGCCAGTAATTAACAATTTACGTACAAAATATGGTTCAAGATTACAAATAGTAGCCATTCAAGCACAAGAGCCAATGAGTAAATCTACGGCATCCAATTTAATTAATCGATTTCACATGTATTATCCAATTATTGAAGGGAGTAATGCCAGCGAATTACTCTTTTTCATGAAAGAAACCTATGGTTGGAATGGTATTTTACCGTATACTCTCATTATTAAAAACGGTGTTACCGAATACTCATTTAAAGGAAGAACTGAACAACAAGAACTTGATGAAAGTATTGCTAGTTTACTCTAATAAATATTTCTTTTTAAAATTTCTGCTTTTCCAAAGTAGTATCCTTGGGAGTAGTCTACTCCTAAGGCACATAAAATATTATAGATGTTTTCATTTTCTACATACTCTGCTATGGTTTTTATTCCCTGTTTTTTAGAAAAGTAAACAATGGTTTCAACCATGTTTCGAGACAAGTTATTGGTCTCAATATCTCGGATTAACGTTCCATCAATCTTAATATAATTGGGTCTATAAGTTAGTACTCTTGAAAAATTTGAGAATCCTTTTCCAAAATCATCAATAGCAATTTTTACACCTTTGGCTTTAATCTTCTCAATAAAATTTTGAATAACATTTATGTCATCAATACCATCATCTTCTACTAACTCTACTGTAATTCTATGGGTATCTGTTTTATATTTTTCCACTAAAAGAAAAAACTCTTCTCGTGTTTGCTCTTCTACAATATCTAAGGCTGAAAGGTTAATTGAAATCTCCATATCTGTCTCAAAAAGAGCACGAAAAGAGTTGCGTAATACTATGGAAGTTATCTCTTGATAATATTTCCCCTCTTTTGCAACATCTAAAAAGAAATAGGGAGAGACAATATTTTCTTCTTCATCAATAAGACGTACCAAGGACTCATACTTTTCTATTTTTCTTGTTTTATTATTCACAATTGGTTGAAAGTAAGAGACAATATTATAGGTATTTATGGCTTTTCTAAGCATCTTAAATGTTTGTAGCTTTTTTAGTGCCTCTTCTTTCTCTTTTTCAAGTAACTCTGTAGCAACAATAAAACTGTGTTTACTTTCTAATAAATTTTCTAATCCTGCTTTCGCATTCTCTAAAGCATTTTCACCATAGGCAAGTGAAGTTATAATTGAAAGAGTATAGTCTACAAGACCAATTTTAATTTTAGCATTATTTACCCGTTCTTGAAAAGCTTTAATCTCTTTATGAAAATTTTCTTTTGATGCTGTCTGCAAGTAAGGTTTAACAAAAACAAACTCTCCTCTCTCTAAAAGATAAATTTTAGGGAAATTACATCTTTCTGGCATATGAGAAAAAAGTCTTTTTGCAAATCTTTTTTGAAGTTTTTTACTAATTTTACTGGTCATAGAAGAGTTTAAGTACTTAAATTCCTCTATTTTAATCAAGACAACGACAGATGATTTAAAAGAGTCAATAACATCAATTAGTTTGTTTTCTCCATATACTAAAAAATTATTGGTATTGAGTTTTTTTCTACTCGATATTTTTAAATAACTGTTCTCATGTTCAACTTTAATTTCTTCGAGAAGATGCATTAATTTTGGTAGATTAATTGGTTTTAAAATATACCCCTTAACACCTGTGTCAATACTGTCATGTAATGCATCAATATCACTATAAGCAGAAATTATAATTATCGGTATTTTTTTATGCGTCTCTCTGATTTTTTTAATGAATGACATACCACCCATACGGGGCATTTTTAAATCTGTAATAATCACATGAATTGAATTTTTTTGAAATTTATTATATGCATCCTCAGCATCAATTGCTGTAATAACTTTACTTGCACACTCCTGAAGTAATTCAGCTGTATTCTCTCGAGTAATGTCATTATCTTCTACATATAAAATATTAAAGGGTATTTTTTGTGTATGTACATGATTTGAAGTCATAATGATTACCTTTACTAAAGAGATATATAATATTTAATTATGTGTATTCTAGAGGAATAATCACTAAAATTCTTATTTTATGCCTAAAATGAAAGTATAAAAATTCTAGACGTTACTAAAATATACAACTTAATATTATATATTAAAATTATATCTTAAATATGACTTTTTTAATCACATTTATATCTTTAAAAAACATTACAATTTGACATTTTTTTAGGATTTTCAAAACTTTTTAAGTATAATTAACCATAAAACTTTTGAAAGGAAAAGAGAATGAAAGAAGCCAAAGCACTGTTTCAAAAATTAAAACTTATTTCACTGTTAGATTTGGCACTACTCATCCCCTCTTCTTACAACAATACTACGCTATCTAAAGAGATTATTTTAGGAGAAGTACATACTTTTGAGGCAGAAGTAAAAGAAGTTAGCAATATAAATGGAAAATTACGTATTTTATTTTGGCTCCCTACTTTTTCTCAACGCCTTAGCTCGATGTTATTTAGGGTGACTCCCTATCACCATCAACTCTTTACAGTGGGTTCAAAACACTATATTCAAGGTAAAGTAGAAGAGTATAAAGGCTACTTACAAATGAACCAAGCCAAATCGGTTAAACGTATTGGTGAAATTACTCCTAAGTATGCCACTCCCGTTAAAGAGAGTAGCATCCGTTCTTTGGTTGAATGTTACATTACAGAACGTAGTCTTAAAGACGAGGGACTAAACGAGAAAGAAGTCTCTACACTAATGGGCTTACATTTCCCGACAAGTCAACAACAAATCGAAAATTATGACAGAGAAGTCCTAAAATTTGTTGAAGCCTTTAACCACATGAAAAAGCTTAGAGGTAAAAGAGAGGACTTTCCTGCACTTGAAGCACTTAATGGTGAGCTTATTCCTTTTTTTAAAGGCTTACCCTTCCAACTCACCAAAGAACAACAAGCTGTCATCTATGAAGTACAACAAGATTTAAAAAGAGATGACAAAGCAGCAAAACGTCTTATAATTGGTGATGTTGGTTCAGGAAAAACCATGGTCATCTTGGCTGCTGCTGTCATGGCTTACCCTAAAAAGAGCATACTCATGGCTCCTACTTCACTACTTGCCATTCAACTCCATGAAGAAGCAACAAAACATTTACCTAAAAGTATGAACATTGCATTGGTAATGCAAGGGAAAAATGAAGGTGACTACCTAGAAGCTGACTTTATTATTGGGACGCATGCCCTACTCTATAAAGAAGATTTACCAAAAGCTTCTTTGGTCATGGTTGATGAACAACACCGTTTTGGAACCAAACAGAGAGCATTACTTGAAGCCATGATGGCAAATGAAGAGAAAAAACCTCACTACTTACAGTTTTCAGCAACGCCAATTCCAAGAACCCAAGCCATGATGCAGTCTGAGCTTATTGATGTGAGTCTAATTACCTCTACCCCTTTTGAAAAAGACATTACAACAAGGGTCATTGGAAAAGAGAACTTCCCTGAACTTCTTGAAGATATAAAAAATGAAATAGCACAAGAACATCAAGTCCTTATTGTCTACCCTTTAGTGGAAGAGAGTACAGAGATTCCTTATCAATCCCTTGATGAAGGTCGAGGTTTTTGGGAGAAAAAGTTTGACAATGTCTACGTAACCCATGGAAAAGACAAAAACAAAGAAAAAGTTTTACATGAGTTTAGAGAAAAAGGAGACATTCTCTTAGCAACCACTGTGGTAGAAGTTGGAATTTCGTTACCCAGACTTACACTCATTGTCATTGTCGGAGCAGAACGCCTTGGTTTAGCCACACTCCATCAGTTACGTGGTAGAGTTGGAAGATTAGGGCTAAAGAGTTGGTGTTACCTCTTTACCAACAACAAGAAAAATAATCGTCTAAAGTCATTTACACAAACCGAAAGTGGATTTGAAATTGCTAAACTCGATTTGAAATTTAGAAACTCTGGCGATATTTTAGATGGAACCATACAGAGTGGTATGCAGTTTAAATGGCTAAATTTAGCAGAAGATGAGCATATTGTTAGTGTAGCAAAAGAGAGGGTAAAAAATATTTGATAGAAGTAGAAAAAAGAACTTTAAAACTATTGGCAGCTTTTGTTTGGTACACAGGATTTATGGCATTGGTCATTAAAGCTACCCTACTCTTTGTTGAAGCCTACACATTAAATGACAATGCATTGTTATTCATTACTGTTTTACTCTTTACTTCTTTACTCATCTACTTCAAAGTCAAATATATCTTTTCAAAAGTATGTAAAAAAAATTTAAAGCGTATAGATGCATTAACTAAACCTAAACTTTGGGAGTTTTATAGAATACGTTTTTTTATTTTTTTAATTACAATGATTATTTTAGGTGCATTTTTATCAAGAATGGCTGAAGGCAATTATTGGTTTTTAATGGGAGTTGGGGTGATAGATTCATCGGTTGGGTTGTCTTTGTTTTTTTCGGGTTTTTTGTTTTGGAAAAAGTAAGAGACAAGGCACAGTGCCTTGTCTAAAAAGTTTAACGATTAATAGAGACCAAATTTTCCATCGGCTCTTTTGTACATTACTCTCATAAGACCATCATGGTCATTAAACACGATAAATTGTCGCTTTTTCTCAGCTTTTAAGGCATCGATAGCTTCATCAAAATCTAGTGGTTTATGAAGTTCTAAATCCATTGGAACCAATTCTACTTCCTCTGGCTCTAGGTCAAGTACTGCTTCTGCCTCAACACCTAAGTCTTTAAATGACATAACTTTATGATCTTTAATTTTGTCAGCATGTCTTCTAAGTGCTTTTTTTGCACGTTCAATCGCAGAATCAGTTGCAGAATATACATCTTTATCACTCTGTGTGATAACAATGGTGTTTTTATCTTTTAAGTTAAGAACCAGTTCTACAGCTACTCCCTCTTTAGATTTGTTGTTTGCTGAAACAATAGTGTTGCTTGAAATAATATTTAAATTGTATTTGTCTAAACTATCAATACTTTCAGAGATATGCTCTCTAATAGAGTCTGATAGGTCAAAATGTCTTCCCACTATATTTTTGCTCATAATTTATCCTTTTACGTTTTTATGCTTAACAGCATCTATTTGTTGTTAAGTATTTATATTATACCCTACTTAGGTAAATAGATAGTAAATAGATGGTAAATAATATAAAATATTACAAATATTTTATTATTAAATAAAATATTTAAAGTTTTTGCAATGTTTTACGATGATACGTAATATTTCTATCGCTAGGGTCATCATAATCTTTATACATAACATAGGTATCAACCATTAATGATATGGTTTTATCAAAACTGGTTGTTCCCGTAAGTGTGTCTAAAGTTCTAGTACATCCATTTAAGAGTGTTGTGTTACCTACATAATGGAGTTGCATCTCAACATCATATCCATCAGGAGAAGCAGCACCAAAATGATCGGTTATGGTTTCTAAACAATCACCCGTATTGTTTCTATCATAATACAATGCATACATAATTGCTAACTCTGTATAGCTTCTAGCCAGTAATGTTGCTTGTTCTTTCTGATACTGAAGGGTCGTTGCCTTCACCGTCTTACCTGTAACATTCATAATCATAGAAGTTATAAATGCCATTAAAACAATAACAAAAATAGCCGTTATCATTGAAAATGCTTTTTTAGTTTTTTTAATCATCATCGAATAATCACTTTCTCTTTACAAGTACTAATGTTATAGGTTTGTCCAATATTTTCCGTAGCACACAGTTTAAACTGTATGACTCCACCATTTTCTGTAAATTTAAATACCGAAACATTAGCAACCAATAAACTTTTGAATCCATTGTTATAGTCCTCACCATTCCAAGGTTGATAGTTATAATGTAAATAGAGGTTATAAAGACCATCACCGATGGGAGCTTCATCTATAGGGACTAAAGCATAAGCAGACCATGCTAGTTTATAACGTTCTGTTACAATTTTTGGTTTATTATCTACAAATGTTAAATTAGTATCACCATTATGTGCTACTCGAAAAATACAATCTCTCTTAGTAGGATCAATAAGTCCCATACAAGTAGGGCTATACTCTAATCCTGTACGATAATAATTACTTTTTTGAGCAAATAGTACAGCTGCTGGTTTAGCTGATGTTAACTGAACTTTTGCATTTGCTGCATTACCATCAATAGCAGAAAGATTTTCCATAATATCAGCTGTTACTTGTAGTTTAGAAGCTGGTGTTGTCATAAAGTTTCTTGTAGCTGTTTTATAGTTAGCAATCCCTGACCAACCAGGTGAATCATTAACCGTTGAAGCCGTACTTGCAGTAAAACTATCATTGTCATACCCAATCCACTCAATAGCAGTAAAATTATTATCTGCTTTTGGAATGTCTTTTAGCATAATCCAATCTGTACCTTCAATAAATCCTGTACTATTTGGATCTTTAGCAATGGTTGTACCTTGAATTCTATAGGTTAAACGATTAACAATTTGGTTACTCACCAACTCTGTCTTTGTGGTTACATTATAGAGTGCTTTTTGAGTAATATAGTTTTCATAAACTTGTGCGATTATAGAAGAGCTTATTGACGCAATAATTCCAAGAACTACCAAAACAAAAATTACCTCAATGAGACTAAAAGCTTTACGTGTCTGATTCATCGTTCCTTTTCTCCTTGTGGTAAGTACGTTCCAATGTTACAAGAAAATGCTTCTAAAACAATGCTTTTATTCAGTTCATCAATACCACTGTTAGAAGTTAACAACACGTGAATAAATTTAATATTACTCGCTGTACTTCCTAATGAAGTCATATTTATGTCTTTCACTGTGGTTGTATTTAGCAGTGCATTTTCTGGTCTATCCTCAACATAACTAATAAGTGTATTCATGGTTAAATTCACATCAACATAGTCACCTATGTCTGCTCTAGTATCTTCATTGTTGTAGACCGTAATACCCAAGTTACTGTTTTGATAGTCATCAATATCATCAAAATCTATGTAGCCAGTTTCATTACTGTCCATACCAAAGGTTGTTGATGGATTATGAATTGTAATACCTCCAACCAAAGAGAGACGTCCAGATACACCTTGAAGTCCTGCTAATGCTCCACCATTAAAATTAAGAGGATTTTGGCTCACACTTAAAGTACGATTTGCATCTAAAATAGGAGACGTACCAGCCGTAAGATTTGCATTTTCTTCATCCCAATTCATAGATAGAATCACTCCTGTATGAGAAGCAGCCAAAGCTATAGCTTCTTGTTGAAGTGCTACATTTCCACTACGAATAGATTGTTGAATAAGCATGGGTGCTGAAAGCAGTACAATACCCATAATGACCAATGCAAAGATAAGTTCTATCATTGCAATGGCTGTTTTTGATTTAACTTGTGAGTAGTCCAACATTACCAATCTATCTTTCCATTAGGTTCTGCTCTTTTTGTTATGTTGTTTGTAGTATTTGTATCTCCAACTCCAGTAATGGACGATTCACTTTTCACTTTAATAAAGAAGCTTGACGTTCCATTAAGGTTATATTTACTGTAACGTAACCATGGCTGGGTAATAATATCTACTCTTGTTTTAGTCGTACCATCTGGAATATCTTTAGTATATCGAATATAAAGGTTATCAATCCTTCCATTTTTAAAAGCAGGAATAATTGTTGAATTATAGGCAAAGTCACTATTATTTATATCTAAAGCTGTAACATTTCCATCAAGTGCACTGTTATGATTTCTATCG
>Ga0256826_1002066_pt1 | contig 12351 bp, 11 predicted proteins | sample CV79metaG_FD_185975 | JGI IMG/M metagenome (GOLD analysis project Ga0256826, IMG submission 185975) | Hydrothermal vent microbial communities from East Pacific Rise, Pacific Ocean - CV79 | ecosystem: Environmental > Aquatic > Marine > Hydrothermal vents | place: Pacific Ocean: East Pacific Rise... | reverse complement strand
ATACTCCTCTTCCACATTATATCTATAACCAGAGAGGTTAATATTATCAGCATCTATTTCATCTAAAGATGTAGAATTATATTTTTCTTTATTAGTTATTTTAAGGTTAAATATCTCTTGAGAGTTATATTTAGCAGATATTAATCCATTTTCTAATAATTGATATTCCATTTCAGATAATTTAATCTCTATACTATTATCTATAATAGCTCTTTTATTATTTGGACTAATTACATAATTATAACCATCAAAATATTTATGTAGATAGATACTCTCTTCTCCTATCTCATCTAATTCAAATTTAATAGATTGTTTATTCATTGCTACTGTAAAGGCATATCCTTTTAATTCATTAAAACTATATCTATTATTTTTAATACTATTATTAATTGTATCATTTACAATTTGATTTATATTATCTTCTATACTATTACCACCAATTGTTGAATTATTATCATTACAACCATTATAAATAATAATCGTTTGAGAATTATCTATATTTGTAACATTATTACAACCATAAAAAAATAGAGATATAATTAATAAAAATATTTTAAGAGACATTTTAAAACCTTAGTTTAGAAGAGTGAAGTAATTAAATTAAGAGTATATGTGGGAAACCCCACATATATTATTTATTCCGCAGATTTATATTGACCAGTAGTAGTAGAACCATTAGCATCTGTAATACTAATATCTAAAATAACTATATCATCTTTATCATAACCTGTAACAATAGCAGTTTTGGTAGAAGCTGAATCTTCATCTAATGATAAGTCTGCTCCACTACCATTCTTAGAATCACTATTTAAACTCCAATGATATGTTAAAGTTGAAGTATCTCCATCAGGGTCGGTAGCATTTATCTCTACACTTAAATTGCTATCTTCAGCAGTAGCTATAAAATTCTCAATTTCTGGAATTTCATTTAATCCAATATATACTTCGTCTGTATCATTAACAGTTAAATTAAATACATAAATAAAAATATCCCCTCTTGTATTTATTAATTTAAGTCTATTTTTATATGTTCCTGCTTCTGCAGGTCTTGTATAATTAATATCTAAAACTGCTTCTGCATAATCATCATATGAATCTATAATTCCTTCTGGAGCACCATCACTAATATTAAATTCACCTAATGTATCTGCAGTAACTATAAATTTTAACTCATCTTTATCCTTATTGTATAATGAAAAATGTAGTGTTGTATAATTTACATCATCTGCATCTTTAGTTACATTTGATTCTAAACTTTGAACCATAACTTTATTGATAGCTAATGTTTCTATCTCTTTTAAAATCATTGTAATATTATTTTCACCATCAACTAATTTAAATACTTGATTATCTATATAACTTAATTTATCCTTATCATCATCTTTAATAAAAGCTTGAACTTTAAATGTTAAATCTTTATCCATAGGAAGTTGAATTAAATCAATAGTCCATTTACCACCATCTCCCTTTTCAAATTCTTGTTCTTTGACATAGTCTAAATCTGAACTATTTACATCTAATAATATTTTAATAATATCACTAAATTTACCATAATTTCCTCTTCTCTCTCTAAATTTAATATTTAGATTTAAAGAGTAATTATCTTTTTTTATCTTAGAAATATTTTCACTACTACCTCCACCACCACAACTAAAAATTATAGTTGATAAGCCGATCAATATAATCAATTGAATAAACTTCTTCATTAATAAAACTCCATTAAAGTAATTTTACAGTAACTCCTTAATAATAGCAATTTTATTTAGAGATATAAATACTGTAATGTGTAATTTTACACTAAATTAGATTTAATATATATTAAAAGTTTGGATATAAAGTAATTTTATTTAAAATATTTATTATAGTTTAAGTATCTAAGTGTTACTATTTTAAACAGTTAGTTATTGAACTAATAAAATTTTTAATTAGGAGTTTATATGAAAAAAGGTTTTACAATGATTGAATTAATTTTTGTAATTGTTATTATCGGTATTTTAGCAGCTGTTGCTATTCCAAAACTTTCTGCGACGAGAGATGATGCAAAAGTAGCCAAAGAGCTTACAAACTTATCTACATGTATCAGTGATGTAGGTGCTGGTTATACTGCTTCAGGAGAGAATATTCCAGCAAAAGCAAGTAAAATAAGTAAAAAATATACATCTTGTAAAGCAGTTTATAACGATAAATGTTTTTTATTTTCAGGAGATGAATCAAACTTAACAATTAGTGATGGTGAAGATGTAAGTGCTACAAATACATGTAAAAAAGCTAAAAGAAAAGCTGTAGAAAAAGGTATGTTTGGTGAGCACTCTTTCGGTTTTTCAAGTGTAACAGAATAATTTAATCTAATAATATTAAAGATATTTATAAATTTAATAAAGTTTTAAGTTTATCCATGTTACAATACAAACATAGTTAGTTATTGAACTAACAAAAATTATTTTATTAGGAGTTTATTATGAAAAAAGGTTTTACAATGATCGAATTAATTTTCGTAATCGTTATTATTGGTATTTTGGCAGCTGTTGCTATTCCAAAACTTTCTGCTACAAGAGATGATGCAAAAGTAGCTAAGGAGCTTACAAACTTATCTACATGTATTGGTGATTTTGGTGCTGGTTATACAGCATCTGGGAAAGTTCCACTTGATGCAGATACGGCAACATATACAAATGCTAATGTTGGTTTTGCTTCTTGTAAATCTGTTATTGATGGTGGTTGTTGGGCTGTTGGTGGTACAAAAGATGGGAATATGACTATTACTGCTACTAGTGAGGGTGGTGCTTGTACAAAGGCTCAAAGTAAGGCTGTGACTAAAGGTATGGCTGGTACTCATTCATTTGGCGCTTCAGGTGTAACTGAATAGGATTTTATTTATAGCATATCTCACTTCTTATGGGGTATGCTTATTTATATCAAAGGCTTAATATGAGGAGAAGTAGAAGTGCTTTTACTATGCTTGAGTTGGTCTTTGTCGTTGTAATAGTTGGAATGTTAGCTTCTATTGCTGTTCCTAAGTTACAGGCTACTAGAAATGATGCTAGAGTAGCAAGTGAATTGGAATCTATTGCCGTTAGATTACAAACTATTCTTACTAAATATATGGCTACAGGTACTTTTAAACTTTCTGATACTGATTATCTTACAAATACATGTTATAATTTTGAAGATTCTTATGATGATAATGGTTCTATTTATGTAGATGTTCTTAGAAATGATAGTGATGATCCTGTTTGTGAAGAAACAGTTAAAAGAGCAAAAAAGAATAATCTAGTTGGTGAGCATATTTTACGGGTTGATAATAATGTTATGCAATATGATTAAAATGGAGAGTATTATTTTATGAAAAATTTTAAAAAAGCATTTTCAATGATTGAATTAGTTTTTGTAATTGTTGTAATTGGTATTTTAGCTAGTATTGCTATTCCAAAATTAGCAGTTACACGAAATGATGCAAAGATTGTAAAAGCAAAAACAACAATAGCATCAATACGAAATGCACTTGGTACACAAAGACAGAAGCTTATTTTATCTGGGAAATTTAATTGTACTAATCCATCTCTTAGTAGTAATAGTGATTATATATTTGAAAAATTTAAATATAGTGGAGATGATACAGATAATTGTCCAACTGATGATTTAGTTGTAAATTATCCTATGCGTGTATGTGATGGAGATAAAAAAGGTTGTTGGGTAATGAATGATGGTAAGTATCGTTATAGATTACCAGATGATGGTGTAATAGATTTTAAAGTTAAAAACAATCGTTTTGAGTGTCAAAGTGGAGATAGATGTAAGAGGTTTGAATAGAAATTGTATTATTATAAAGTTGTACTATTTCGTTCTTCTGCTCCAAGTTTAACTTATCAATATAGTAAAAGCATAGAGATTGGTAGAGTGGTGGAAGTTCCACTTAACTCTACTATCAAAAATGCCATTATAATAGAAGAAATTATTAAACCACAAGTTAATTATAAAATATTAAGTATAAAAAATATTAAGTCTAATATATATTCATCTTTTCAAATATCCATTGCTAAATTTATATCTTCTTATTATTTTTCTAATTTATCACTCTCTCTATCTATATTTACTCCATTTGATATTAAAAATAATAGTAGGGTTATTGAAACCAACCAAATTAAAAAACCTAAATTAACCATAAATCAACAAAAAGCATATAAAGAGATAAAGAGTTATCCAAAATCACTTCTATTTGGAGTAACTGGTTCTGGAAAGAGTGAAATATTTATATCTCTTATAGCAGATACTCTTAAAGAGAATAAAAACTCAATTTTATTAATGCCTGAAATTAGTCTAACACCACAAATGGGTAAAAGATTAAAAAAATATTTTGGAAATATGGTAGCTATTTGGCACTCTAAACTTACTAAGAAAAAAAAAGAAGAAATATTAGAGAGCTTAAAAGTTGGTAAGATTAAAGTTATTGCAGGTGCTAGGTCTGCTCTATTTTTGCCAATAGATAATATAGGTTTAATTGTAGTAGATGAAGAACATGATGATAGCTACAAAGCAAATTCAAATCCTAGATATAATGCAAGAGATATGGCATTATTAGTTGCTAATAGATGTGGGGCAAAAGCATTAATGGTATCTGCTACACCATCTCTATCATCTTATTATAAATTACCAGTTGTAAAATTAGATAAACCATTTATAGAGAGTAAAAAAAGATATATTTTCAAATCATCATCAAATACCATTGATAAAACTATTCTCAAAGAGATTGATAATAATTTTATTAATAAAAACCAATCAATTCTATTTATTCCAACAAGAGGTAATTTTAAATATCTATATTGTAATGGATGTGGAGAGACTCATAAATGTCCATACTGTTCAGTTGGTATGAGTATTCATATCAAACGACGACTTTTACAGTGTCACTATTGTAGCTTTACTCAAAAAATTCAAGAGAGTTGTAGTAGTTGTGGATACTCTCCATTAGAGACTCAAAGAATTGGTACAGCTGAAGCCATTAATATAATAGAGGCTAATATTAATGAATTAGTAGTTGAACAATTTGATAGAGATACTATTACAACAGCTAATAAATTAGAAAAAGCACTAAATAGATTTGATAAAAATGAGAGTAATATATTAGTGGGTACTCAAATGATTAGTAAAGGGCATGATTATCCAAATGTAACTTTAGGGATTATTACAGGACTTGATTATATGCTCTCTATCCCTGATTATAGAGCATCTCAAAAGGCTATGAGTATGTTATTTCAAGTAGCAGGGAGATGTGGTAGGGCATTAGATGGAGTGGTGATTATTGAGACTAATCAAAAAGGATTTTTTAGTAAATACTTGGGAAATTATGAGGCATTTCTAGAAGATGAATTAGAATTTGTACGAGATTTATATCCACCTTTTACATCTCTTGGACGAGTTTTAATAGCTCATAAGTATCAGCAAAAAGCCAAAGATATTATGGATAGAGTAGTTGAAAAACTATCTAAAATAGATATAGAGATTGTAGGATATGGAGAAGCACCAATTAATAGAGTAGCCAATAGATATAGATATAATATATTATTACGAAGCAAGAAAACAACAACACTACTAAAAGCCTTAAACTATATAAACTCAAATGATATTGAAATTGATATAGACCCCGTAGAATTTTCATAAACTTTTAGATATAATAGTATTAAAAAAGAAGATATTATGATAGAGAGATACCCTACAAAAAAGATATTTGTTGGAGATGTAGCAGTTGGTGGAGATGCCCCTATTTCGGTTCAATCAATGACATTTTCAGATACAAGAGATGTTGATGCAACAGTAGAACAGATTAAAAGATTACATTTTGCGAGTTGTGATATAGTAAGAGTAGCAGTCCCTGATATGGAATCAGCCTTAGCATTGGAAAGGATTAAAAAGCAAATTTCTATTCCATTAATAGCAGATATTCATTTTAACTATAAATTAGCATTAGAAGCAGCTAAATGGGTAGATTGTATTCGTTTTAATCCTGGTAATATTGGAGAAAAAAGTAGAATCAAAGATATTGTAAAAGCTTGTAATGAGCGAAATCTACCTATTAGAATAGGGGTAAATGCAGGAAGCCTAGAAAAAGAGTTTGATAATAAGTATGGAGCTACGGCTAAAGGAATGGTGGCAAGTGCTGAGTATAATATTAAGTTTTTAGAGGATTTGGGATTTGATGATATTAAAATATCTCTAAAAGCAAGTGATGTAGAAAGAACTGTAGAGGCATATAGAATGCTTCGCCCACAAAATAACTATCCATTTCATATAGGTGTAACGGAAGCAGGGACTCTATTTCATGCTACTGTAAAATCGGCGATTGGATTAGGGACTTTATTGCTTGATGGGATTGGGGATACTATGAGAGTATCTATTACAGGCGAACTTGAAGAGGAGATTAGAGTAGGTAAAGCTATTATTAAAGATAGTGGTAGAAGCAAAGAGGGGTTAAATATTATCTCATGTCCTACTTGTGGTAGAATAGAGGCAGATTTAGTAAGTGCCGTAGCAGAGGTAGAAAGACGAACGGCTCATATCAAAGCCCCACTTGATGTATCTGTTATGGGGTGTGCTGTTAATGCTATTGGAGAGGCAAAACATGCTGATGTGGCTATTGCTTATGGTAAAGGAAGTGGATTAATTATGGTAAAGGGTGAAGTTGTAGCTAAATTACAAGAGGATAAACTTGTAGATAGATTTGTCCAAGAGGTAGAAGATTTTGCGAGTTCTATGGAGAATAATAGTTAATGCAAGAGAATTTATATAACCTTAATATTGAAAGAGCAGTCCTCTCTTCAATACTATTTGACCCAGAAATTTACGAAGAGATAGCTACTGTTTTAAGCTCACAAGACTTTTATCTACCACTACATAGTCATATATTTAGTGCTATGGAAGAGCTATTTTTAGAGGATAAACCTCTTGATGATGAGTTTTTAAGAGTAAAACTATTAAAAAATAAGCAATTTGATGAACAAGGAATGTTAGATATCTTATCTACAAATCCAATCGTCAATACAAAATCATATATTAATGAGATAAAAGCAAAATCAACTAAAAGACTTTTGGCATCTTTGGCAACAGAAATAAAAAAGGTAACACTTGAAGATGATTTACCTGCTGATGAGGTGATGAATTTAGTAGAGAAAAAGCTCTATGAGATTACTCAAAATAGTACAAATGAGGATTTTAAAGACTCTAAAAGTATCTCTTTATCAATGCTTGGCGAGATAGAGAGAATGAAAGCCCTTGGTAATTCAGAACTTGTTGGTATAGATACAGGATTTAAGGACTTAAATAAAAAAACAAGTGGATTTGGTAAGGGGGATTTGGTAATAATCGCGGCAAGACCAGCTATGGGAAAATGTCTTGGAGCAGGTACAAAAGTTTTAATGTACTCAGGAGAGCTTAAAAATGTAGAAGATGTTAAAGTGGGAGAGTTATTAATGGGAGATGATTCTACACCTAGAAAAGTCCTATCTTTAGCTCGTGGAAGAGAAGAGATGTATTGGGTTAGACAAAATAAAGGTATAGATTATCGTGTAAATAAATCTCATATTTTATCTCTAAAGCGTTCAAGAAATGAGGGGAAATATAAACATGGAGATATTTTAAATATATCTATTGATGAGTATATAAAAAAATCTAATAGATTTAAAAGTAACTATAAAGGTTATAAAGTAGCTGTTGAATTTTTTGAAAACAAGTTAGATATTGAACCATATTTTTTAGGTTTATGGTTGGGAGATGGTACAAGTTCAAGTGTTGAGATAACAACACAAGATATTGAAGTTGTTAATTATTTAAAAGAGTATGCTAATACTTTGGAATTAAATCTAAGTAATTATATTTCAGGTGATAGATGTCCTACATATAGGATAGGTAAGGGCTATACAGGTGGAAATATTAAAAAAGATATATCCTTACAAAAAAAGTTAAGAGATTTAAATCTTTTAAATAATAAACATATCCCACAAATATATTTAGCTAATAGTAAAAAAAATCGTTTAGAACTTTTAGCAGGATTAATAGATAGTGATGGATACTATGATGATAAATATCATGTAATAGAGATTACACAAAAATCAAAAGATTTAGCTAAACAGATTAAATTTTTAGCTGATAGTTTAGGTTTTAGATGTTCGTTTAAATCAAAGATAGCAAAAATAAAAAGTATTAGTTATGAGTGTGAAGTTTATCGTGTTCGTATTGTTGGACATCTTGATATTATTCCTACAAAAATAAAAAGAAAACAAGCAAGGGAGTTAATCTCTAAAAGAGAACATCTACATACTGGTATTAAAGTAGAATTTGATAAAATAGATAATTATTATGGATTTGAGATTGATGGTAATAAGCTTTTTTTACTTGAAGATATGACAGTAACTCATAATACATCACTTGTTTTAAATATGGCACAAAAAGCGATTGAGAGAGGAGAGGGTGTAGCGATATTCTCACTAGAGATGCCAGCAGAGCAGTTAATGCTAAGGCTTTTATCAACCGAGACATCAATACCTCTTCAAAAGCTTAGAGTTGGAGACCTTACAGATGACCAGTGGAGTCATTTATCCAAAGCTACAGATAAAATGGCTAATAGGAAACTTTTTGTAGATGATGGTGGATATGCTACTATTCATCATATACGAAGTAAATTAAGAAAGCTCAAAGCCCAACATCCTGATATTTCTATGGCTATTATTGATTATCTTCAACTTATGAGTGGAGATAGCAAAGAGGGGCGACAGATGGTAATATCTGAAATTTCAAGAGGATTAAAACAACTCGCAAGAGAGCTTGAAATTCCTATTTTAGCCCTTTCTCAACTTAATCGTGGATTAGAGGCAAGAGATAATAAACGACCTATGCTTAGCGACCTTCGTGAAAGTGGCTCTATTGAACAAGATGCAGATATTGTAATGTTTGTATATCGTGATGATGTATATCAAGAAGCCAAAGAGAAAGCCAAAGAGATAAAGGCAAAAGAGGATGGCAAAGAGTATAAGAGTGATTTTAGAGTTAAACCTGAAGAGAATGCCGAACTTATAATTGGAAAACAGAGAAATGGACCAACAGGGACGGTAGATTTGATATTTCAAAAAGGATTTACAAGATTTGTAGATGCGCATAATCCAAATTCAGCTCCTTATGAGATTATATATGATGAGGATAGTGTAGATATGCGAGAGGCTAATATTAGTATGCCTACTATCTAAAATGTCTATTGAAAAGCCAAATTTATTTAGTAATTATAGAGAGTTTTTAATACTCTCTATATCTCTTTTGATTTTGGTTTTTATAAGAGTAGGAGATTATTATAGTGATTATAAAGAGTTTATTGCTAAGCCTTTTTATTATACTTATGCTAAGGTAAAACATATATATCCCAAAGCAAACTATAACATTATAAAAGTAGAAACCAAAGAGGGTTTAATTATTTTTACTGGGGTAACAAATAGAGTGAATTATCTCAATACTACTATAAGGATTAAAATATTTCCTAATAATAATCTATCTTTTGTAGAGTATATAAATGGATTTTATACTCAAATCAAGATTAAAAGAGTGATAAAAAATAGAGATAACAGGTTCAAAAATTATATAAATAATTTAATTGAAACTCAACACAAAGATAGTGAGATTATAGAATTTTATAAAGCTATATTTTTGGCGTCCAAAATATCTAAATCTCTTAGAGAAAAAGTAGCAAGTTTGGGTATTAGCCATTTGATTGCATTAAGTGGATTACATTTGACTATACTCTGGAGTGTTATATATTTTATACTACTATTACCATATAAATATTTTCAAAAAAGATTTTTTTCATATAGAAACTCATTTTTTGATATAGGAGTTATATCTATAGTATTATTAGGAGTTTATACGATATTTGTGGGTTCTCCACCATCTCTAATTCGCTCCTTTATTATGATGTTATTTAGTTGGATATTTTTGATAATGGGTATGAAAATATTTAGTTTTCAATCTCTGTCTCTTGTAGTATTGATAATATTATCTCTATTTCCAACACTCATTACATCAATTGCATTATGGTTCTCTATTGCAGGTGTATTTTATATATTTTTAATAGAGAGATATAGTAATAATATTCAAAATAAAATATTAAAATATACTATATTCCCTATTGGGATTTATCTTTTTATGTTGCCTATTACTCATAGTATATTTTATATTACTAATATATATCAGCTTACTTCACCAATATTATCTATTTTCTTTGTTATATTTTATCCAATCTCAATTTTTTTACATATTATAGGTTATGGAGGATTATTTGATGAGGTTTTAATATTACTTTTTAATCTACCATCTAGTGCTATTTCATTTGATATGATTATTCCATTGGATTTGTTTGTTATATATTTAGTAGTATCTATAGCTTCTATATGGAGTAGGTTAAGTTTTTATCTACTTATTTTATTGGTAATATTAAATATATTTTTACTCTATAATTGGGATTTGATATATTTAGGTGTATAATAATCAAAAAGTAGGTAGATTATGAAAAAATTAATTACAATTATAGGTAATGGAAATATGGCACTCTCTATTGCTAAGGGGTTGGAAAATAGTTATGATTTAGAGGTTGTTGGTAGAAATATGGATAATCTTAATCTTTTTGAGTCTAAACTTGATATTAAAATCTCTAAGAGTTTGATAAAAGATTTTAATATGGATAATAAAAATATAATTTTATCTGTTAAACCATATAATGTAGTAGAGGTTGGAGAGATACTTAATGGAGAGGCTGATATTATTTACTCTGTATTAGCAGGGACTACTATTGAGACTCTCTCTCTAAATATAAAATCAAAAAATTATATTCGTGTAATGCCAAATCTTGGGGCTAGTGTAGGACAGTCTATGACTACTCTTACTGGGGATATTGATTATCAAGATGAGGCAATAAAATTATTTGATGCTATTGGTAGTACAAGATGGCTTGATACTCAAAAAGAGATTGATATAGCCACAGCATTGGCAGGGAGTGGTCCAGCTTATTTGGCATTAATAGCAGAGGCATTAGCTGATGGGGCTGTAAAAGAGGGGCTTAAAAGAGATGATGCTATGGCTATAATGAGAGGGCTTTTCAAAGGATTTGGGGATTTAATCCAAATAGAGCATCCTGCACTTATCAAAGATGGTGTAATGAGTCCTGCAGGGACTACTGCTTATGGATATGGAGCATTAGAAGATGGTGGAGTAAGAGGTGCTTGTATGAGTGCAATATCAAAAGCTTATAATAGAGCAAAAGAGCTTTCATAATGGCAAAGGTGATAATATTTTCAGGGGCAGGGGTTAGTGCTGAGTCTGGTATATCTACATTTAGAGATAGTGGTGGATTATGGGATGAGTATGATGTGAGTGTAGTTTGTTATTATGATAGTCTCAAAAAGAATGAGGCTGTTACAATAGAATTTTATGATAAAAGAAGGGCTGATATAGAGTATAAAGAGCCAAATAAAGCTCATATTGAGATAGCAAAACTTAAAGAAAAGTATCCAAATGATATAGCAATTATTACTCAAAATGTAGATAATATGTTTGAAAAAGCAGGGATAGAGGATGTTATTCATCTACATGGATTTTTGCCAGAATTGAGATGTAGAGGTTGTTCACAGATATTTAATGTAGGATATAAACCACAAGAGAGCTGTTTTAATGGTAAATGTCCAACTTGCTACTCTAAACTTCGTCCAAATATCGTATTTTTTGGAGAACCTGCACCAATGTATAATAGGCTAAATAAAGAGGTGGAAGATTGTGAGTTTTTTGTAGTAATTGGTACAAGTGGTAATGTAGTAGGGGTGAATACTATTGCTCAATTTGTGGATAATTCAATATTAAATAATTTAGAACCAAGTGAAGCTATAATGGATAATCTATTTGATAAAGTGATTTATGATAAAGCCTCAAATGCTATTGATGAGATTGTAGATGATATTGATAGATTTTTGAGTTAATATTGCTTTTAAGGGAAAAATAGATATAATTAAAAGAAAAAAGGGGATTATTATGAATAATTTTAAAATAAAGATTTCAAGTTGTTCTCTTCTCCTGCTATCTTAATAATATATTAATACTTCCACCAACACTATAAACTATAAATTAATTAACGCATAAATAATAGGGTAATTACTATGAACAAAGAGAATATAAAAATATTTGATACAACACTAAGAGATGGTGAGCAATCACCTGGAGCATCTATGAATACTCAAGAGAAGATACAAATTGCTTCTCAATTAGAGAGATTAGGTGTAGATATAATAGAGGCTGGATTTGGAGCTGCTAGTAGTGGAGATTTTGAGG
>Ga0256826_1002065_pt1 | contig 12356 bp, 8 predicted proteins | sample CV79metaG_FD_185975 | JGI IMG/M metagenome (GOLD analysis project Ga0256826, IMG submission 185975) | Hydrothermal vent microbial communities from East Pacific Rise, Pacific Ocean - CV79 | ecosystem: Environmental > Aquatic > Marine > Hydrothermal vents | place: Pacific Ocean: East Pacific Rise... | reverse complement strand
GTTAGATCATATTTTAAGTATTTTAATTTTCTTTCCAGCACTCGCAGGGGTGTTTGGATTTATGATTCATAAAGATAGTATGCGTGCTTATGGTGTTGCGGTTGCAACTATTGAGTTTGTACTCTCTTTATGGTTATGGTTTGCATTTGATAATGGTGTATCTGGTATGCAGTTTATGGAGAACCTTCCTTTAATTCCATCTTTTGGTATTAATTACATCTTAGGTGTTGATGGTATATCTCTGTTTATCATTATTTTAGCAGCATTCTTTACTATGATAGGTATCGCTTCTTTAACAGATACTCCAAATGTAAAAAATATGATAATCACACTTCTGTTTTTACAGATGACTATGATTGGTGTATTTGCTGCTCTTGATGCTATTGTATTTTATGTATTTTGGGAACTCTCTCTTGTACCGATGTTATATATCATTGGTGCATGGGGTGGACCAATGCGTATATATGCATCTGTTAAATTCTTCCTTTACACTTTTACAGGTTCTCTTGTTATGCTTGTTGGTATGCTATTTATGGCTTATTTTTATTACCAAGCTACAATTGATCCACTTACAGGAGTAGGTACTTGGAGTTTTGCAATTCTTGACTGGTATAGACTTATTCTTCCAGAGAGTTTTCAACTTTGGTTATTTGCAGCTTTCTTTGTTGGTTTTGCTATTAAAGTTCCTATGTTTCCATTTCATACATGGCTACCATATGCACACGGTCAAGCACCAACTATTGGTTCCGTAATACTAGCAGCGATTTTACTTAAAATGGGTACATATGCATTTATCCGTTTTTCACTGCCACTATTTCCAGATGCATCAGTATTCTTTATGTATCCAATTGCAGTTATCGCAATTATTATGATTATCTATACTGCGATGGTAGCATATGCACAAAAAGATGTGAAGCAGGTTGTTGCTTACTCTTCAGTATCACATATGGGTGTAATTATTCTTGGTACATTCGCTCTTAATGTTGAAGGTATTTCAGGTTCAGTTTTCTTAATGATTGCACACGGTGTTGTTTCAGGTGCTCTGTTCTTACTAGTTGGTGTTATCTATGATAGACGTCATACTAAAATGATGGATCAGTTTGGTGGTTTAGCACATGTTATGCCTAAATATGCAACTATCTTTGGTATTATGATGATGGCTTCAGTTGGTATGCCTCTTACTATTAACTTTGTTGGTGAGTTCCTTTCACTTCTCGGTTTTTATCAGCAGTCACATATCTTAACACTTCTTGCAGGTATAGCAATTATTGTTGGTGCTATCTATATGTTAGCAGCTTACAAAAAAATGTTCTTTGGTGAGGTTACAAAAGAAGAGAATAAAAATCTTCCAGATGTAAATAAACGTGAACTAATAGCTCTTATACCATTGGTCCTTATAACAGCATGGTTGGGAATTTACCCAAAACCTGTTTTAGCACCAATTAATAATTCAGTTGAATCTATTGTACAGTTAATGCACAATAAATCTACATCTGAAGAAGCAAAGATGAGAATACCGAATATATCTGGTGTTGTTATCACTAAAACTACTTCTGGGGAGGCACACTAATGTTAAGTCCTATAAATGTTTCTTTAGAATCACTAAACCTAATGACATTAGCACCTATGTTGATTCCAATCATCGGTGCTTTAATGATTATTGTTATTGATCTATTTAAAGGGGGTCTTGATAAGACTCTCTATGTTGTAATAAGTATCTTATTTTTAATGTTAGATTTTGGAGCACTTTTAGAAGCTGCAGGTGTGTTTACTAAAGATGGAATTATGTTAGGTGTATTTAATGTAATGCTTATTGATGGTTTAGCTATCCTTTCACAGTTTATAATAGTCTTAACTTCAATGTTATTTATTCCATTAGCTATGACGAATAAGCGTTTCCATGAGTTTTCATATCCTGAATTTTTTGCACTATTCTTATTTATGATAGCTGGATTCCAGTTTATGGTTTCAAGTGATAATATAATTCTTATCTTTGTTGGTTTAGAGACAGCTTCTTTAGCTCTTTATACTCTTATCGCTATGCATAATCGTGACAAATCATTTGAAGCAGCAATTAAGTACTTTACTATGGGTGCTTTAGCAGCTGGTTTATATAGTTTTGGTGCAATGGTATTTTATGCACTTACTGGTTCAGTTGAAATCAATCAAATTGCTTCAGTTCTAGCAGCAAATAATTATGCAGATATTGGATATGTTCTTGTTGCTGTTGTCTTTATGCTTGCTGCATTTAGTTTTAAACTCTCTCTTATCCCATTTCATACATGGGCACCAGATGTTTATGAGGGCTCAAGTGCTGCGATGGCTGGTTATATGTCAATCGTACCAAAAATTGCTGCATTTGTAGTAGCTATGAGACTTTTTGAGTTCTTAATTCATAGTGGTGTGATTTGGTTAGAGATAGTACTATGGATACTTGTTGTTCTTACTATGACTGCAGCAAATATCTGGGCACTAGTTCAAACAGATGTGAAACGTATGCTTGCATACTCTTCTATCTCTCATGCTGGTTTTGTAATGGCAGCTATTTTAATAGGAACAACTCAGTCAAACTCAGCACTTTTCCTATACTGGATACTATTTAGTTTTACTAATCTTGGTTCGTTCTCTATGCTTTGGATGTCTCGTCAAAAACAGATTCCAGATCATCAAATGTCAGACCATAGTTATGATAAATTTGCTGGTATGATACAAACTGCACCAGTTGCAGCTTCAATTATGGCTCTATTTATGTTAAGTTTAGCAGGTCTTCCTCCATTTGCTCTCTTCTGGGGTAAGCTATATATAATTAGTTCAGCTGTTACAGGTGGATATCCTGTGTTAGCACTTATTATGGCTCTTAACTCTGCTATTGCTGGATACTACTACATTAAACTAATTGTTTATATGTTTATGAAAGAACCAGTTGTTGGTAATGATGGTCATATGTATGTATCAAATGCTACACTTGCTTTAAAATCAATTATTGGTTTTGCAGCTGTGGGAACTATATTTGCTTTTTTAGCGATAGATCCATTATTAGAGTTTATTACTGCTTTTGTATATAACAGTGGTTATTAATTCACAAATCCTATAATGATTACAACACATTATAGTCTTAGGGACAGCTTGTCCCTAAACCCCTCTATCAGTTAAAAGGAGAGTCTAAATTGTTAAAATGGATACTCTTCTTTACTTTTATTTCACAACTCACAGCATTAGAAATATCTATAGATAGTGCAAAAGATGATTTCAAACGCTACTCTACACTTAAATTAACAGATAATTCACCTTTTTTATGTCAAGCACATAAAGATAATTTTTTAGTGACAACAGAAATAATATGTGCATTTTCAAAAAAGCCATCTAAGATAGTCAAAAGAGTACAAAATGATTTTTTCAAAGTAGACACATTTATTAAAAAAGATACATATTTTATTAGAATAGAACCATATCATAAAATAAAATTGATTGCGAATATTTTTGATTTAACAAAAGATAAGAGTATTTACAATGTTAAAGTATCAATCTCAAACTCTTGGACAATTATAGGATACAAAGATAAACTTCCTTTGATAAACAACAGAGTAAAACCTGATATAAGTATAAACTTTCCTTTTTTCATGGATAAAAATGAATTACCATATGTTGGTAGTTTAGATATTAAAGGTAATCCTGTATATATTCAAAAAGTTGGTGATGTAACAGATTATTTGAAAGTGAAACGTTATTACAAAGAGAAGAAGTATGAGCTCTGTATGAATATTATAGATGATATTTTATTGGATTATCCAAAAACTCTTTTCAAATCTGAATTAATTTATTATAAAATAAAGCTTTTTGCACAGTTAAATGATAGTGATAATGTAATATCTAATGCCAAAGAGTTTTTAAGAGAGTATTCTTCTAGTGATAACATTGCTGAAGTTCTTGCTTTAATAGCGAAGGCTTATACTCAAATAGGTATGGGTACTGATGCTGATTATTTCTTTGATAGACTCTTTAGTGAACATGCTAATTCCAAATATGCACTCTTAGGCTACATATATAAAGGTGAAGCACTAGAAGCATCTGGTGGGATAAAACCAGCTATTAAGTTTTATAAAAAAGCTCTCTATTCTACGAAAGATTTAGAGATAGCTGCTGATGCTGCATATCATTTAGCAGAAGCTAGATTTGACACTTCAATAAGTGATTCTTCAAAATATATAGATAAAATAATTCAAGCTAAACCAAGTTATTTTTTTGAGAAATACAAAAAATCTAAAGATCTTATGGATAAATATGCAGATCAAGAGGTATATTTAACTGCAGCAAAAATTGCTGGAGCGCTGTTAGATAGTATAAATCCGACATATGATGATTATGAACTACTTTTAAGTGATAAGGCCTTATGGTTATCTAAAACTGATGAGAAGAAACAAGCATTAGCTGCTTTAAATAAATATATCAAAGCATTTCCAGATGGAGATTATATAAATGCTGTAGATATTGCAAAAGATGCACTTTTCTTTGAAACATCAGATGCCAATGCTACAGCAAGGTTAAAAGAGTATGACAAGCTTATACAAACATATGCAAAAGATACTATTGGACAAAGAGCTATTTATGAAAAAGCTAAACTACTCTTAAAAGAGAAAATGTATTTTGATCTGTTAGCATTTAAAGATACCTTATTAACTATTGATGAAGAGAAATATACAGATAGAGATGAACTAATTAAAAAAGCTGCAATTGGTGTAATGGAGATGTCCCTTAAAGCTAAAGAGTGTAAGGAAGTTTTAACTATATCAAATGAGTACAATATTACCCTGTCAGATAAATGGGATGATGGAGTTTACGAGTGTGCGATGAAGGGTGCAGATTATATACTAGGTAAAAGTATTGCTAAAAAGAATCTCAAATCAGATAAACTTCAAGAGAGAAAAAAATGGCTTTATCGATATATACGTGTTGATTTTGCTACTGGAAATTATAGTGAAGTAATCGATGCTAGTAAAGATTTAATCTCATTAATAGAAGATGATAAAAACTCTAAATATAAAGAAGTATATAGATATCTTTTTGATACCTATGACAGGCTAGAACAAAATGAGAAAATGATAGACGCTATGAGTAAAATTGAGAAAGAGTTTGGAGAAAGTTACAAAGATATTGATAGGTATGTAGCAGTAATGTCTATAGGTAATGAGAATAAAGATGATACTATGGTTATCAAATATGGTACAAAAGTAATGAAAATTCAAGAAGAATCATCTTCCTATGCTCAAAGTCCTTATGTTGAGTTTACACTCTATCAAGCTTATATTGATAGAGAAGAGTATCAAAAAGCATTGAAAACGATCTCTGTACTAGATAAAGTTACGTTATCAAATAAATCTAGAGCTCGACAAAAATATCTTAAAGGTGCAGTATTAAGCAAACTCTGGAGAGATACTGAGGCACAAGAAGCATATACAGAAGCTATAAAAGCTGATCCAGATTCAGCATGGGCAAAACTTGCTAAAACAGCAAAAGAGATATAAGTAGCTGATGTTAAAGGGAATTATTTAATTTGAAAAGAGTACTGTTATTTTTGAGTATTACATTCTTTGGGATAGCTCTATCTGCATCAAATATCTATGTTAAAGTTGATTCAAGTAGTAATAGAACAAATGTTGAGAATATACTTTATACCCTAAATGATTATGGATATAAAATGTATGTAACGGAATCACAAGAGATTTATAATCTATATACGGGACCTTTTATAGATGAAGTTTCAGCGCTAAAAGCTTTACATGTTATTCATAATAATATTAATTCAAATGCATATCTTATAAGATTGGAACTAGATAAGGTAAATGGTGTTGTCAGAATCATACCTTTTGTATCAAGAGAGGAACAATTCTTTAATGGTGCAGTTAAAAAAACTGATTTGCATATTCATATTATGCCTAAAAAGATAGAGAGAATTAGTAATAATCCTCCTCATAAACGCTACTCTCCTAAAAATTTAAATGATAAGAGAAGATTTTTTATAGGTTTAAGTGCTGGAATATCTATGTTTAGTGTAAGTGAAAAAGATATACAAGGAAGTATCGTCTTAGATACTTATCCTAAAGATGCTGGAGCTACTTATGGTGTTGAAGTTGGCTACTATATGACGGATAATATTTTTGCAACTATAAATTACCAAAGAACAGATTTAAATGATATCCACTTTGATAATTTCTTTGTAAGTTTAAATTATAAACTACAAAAAATGAAAGTTTTATCTCCATATTTAGGTACTATAGTTGGTTATAATGTTATGAGATGGGATGCATTTCCCATACAAAGTACAATTTCGAATCCAAGTAGTACAGGATCTTTTTTTGGTCTTCAGATAGGAGATGATATTGCAATTGAAAAAGGTTTGTCTTTTTATATGTTTTATAGATATTTATGGATTAATAATAAAACGATTATTGAAATAGTACCTAATCAAACAGAGATCACTTATGAGAGTGAACAGAGTTTGAATTTAGGTTTTAAGTTTAGTTTCTAAAGACCTAAACAGTCAGATATTGTGTATAGTCCAGGGTTCTTATCAGCAAGCCACTCTCCAGCACGAATAGCACCTTTAGAAAATGTACTTCTTGATGTTGCTGTGTGATTGAGTTCTAAAAATTCACCATCGTTATAAAAACCAACAGTATGACGACCTACAATATCTCCACCACGAATAGCCATAACTGCTATCTCATCTTCACTACGCTCACCAATATTACCATCGCGACCACTAATACGAACCTTATCTAGTTCAAGTCCACGTCCTCGTGCAGCATGCTCACCAAGAGTAAGAGCAGTACCACTAGGAGCATCTTTTTTATGTTTATGATGCATTTCTACTATTTCAATATCAAAACCTTTAAGAGCAGCTGAGGCTTGTTCTACAAGGTTGTTTAAAAGTGCTACACCTAGACTCATATTTGTAGCATATAAAATAGGCATCATTTGACTCGCTTCTTTTAAAAGGTTAAGTTGATGCGTGTTAAGTCCTGTAGTTCCTATCACTAAAGGTTTAGGAGTGCTCATAGCTGCTTCAAGAAGAGTTTCACAAGCATCAGGAAGAGAAAAGTCTATAACCACTTCACAAGCATTTAAAAAAGCTTTCATATCAGTTGTGATTAAAACAGACGGATCGATAGAAAAATCTAAGTTACTTCTTACATAAACACTACTTACACTCATATTGGAATGCTCTTTTAAATTTTCTAAAAGTAATTTACCAACACGCCCTGTAGCTCCAAATACACCAACTTTTATCATTATTTAGCCTTTTAAATATATTTTTAAAATAATAACATATTAAATGAGTTTTTTTATTATCTCTTTCATCACTTTTGTACTAACCTTAGGGTTATTATGTAAAAATAACTTGAACTCTTTTTTATTAATACTAAGTGCAGTAGTTTCTTGTGTTACTTTTACAGATGCTGTTCTCTTTGTGTCACCAAGAAGAGCGATCTCTCCAAAATATTCACGATGTCCAACTCTAGCTGTCTCTTTACCATCTACCTCTACAATTGCAGCACCTTTAATGAGGACATAAAGAACTTTCCCCATCTCACCTTGATTGATTATATAGTGATTCTCTTGAAAATGAACAACATTTGTTGTCTGTCCAAGTAGATAGAGATCATTTAATTTTAGGTTTTTAAAAATAGCTATACTGTGAAGATACATCATTCTCTCATATGTTGTAATATTATCTGTAGAGTATTTTAGTTTATATAGAAGGTGAAGTAAATCTATGTCATTTGTATTGCAAAATCTATCTAAAATAGTTTGACTTAGAAAAATTTCTGTATTGTTCTTAGTGTTTAAAAGTGCAGCAGTAGCAATTTGAATACTCCTGTGAGAGAGTAGTTTATTTATAATCTCTTTATTATTATTGAGAGTAACTTTTCTCTTTTTGGAAAGAAAATCTGTATACATAGATAGCATTTTATCTGCTATAGATTCATGCATGAAACTTAGATTTGTTTTATTCATTACAAAACTGTTCCTTACATCTTTGCCTTTTGAAATATTTAGAAGAATTTTCAAGCTTTTTTTATCTTCATTGTAGATAGTAAAGAGAAGAGTAAAAAGATCTTTTGATGTATAGATAAATTCATTTTTTATACTATACTTTAAAAAATTAATCTCTCTCGTTCCATCATTATAAATCGAATTTTTAAGCTCTAGTAGATTATGAATATTTTCTAATAAGTTGAGTATATCTTGATGTATTTTTTCATTGTTGTTAATTATACTGTCCATGATTTTTTTATGAATTTCATCAGAGATACAAAACTGTTTTTGAAGAGATTTAAGATAGCTTTGATCGATTTCTAGGTGTTCATTTAAAGCATTCTCTATCACTTCTTTATAACTTTTTTCTTGATATCTTTTTTCACGAGATTTCTCTATAGAATCGTCAAATAAGTTTTCATTTCTCAGTTTTATGAGTTGCATGACATTATTGTGGTCAGTTGTTGAGATACCTATCTGCTCACGAAGTTTTTCAAGAATAACCATACTGTTTTCAGTTAATATACCCTCTTGCATAAGATCTGTAATACTACTTTTATATGTTTTAAGTCTATCTTTTTTATTTCTGTTCTCATTGATATATGTATAATAAATCTCTTTTAAATTAGAAGGAATTACTTTATTAGATTTCCATCTTTTAATAATTTTAAGTGCAAATCTCTCTTGAATAAAGTAAGCTTCTTCTCGAAAAATCTCTCTGTACATAATGATAGAGGATATAGAGACTACAAAAAAATAAAATATGGCATAAGGTACAGGGTGTAGGGCATAAGTTGGTGCACCAGCAAATATATAAAAGATATTAAACGCCATAAATGATGCTACTGTCTTAACCTTATGAACAATAGTTTCATAGCTGTCATTTCTAAAAAAATGTTTTCTGTAAAGATAGCTCTCTAAAGTATGAAAAAGAGTGAATGTTACTAAAGAGAAGAAGGCTAAAGTTAGAGGTGCAGCTATAACTACAGGGACAAAGGGTGCAAAGTAAAATCCACTTGAAAACATACCTACTGTATTATGTGTCCATTCCCCTAAGAAATAGTAATCAAAACTACCACTCTGTAGATAAAAATAGATATAAAAACCAAAAACCATTCCTGAAAATGAGTAAAAAACAAAACTTTTTTGTGGAGATGCTCCTTCTTTCCAGTAGTTACTCTCTAAATCAATATCAGGACAGTTTTTCTTACAGGCTGTACATGTTCCACATGCTGAGTTATGCATAAAGTTTTTGGCGTTTGAAAGAGTGTAGATTTTTTCAACAGTACCCACAGGGCAGAAAAAGTTACACCAACTTTTTCCTGTAAAAAACAGATTAATAGTTAAAGCACTTAAAACGACAAATATAAAAAAGAGAGCAAGATAATCACTATCATAATTGAGTGTAGTTAATCGAAGTGATAGTGCTAAAAAAAGTAAAAAATATTGAAAAGACCAGAAGTTCTTTTCAAACCATTTAGGTACTTTTCTTTTTTGGATGATATGTATGTGTTGTGTGATTTTTGAAATTAAAGCAAGAGGACAGATCTCTCTCCATCTTGAAAAACCTATAAGCAAGAGTCCTATAGGCATAAGAGGAATTAAGATAGTCCAAACAAGAGTAGTCCCCTCTTTAAAATAAAAAAGTATAGGTACAAGTGCTAAAAAAATGACTACTGTAATGACTCTAAGAGTATTTATTAGAACTTTGTTCACTACTTTTTAGGCCTATCTTTCCATAGGAGTATCTTCTAAGTTACCCCACTGTTTCATAGATGCATCATAGATTTTTACATCTTTAAAGTGTAGATACTGAGATAAAATATACCAGTTCATTGAAGCTTCAAGACCGCCAGTACAGTATGCTATTACCTCTTTTTGAGGATTAAGTTTTTGTGATTTAATGAAGATTTCATTAAGCTCTTTATCTGTTTTGAGTGTATCATCACTCTCAAATTTATCTCTCCAAAAACTACTTTGTGCTTTTGTAATATGGCCTAATCTTTTAACGCCATTAGACTTTTTCTCACCTGTAAAGTAAACTTTTGGTCTAGCCTCTATCATAGGTGTTTTTCCAATATGATTTTTTACATAACTCATGTCTACTAAAATATTTGGATTAAAGTTAGCTCTGAAATTTCCATTTTTAATATTTGGAGTTTTTGTTGAAATAAGACCCTTATCATCTTCGTATTCATTTTTCCATTCGTTATATCCACCATTTAATATAGATACATTTGTGAAACCATTGGCAATGAGGGCAAGAGCTATATAACTAGCTTTTAAAAGCTCTTTATTTTTATGGTGACCATAAATTACAACTTCTGAATTATTATTAATTCCAAGAGAACGAGCAGCTGATTCTATTTTTTGTGGGGAGTTTATGAGTAAGTATGTATGGTTTTGCATCCAGTGTCTAAACAGAGATATATCTGCACGCCTTGCATTTGGGATATGTCCCATATTAAATGTTTGGAGATCACTTGTATCTAGAATTACTAGATTTTTGTTCTGAAGCTTTGTTTTAAGTTGTTCTGCATTTATAAAGGCATCATTTGCCAAAAGATAGAGAGATGAGAGTAAGAGTGAAATTATTAGTTTCATGTTGATTCCTTTTATTAAAAAATATTATAGTATTTTAGCGAAAAAGGAATCGATTGTATTAGAAAAATTTATAAATTTATAAATTTTTCTAATATTTAGGTGTTTAGTAACTCATCTACATATGCTATAGCTTGTAGAGCTGCAACTGCACCATCACCTGCTGCACTTACAACTTGTTTTGGAGCTGCTATTCGCATATCACCAGTTGCAAATAGCCCAGCTACTGAAGTTTTCATACTGATATCAACAATTACCTGTCCCTGTTTATTCATTTCACAAAGAAAACTGCCATCTTCTTGAATAAGAGTTTGGTTGTTCACATCGTTTCCAACAAATGTAAAAACACCTGGAACTTCTATCTCTCTAGTCTCTCCCTCTTTATTGATAATACGAATGCCTGTTACTCCCATATTGTCCCCATAAACTTCATCAGGAGATGAGTTTAAGATAATCTCAATATTTTCTGTATCTTCTAAACGTTTCACTGTGTTTGGTGCTGAACGGAAAGTATCACGGCGATGAACTAGATAAACTTTAGAACAGATTTTTGCTAAGTAAATTGCCTCTTCAAGAGCAGTATCTCCACCACCTATCACGACAACTTCTTTACCCTTATAGAAAAAACCATCACAAGTTGCACAGGTACTTACACCTTTTCCAAAGAAAACATCCTCTCCTGTAAATCCAGCACGACGTGGTGATGAACCTGTTCCAATGATAACACTATGAGCATCAACTGTAGAACCATCTTCGTTGTGAACTGTAAAAATATCTCCACTTTTAGTGACACGAGTTACATTTACCATCTCATGTTTCAGACCAAATTTTTGACATTGAGCAGGCCATGGCATCATAAGATCCATCCCTGTAATATCACCAGATACACCAGGGTAGTTCTCTATCTCTGAAGAGTTAGTTATCTGACCCCCAGGCATACCTTTTTCAAACATAGTTACATTTTCTAAACCACCACGTGTTGTATAGAGCCCAGCAGTAAGACCCGCAGGTCCTCCACCAATAATTGCACAATCTAAAATTGACATCATTTTTTCCTTTAAATTTATAAGTTGTTAACTTGTTTGGATAACTCTTTTAAATTATCTAATTTATGTATCATACTATCTTGTTTATAAAGAGAATCTTTGTGTTTTTTTATAAAAAAAATACTAGGAGAACTATAAATATTAAAACGTTGAATAAATGCTAAAGAGTTTTCAGTTCCGCTTCTTAAAAAAGTAGTTGTTTTTGAGTTTTTTCTTACTTTATTATAGTAATCAATTGCAAGTACGGGAGTATGTAGATCTACATCAGCTAAAAGGTTCATTGTCTCTTTTTCACGAGATGAGTAAAACACTACAATATATCTATCTTCAGTTGGTGTAAAAAGTTCACTTTTTTCATAAAAGGTCCACTTCTTAAAATCAATAAATTTGTACTCTGAAAATTTGTAGTTGAAGTAAGCAAAGGATATGGCTATCATAGCCGCACCGAAGAAAGAGGCTAAAAGAGTAGAGAGGGAAAAAAGTGATTTTCCTTTTCTTCTTTTAGCCAAAATAGTATCTTTTGGGAATTAACCTAAAAGAGCGTTGATTTTGTCAGCTAAAGCTTGTTTGCTTTGTGCACCAACAACTTGGTCAACAAGCTCACCATCTTTAAAGAACATGATAGTTGGAATAGAACGAATACCAAACTCAACAGCAATATCTTGCTCTTCG
>Ga0256826_1002064_pt1 | contig 12357 bp, 12 predicted proteins | sample CV79metaG_FD_185975 | JGI IMG/M metagenome (GOLD analysis project Ga0256826, IMG submission 185975) | Hydrothermal vent microbial communities from East Pacific Rise, Pacific Ocean - CV79 | ecosystem: Environmental > Aquatic > Marine > Hydrothermal vents | place: Pacific Ocean: East Pacific Rise... | reverse complement strand
GAACTTTTTGACTTACAATCAAATAATGAAGATGAAGAAGAGATAGGTTTTGAGCTTTTTGATACACAATTAACTCAAAAAGAGACGACTTCCCAAGAAGAACTTGGATTTGAACTTTTTGACACAAGCGTAACAAAAATTGAAAAACCAAAAGAAGTAATGAATGTAATAAAACCTCAAGATGAGAAACCTCTTCCAAAAAAAACACAAGAGAGTAAAACAACTAAAAAAGCAAAGAAACCTATAGTTAGTAGTTCAATTCGAGTTGGTCTGGATAAGATTGATTTTCTGATGAATAGAGTCGGTGATTTAGTTATAACAAAAAGTATGTTGTATAAATTTTTACAAGATTTATCTTATAAAATAGATGACCCTTCTATCATAGATAGGTTAAGTAGATTGGATAGAGAGATTAGAGAATTACAAGAAGCAGTTATGGCTGTTCGAATGATTCCTATGGAGAGTGTCTATGCAAAACTACCAAAAGTTATACGAGACTTAGCTAAAAAACTAGATAAAAAAGTTGAGTTTATTCATCTAGGTGATAGTGTTGAGATAGATAAACTTATGGTCGAAGGATTAACTGATCCACTTACACATATCATTCGAAACTCTTTAGATCATGGAATAGAAACACCTCAAGAGAGAATAAAAAAAGGTAAAAAAGAGATGGGAACTATAACTATTTCAGCTTCACAAGAGAGCGGTCATATAGTTATAGAAATTCAAGATGATGGTGCAGGGATAAATGTTGATAAAGTTTTAGAAAAAGCTTTAGAAAATGATGTAGTCACAGAAAAAGAAGCTCAATTAATGAGTCACGAAGATAAAGCTATGTTAATTTTTGCTGCAGGTTTATCAACAGCAGAAAAAGTAAGTGATGTCTCTGGTCGTGGTGTAGGCATGGATGTTGTTATGAGTAATATAAGCTCATTAGGTGGTTCAATAAAAATTAAAACAGTAAAAGATAAAGGTTCAACAATAACAATACTTTTACCTTTAACTCTTGCTATTTTAGATGGATTAAATGTTTTAGTAGGGAAAAAAGAGTTTATTATGCCTCTCAATATGATAGTAGAATCTTTACAACCAACAAAAGAGATGATTAAAAAAGTTGGAGATAATCAAAAAGAGATACTTATGCTTAGAAATGAGTTTATCCCTATTATTCGCCTCCATACATTTTTTAATACTGATGCACTCTATACAGACATAGAAAAAGGAATGCTTATTGTAACTAAAGTTGCAAATATGAAAGCAGCTATATTTGTAGATGATTTTTTAAATCAGGAACAAATTGTTGTAAAATCTTTAGAAAAAAATTATAAAAAGATTAAAGGAATAGGTGCTGCTACTATTCGTGGTGACGGTAGTATAGGATTAATTCTTGATGTTTTTAATATCATTGAAAATGAAAAGGCACTTTCATGGAACTCATAGTTTTTAATTTTCTCAATGGTGATTATGCCATCGAGTTACAAAAAATAAAAGTTATTTTAGTCTATTCACAAATAAAAATTACACCACTATATGATGAAAAAGAGTGGATAGCAGGAGTAACAAACCTAAGAGGTGATGTTGCCCCTATTGTTGATTTAAGAATTAGATTTAGTGATGAAGAACCAGCTTTTACAGAAGATACCGTAGTTATAGTTGTAAAAACATCAGAAGAGAAACTTATTGGAATGATAGTCGATAGAATAGAATCCATTCAAGAGTTAGGGGGAAATGTACTCTCTCCTCCACCAGATTTAGCACTCGGTATCAATCCAAAGTATATTTCTGGATTAATCAAAACTTCACATAACAATATGATAACCCTCCTAGATATAGACAAAATACTTCAAATTGAGGAATTATTAGAAGAGAGTCAGGGGAATTAAATTTCTAACTCTCTCTTTTATATTACTTTTATACTTTTAAAGTTAAAATAAAACATATTTAACATAAAAGTACAAAATTTTGATAACAAAAAAAAAGATAGATAATTATATAGCAAAAATCCCTCCAGCACCGAAAGCTCTTCGGGAAACTCTTTTACACCTTAATAGTGGAGAACTTGTAAAAGCAGCAAATGTAGCAAAAGAAGATAAAGCACTTAGCACTTATTTAAAAGTATTAGTCAATAAGCCTATCTATGGTTTTAGAAATGAAGTTCATGAAGTCTCTCAAATTTTTGGTATTCTTGGAGTGAGTGGTTCTCTTCAAGCAGTTTATAACTATATGATGACGCTCTTATCACCTACAAAATGGGTGATTTTTAAACTTAATCGTGTGCTTTTTTATAACCTTCAAGCTGATTTATCAGTAAATTGGAAAAAAATTCTTGAGTATTTAGAGATTACAGATAAAGATATTTTAAGTGCTATTACTCTCCTACCTGCTAGTATTATCATAAGTGAGGCTCTTTTTTGTGATAAAAAAGAAGATGTAGAACTTCTTCGTTCTGTAAATCCAATAGACTTAAATACAATCTTAAAACGACTCTCTTCTGTTGATTTGTTTGATATTTGTCAACAAATTGCTAAAAGATGGGAGATGCCTGACTCTGTGAGTGAAATTATTCAATCTGCTTCAGGTTTAAAACCATCTCAAAATCAAGAGATAAATAAACTTGGAAAATGGATGCATCTACTTCTATTTTTTACACTCTCTCAAGCTAAATATATAGAGGCTCAATTAAATGATTTTATAGATTTTCAGATTGAATATGTAGAAGATATTTATAGTGATTTTTCTACCCTTATGGAGATTTCATGAGAGCCTTAGTAAAAAATGGAATTGGGGTATTTACACCTCAAGGTTTTTTAGATGGAGCAGCTGGTGTTTCTATACTTAGTATAGATGATATTGAAGCGACTATAGCACAAAATGTAGGTATGATTCTCGTCTCTTTAAAAAAAGTTATCTTTTTTAACCGTAATGGACTTGATGCTTTTGTAAAAATGTTCCTTAAACTGCGTTCAGCAAATCATACAACAGTTGGTTTTTGTGATTATGATGATAAAAAGTACCAAGCAATTATAAATTTTTATAAAAATGACTTAACATTTTCTCTCTTTAGAACGCAGGAGATAGCAACGCTATTTTCAAATAACTTTAAAGATAAGAATAAAAATGTACTTCTATATAATGAAGATAAATCTCAAAGAGCTGCCATGGCTATAGAACTTCATGATAATGGTCATAATCCTATTATAGCTCAAACACAAACAGAGTTTAAAGAAAAATCAAATGCTAAAAATGCTTATGATATTATTATAACAGATACATTTATTGGACAAATGGGACAAAAAGTTGCAACAAGAGTGACTGGTAATGCTATTATCTACACTGTATCCTCTTTTCTTGATGCAGAGATAGGTAATACTTTTAATATTGAATACCATAATAACTCCCTAAATGTAGGTTTTAGACTTTTTATATTTGATGCATATAAAGTTATAAGTATGAATATTCATGCACTTAACTTTTTTTCAAAACTCTCTACATCAGCAGCAGAGTACAATGCCACAATCTGTTTTGTGGGTTTAAGCTTTGAGAAAACACCTCAAACATTTAAAGATAATCTTGAAGATTCTGGAATTATGTTTTTTGAACAGATGGATGATATACTTCAAAATAAAGAGCTATTAAAAGAGTTAGGTGCAAGTAGTGCTGCAAATATTAAACATAAAAGAGCTTTAAATAAACTCATGGTGACAGAGTTACCAAACTTTATTGATGCAACTGTCGCAACCATAGAGATGATGACAAATGCAAAAGCTATAAAAGATTCAGCTAAAATAGATAAAATGCTTATTAGTAATACTGAGGATAAAATAGCAAGTTCTATAGGGTTTTATGGTGATATAGATGGTATGGTAATTCTTATTTTTCCATCTGAAATTGCAAAAAAAGCTTGTGAACTTCTTATTGGAGAAGAGACAAATGATCTTGAAATGATTTTGGATACTCTCGCAGAACTTGTCAATATTGTTGGAGGTAAAATAAAAACACTTCTTGCTGATGAAGAGATAAGTGTAGATATTACTCTTCCACGAACTTATCCAAATGTAGATAGCCTTTTAGAGATTGTTCAAGAAAAAAAAGGTGTTCAAGTAGATCTCTCTTTTGATAATGATAAATTTATATTTTTCTTAACAAGATAAAAGCTACTTTTGTTTATAATCTCATCCTAATTAAGCTAATAGGAAATATAATGATAAAAGTAGCACCAAGTGTACTCTCTGCCGATTTTGGAAACCTTCAAAGAGATGTAGAAGAGATATGTAATAGTGGATGTGACTTAGTCCATGTAGATGTTATGGATGGACATTTTGTCCCAAACTTGACTATTGGACCTGTTGTTGTTTCAGCTATAGCTAAGTGTGCTACAAAGCCCTTAGATATTCATCTTATGGTTGAAAACAATACTTTCTTTGTAGAACTTTTTGCACCTCTTAAACCTGAGTATATCTCTTTTCATATTGAAGAAGAAAAGCACCCTCATAGACTCATTCAAAAAATAAAAAGCTTAGGTATCAAACCTGCCATAGTTTTAAATCCTCACACTCCACCAGAAGCTGTAGAGTTTTTACTTGAAGATTTAGATATGGTTCTTCTTATGAGTGTAAACCCTGGTTTTGGTGGACAAAGCTTTATAGAGAGTGTTATTCCAAAAGCTGCTCGTTTAAATGAAATGAGAAATCGTATAAACCCTAAGTGCCTTATAGAGGTAGATGGTGGGGTAAGCGATAAAAACATTCAAGCACTTAAAGATGTCGGTGTAGATGTTGTTGTTGCAGGAAGCTATGTTTTCAAGCATGAGAACCGTAAAACAGCTATAGAGAGCCTGCAAATTTAATGCGTACTAAAATCTGTGGTATCACTTCAGTTGATGATGCAATGATGGCAATAGAAGCTGGTGCTGATGCACTTGGCTTTGTTTTTTATGAGAAATCTCCTCGCTATGTCACTATAACTCAAGCAAAAGAGATTATTAAACAACTCCCACCTTTTATAGAAAAAGTAGCACTCTTTGTTAATGTTGATGCAGATACTATTGATGCAACTTGTCAAACTGTAGGTGCTACTCTTGCTCAACTTCATTTTGAAGCTGATGAAGCTCTTTATAGTTCACTTAAAACTCCTCATATAAAAGTTATTCGTGCTTCCTCTGCTGAAGATATTTTAAAACACCCTAATGAGTATAGACTCGTTGATGCATACTGTGAAGCCTATGGTGGTGCTGGTAAACGCATCAATATAGAGTGGTTTAAAGATATAGAGTGTTCTAAAATCATCTTAGCTGGTGGACTCGATGCTAATAATATTGCTTCACTCAAAAAATATAACTTCTTTGGTGTTGATGTAAGTAGTGGTGTTGAAAAAAGTCATGGTAAAAAAGATGCAAAAAAAGTAAAAGAGTTTATCCAAAATGCTCAATAAAAATTTTCCCCTTGATGCAAAGAGTGTCTCTCGTTTAGCTACACGCGGTCTTCCACTAGAGGTACTAAAATCTCAAATTGATGAGAGTTTAGATATGTTTATAGAATTATCTCGTGCACAAGGTGTTAATATTATTAGAAAAAGAGGCTACTACTACTTTGACACAAAATATATGCCCCTTGAGGATGCAGAGTTTTGTATAGTAGATATTGAAACAAATGGCTCAAAAATAGAGAAGCATCAGATTATAGAAATAGCTGCTGTTAAAGTGAAAAATGGAAAAATTATAGATAAATTTGAGAGTTTGGTCTTTACAAAAGTCATAAATCCTATTATCTCTGAAATTACAGGTATTTTTGCTGAAGACACTATTGATGCACCTGATTTAAAAACAGTGATGCAAGAGTTTAAACTTTTTTTAGGTGACGCGATTTTTATTGCTCATGATGTAAAATTTGATTATACTTTTATATCTCAAAGTTTAGAAAAAATTGGACTTGAATCACTTTACAATAGAAGTTTATGTTCTCTTGCTCTTGCTCAACGAACCATAGTCTCTTATAGATATGCTCTCTCCTATCTGAACGATACATTTCACCTAAACCCTAATCCTATGCATCATAGAGCAATGAGTGATGTTATGACAACTTATGCTCTTTTTTTACTAAGTATTGAAAATTGTAATGAAAGTTTGAATAATGTAGAAGATTTGATAAAATTTAGTAAATCAGCACCTAGACTTAAAAGACCTAAGTTTGATCCATTTCTTGAGAATCAAGAAGAAAAGAAGAAAGAGGAAGAAAAAAAGTAAGTTTACTTTTCCTCTTCTATTGTCTCTTTAAATGCACCTGGTTTTACTAGTTTTGCATATCTAGCGTCCATTCTTTCCTCTTCACTCATAGCTTTTAAATCTTTAAGTTGTGCTAAGAAATAATCAGAGATAGCAGTTGCTGCTACCTCTTTTTCACGATGCGCACCAATGAGTGGCTCAGCAATAATGTCATCAATCAAATCAAGTTCTTTTAAATCAGCACTTGTAATTTTCATAGCATTTGTTGCGTCTTCAGCCTTTTTAGGATCATTCCATAAAATAGCTGAACAACCCTCTGGAGAGATAACACTAAATACAGAGTAACGCATCATAGCAAATCTATCTGCAACTCCAATAGCTAATGCTCCACCAGATCCACCCTCACCTATAACTATAGATACTGTCGGTGTTTTAATCTCTGCAAGCTCTAAAAGGTTTCTTGCAATAGCTTCAGATTGATTTCTTTCCTCTGCGCCAAGACCTGGATATGCACCCGGTGTATCCACAAGCATTAAAATCGGCATTCCGAATTTTTCAGCTAATTTTGCAGCACGAAGTGCTTTTCTATAACCCTCTGGATGAGGCATACCAAAATTACGCTTGAGCTTATTTTTCGTACCACGACCTTTTTGCTCACCAATAACCATAACTTTTTCATCGCCAATATAACCCATATAACAAATAATAGCTGCATCATCACGGAAGTGTCTATCCCCATGAATTTCATATTTGTCTTTCATAATGATATTTATATAATCAAGAGCATAAGGACGATCTAAGTGACGCGCAAGTTGAAGCTTTTGAAAATCATTTAAATTTTTATATGTCTTTTCAACTTCTCTCTCTAAAATCTGTTTATGCTCTTCAACAGATGCATAGTCATGACGAACTTGTGCAGATATTATATCTTCTTGAATAAATTTAATTTTATTTTCAAAGTCTAAGTAAGTAGCCAAATTAAATCCTTCTAATTAGATTTTTTTGAATATTAGAACGCCATTAGTTCCACCAAAACCAAATGAATTACTCATAGTAACATTTAGTTCAGCTTCTCTAGCGCCCTCAGTAACATAATCTAAATCACAGTTTTCATCAGGAGTTTCATAGTTAATAGTCGGAGGAATAATTCCATCTCTCATTGCCATTAAACAAGTAACAGCTTCTATACCACCAGCAGCACCTAAACAGTGACCAATTTGCCCTTTAATAGAACTCACCGGAGGACAAGTTTTTCCATCTTGTCCAAGAAGTTCTTTCACAGCAGCGGTCTCATTTTTATCATTCACAGGTGTTGAAGTACCATGTGCATTTACATAGTCAACTTTTGGTTCACCTGCCATTTTATAAGCAGCTTTCATTGCACGAGCAGGACCATCAAGAGATGGAGTCGTAATATGGTTTGCATCACCACTCTCACCAAATCCAATAATTTCACCATAAATTTTTGCACCACGAGCAACTGCAGATTCATACTCTTCAAGAACTAAAGAAGCAGCACCCTCACCCATAACAAAACCATCTCTATCTTTATCAAAAGGACGAGAAGATTTTTTTGGATCATCATTTCTAGTTGATAATGCTTTCATAGCAGCAAAACCACCTATTCCAGCACCTGTAATAGCAGACTCAGCTGAAACAACTAGCATTCTATCTGCACCATTACACATAATAGTTTTACACGCTTCACTAATAGCATGAGTTCCAGCTGCACAAGCTGTTACACTTGAAAGATTTGGACCTTTTGTTCCATGTTCAATAGAAACAAAACCACCAAGCATATTTACCAAAGCACCAGGAATAAAGAAAGGAGAGATTCTTCTTGGACCACGATTTTCTAAAATAATAGAGTTCTTTTCTATTGATGGTAAACCACCAATACCAGAACCAGCAGAGATACCAAATCTTTCCATATCTGTATCTTCAGAAAAATTTGCATCAGCCATAGCTTCACCTGCTGCTTTTAAACCAAGATGAATAAATCTATCTGCTTTTTTAACTTCTTTTGGAGGCATTACTGTCGAAGCTTCAAAACCTTTTACTTCGCCAGCAATCTGTACACTATAACCTTCAGTATCAAAGATAGATATTTTATCAATCCCACACTCACCACTACAAATCGCTTTAAAAGATGTTTCTTTATCATTACCAACTGAGTTTATCATACCTAGACCAGTTACTACTACTCTTCTCATTAAATACTCCCCTATAAGTTATTAAATATTTTTAGAAATAATCATATTTTTATGTTTACTACTAAAAATAAAAACTGAGGAAAAATCCTCAGCTGAAATAATTTAAACTAAATTATTTGCTTTCCACATATGCAACTACATCTGCAACAGTAGCGATTTTTTCTGCTTCATCATCAGGAATTTCGATGTCGAATTTTTCTTCTAAAGCCATTACTAATTCAACAACATCAAGGCTATCAGCACCTAAATCTTCTACGAATTTTGCATCGTCTTTTACTTCATCAGCGCTAACGCTTAGTTGCTCAACTACTACTTCTTTAATATCATCTATAAGTGCCATTATAGCTCCTGTTTTTTTATTTTAATCGGGTAATTATAACAAATTTAGCTTAAAAAAAGCCATTATGCCATATTCATTCCACCATTTACTTTAAGTGTTTCACCTGTAATATAACTTGCATGATCAGAGAGTAAAAATGCTGTTGCCTCTGCTACTTCTTTAGCTTGACCCATTCTATTCATAGGGATTTTTGCATTTATACCCGATTTTATCTCATCACTAAGAATTTCAGTCATCTCGGTTGAGATAAATCCTGGAGTTAAAGAGTTATAACGGATTCCACTTGTAGCTGCTTCATGAGCGAAAGATTTTGTCATAGCAACAACCCCACCCTTGCTCGCTGTATAGTTAGTTTGCCCAGCATTACCTGTCTCACCAACAATAGATGCAATATTAACAACACTTCCAAATTTTTTCTTTCTTGCTACTTTAAAAAATTCACGACTTCCAATAAAAGCAGATGTAAGATTAGCATTAATAACAGACATAAAATCTGCAGTTTTCATACGAAGAGCAAGCTTATCATTTGTAATTCCAGCATTATTTACAAGGTATGAAAGTTCACCATCACTCTCCACAATAGTTTTAATTGCATCAATATAAGCTGTTTCATCACTTACATCAAATCCAATAACTGCTGCACTACCACCAGCATTTTCTATTGCTTCTTTTACTGCATCAGCTTCTGTAGCTCCACTTCTATAATTTATCCATACTTTAAGACCAAACCCAGCTAAAGTTTTTGCTATTTCAGCACCTATACCACGACTTGAACCTGTTACTAAAACATTTTTTCCACTAAACTTCATATTTGACTATTTTCCTTTTTTATTAGATTAAACTATGATCCATCTCAGATGGTATTTCAAGTCCCATAAGCTTTAAAACTGTAGGAGCAATATTATTTAATCCACCAGTTTCTACTTTAGTTACTCCTTCTGCTTCAACAAAGCACCACACTTTACCAACAGTATGATTTGTAAGAACATTACCTGCATCATCCATCATCTCTTCACAATTTCCATGATCAGAAGTAATAACAACTGCATACTCTTTCTCTTTTGCTTTTTTAACAATGCGTCCAAGTTGTGTATCTACTGCTGTTACTGCTACTTTTGCTGCTTCAAAATCACCTGTATGTCCTACCATGTCACCATTTGCAAAGTTTACAACTATAAAGTCATTGTTCTCCTGCATTGCATCAATTACTGCATCCCCAACAGATTCACAGCTCATTTCTGGTTTCATATCATAAGTTTTTACATCAGGAGAAGGAATAAGTACTCGTGTCTCATTTTCGTAAGGTTCATCTATACCACCATTTAGAAAGAATGTTACATGTGCATATTTTTCAGTTTCAGCAGTATGAAGTTGTCTTAAACCCGATTTAGCAATAACCTCAGCCAATGTATTTTTTGGTGGTTCTTTTTTAAAGAGTACAGGATAAGTAAAACTTTTATCATATTCAGTAATAGTAGCAATATTTAAATTTAAATTATCACGAGGGAACCCACCAAACTCAACAGCTCCAAGAGCAGTAACCATCTCTCTCATTCTATCACTTCTAAAGTTTACAGTTAAAACTGCATCACCACTCTGCATCCCATCATAGCCATCAAAAGCTGTTGGTTCAACAAACTCATCTGTTTCACCAATAGAGTATGAGTGTCCTATATATGAAGCAGGGTCATTTGATGTTTTAGGTTCTGCTTGTACGATTGCATCATAACCTCGCTTAATTCTCTCCCATCTATTATCTCTATCCATAGAATAAAAACGACCTGAAATTGTTGCTATAGTTACATTTTCATTTAAGTGTTCCTTTACTCTCTCTAAATACTTTTGAGCAGAAGTTGGAGAAACATCTCTACCATCTGTTATGAGATGAAGAAAAACTTTTTTACCATTTTTAGAGGCAATATCAGCTATACCCATAAAATGGTCTATATGAGAGTGAACACCACCATCACTCATAAGACCTATAAGATGTAATCTATCGGAAGTTGTAAAAAGGTTTTGAAGTTCAGAATTTGACTCTAAACTATTTTCACTTAAAGCTAAAGAGATTTTTACTAAATCTTGGTAAAGGACTCGACCACTTCCTATACTCATATGCCCTACTTCAGAATTCCCCATTTGACCTTCAGGAAGTCCCACACTTAAACCAAATGTATCTATAAGTGAATGAGGTGTATTTTTAAATAGCTCGTCATAAGTTGGTGTTGATGCATTATAAAATGCATTATGCTCTATTTTATCAGAATAGCCTATCCCATCAGTTATGACTAAAATTGTTTTTTTACTCAATTTTATTCCTATTGTATGAATTTTATTTTACTATTGTACTATAATGTCACTTCTAAATTGCAAACAACTTAAAATAAATAGGAAAAACATTGATTTATTGGTTACACGATTTTTTAAATATAAATATATTAGGATACATCACAGTTAGAGCAAGTATCTCTTTCTTTTTGGCTCTCTTTTTTACACTTTTTTTACTCCCAAAATTTATTCGTTGGTCTCAAAAAACTTCAAGTGTTCAACCTATTAATGAGTGGGCGCCTAAGAGACATAAAGAGAAAGCTTATACTCCTACAATGGGAGGAATAGTCTTTATTGGTGCGACTATAATAGCCTCTCTACTTACAGTTAAACTCTCAAATTTCTATGCTATTGGAGCCATTTTCACCCTTATTCTCTTCGCCCTCATCGGTTTTCAAGATGATTATGCAAAAATTAGAAAGAATGAAAACCTAGCTGGTCTCAAAGCAAGAACAAAACTATTTTTGCAAATTTTATCCGCCTTAAGTATTTCTCTGTTCCTCTGTTTTTATGCTGATTTTAACACAGATTTATACATTCCTTTCTTTAAAAACCCAATTGTTGACATGGGTTCTTTTTCTCTTATACTTTGGGTTTTAGTTATCATTTCTACTTCAAATGCTGTCAACTTAACGGATGGACTAGATGGATTAGCTACTGTCCCTTCTATAGTAGCACTTACATCCTTTAGTATTATTATTTATATAACAGGTCATATAAAATTGAGTGCTTATCTTCTTATGCCAAACTTTAACATAGGTGAAGTTGCTATTATTGCTAGTGCGCTAATGGGTGCATTAACGGGATTTTTATGGTACAACTGTCATCCTGCCGAAGTTTTTATGGGAGATAGTGGTTCTTTAACAATAGGTGCTTTTTTAGGCTATCTAGCTATTATTAGTAAAAGTGAAATTTTACTTCTTTTAATAGGCTCTATCTTCGTCATAGAGACTCTTTCTGTCATACTACAAGTAGGAAGTTTTAAACTTCGTAAAAAAAGAGTCTTTCTTATGGCACCCATTCACCACCACTTTGAAATGAAAAACTGGGCTGAAAATAAAATTATAGTAAGATTTTGGATTATTGCTGTGCTATCAAATCTATTAGCTCTTCTTAGTCTAAAAATAAGATAATTTATAAATTTAAGCCACATAAGCTTACTTTCAGATTTAAGAGGCTATAATTCTGTTCTTTAAAAGCACGGCCAATTAGCTCAGTCGGTAGAGCAACTGACTGAAAATCAGTGTGTCCTTGGTTCG
>Ga0256826_1002062_pt1 | contig 12369 bp, 7 predicted proteins | sample CV79metaG_FD_185975 | JGI IMG/M metagenome (GOLD analysis project Ga0256826, IMG submission 185975) | Hydrothermal vent microbial communities from East Pacific Rise, Pacific Ocean - CV79 | ecosystem: Environmental > Aquatic > Marine > Hydrothermal vents | place: Pacific Ocean: East Pacific Rise... | reverse complement strand
AAGCCAACCCTACAGCAATAGCCTCAAGAAGACATATTATGGAAGATTCTTATGGCATTAATTTGTAGAAAAAGACTCCAAGCAGATTTAGGAGAATGCTGAACAATAAGTTTTATGGCTTGATAAACAGAATTTAACCGAAGATTGGTTAAAATGCTACCAAGCCTTGTGCTTGTGGGGTTGGATTGTTAGAGCTTCGACACTTATGGGAATCCAACCCCGACCTTATAACTACTGCCTCTTTTAAAAATCTTCAAAAAAAGCTTTTGTGCATTTTATATTAAAGTTTATTAGAAATCGTTTAAAACGGTGTTTTAGTGGGCTAAAAGTTGACCCGATATAAAGGGTATCTTGTAGGATGCTGTTTTCAACACACTAAAAAACTAGAAAAATATTTATCCCTTTGCCCAATATCCCAACAAATTTAAAATAAGAGTAAAATAGTCTTATTTAGAAAAATAAATGCTTTTTTATAAGGAGAACTTCTTTAAAGTTTGAGTAGAATAGCCTCAATTTTTGATTAAGGGTAAATATATGACAATGAAGTTTGATATAAAAGAGATAGAGAGTGTCTGTACCTATTGTGGTGTGGGGTGTGATATTACAGGTGTTGTTGAGAACAATAAAATTACCAAAATATATGCACAAAAAGATGGTGTGGTATCACAAGGGAAGCTCTGTATTAAAGGGAAGTTTGGATTTGATTTTGTAGACTCCGATGAGCGTGTTCGTGAGCCACGAATTCGTAAAAGCTTTATCGATAAAAATCCAAAGATAAAAGCCCAATTTGAAGATAAGCTAAAAGTGTTTGATGATACCTTTTGGACATCTGATTTAGATACAGCAACCTCTATCGCTTCAATGAAACTACAAGAGATAAAAGAGACCTTTGGTGGAGATAGCTTCTGTGCTATTGGTGGGGCAAGAACCAACTGTGAAAGCTCATACAGTTTTCAGAAATTTTGTCGTGAAACAATGGACTCTCCTCATGTAGACAACTGTGCAAGGGTTTGTCATTCTCCAAGCCTAAAAGGGATGAGAGCTACCATTGGTGAGGGGGCAGCTACCAACCCTTATGATGATATTTATGATTCTGAATTTATGATTGTTATTGGCTCAAATACCATGGAGGCTCATCCTATTGTTGCCAATCGTATTGTGGATGTGGCAAAAAAACATAACAACTTGGCTATTATAGATGTAAGAGAAACCAAGATGGTTAAGTATGCTAAACATAATTGTGTGATTCCTTATGAAGCCAACCTTTTGGTACTTAATATGATGGCTTATGTAATTATGGATGAAGAGATTTACGATGAAGATTTCATTAATAACAGAACCAAAGGGTTTGATGCGTTTAGAGAAAAGATTTTAAATGACCCTTATGCTAATCCTAAATTCTTTGAAAAAATTAAAGGTTATGAGTATTTGGCAAAGATGATTCCCAATATTGCCCGTGAATATGCTGTTAAAAAGTCAATGATTTTTTGGGGTCTTGGGGTAACAGAACATCTAGATGGTTCACATGCTGTTATGGCAATTACGCACCTCTCATTGATGACAGGAAATGTAGGGAGTAGGGGAGTTGGATTGATGCCTTTACGTGGTCAAAACAATGTTCAAGGTGCTTGTGATATGGGTTGTCTGCCATACTATGCACCCGATTATGAAGAGCCAAAAGAGGTTGGTTTAATGACTCCTCAGCTTATTGATGCAATGATTGATGGTAAAATTAAAGGGCTTTTAAATATGGGTGAAGATATTACACATATCCATCCAAACCTCAATAAGATAGATAGAGCAATGGAGAATCTAGAGTTTATTATGGTTCAAGAGCTGTTTATGACCGATATTGCAAAGAGAGCTGATATTGTTATTGGTGTGAAATCTGCTTATGAAAAAACAGGCGTTTATGTTAATGCAATGCGAAGACTACACCTCTCTCAACCACTGGTTCAGACCGATTTACCTGATGATTGGGAGGTTTTAAAAGAGCTTACCAATAAACTGGGTGGTGATTTTAAACATGAGACCAGTGAACAGGTATGGGATGAGGTGACAAAAGTAGCCCCTAAACGATTCTCTGGCGCTCAATATTACCGATTGGAACGACACAGAAAAAGAGGAATGCAGTGGCCTGTTTATCTCGAAGATACCCCGATTTTACACCTACTTGATTTTAGAACCGATGATGGACTTGGAAAGTATGTTTATAAGCAGTATGAACCACGTGGAATGATTCAAGAGATTTTAGATAGTCAATTTTTTGCTGACGGTTTAGATGGGTTCTACTTGACCACAGGGCGAACATTGGCTCACTACAACAACTCGGCACAGACCAGAAGAACACCAAAGCTTTTAAACAACCACAGCGAAGATACCCTATTGGCTTCGATAGAAGATGAGGGTAAGTTTGGAGATAAGGTAATTTTAAAAACAGAGTATGGAGAGACTTCGGTATTGAGTGTAAAATATACTGACAAAGTAAGACCTAGAACACTCTTTATTACATTTCACCATGCCCGTTCTCGAATTAATGCTATCTTTGGAGATGAATCAGATGAATTGATTATGACAGCTCGATTTAAATCGTTGCGTGTTAGTGTAATTCCACAGTAGAGGAAAATTTTATCGCGTAGGGTCGGTGAACCGACCCTACGCGAATTTTTCCCCATTTTTCTTTTTTTACTCTATAATAGATATATCTTTTTTATAAGGAACAATGATGAACACCACTACTATTGGAAAGAAAAATGAATCTCTCGCTGTTGAATTTTTAGTGGCAGAGGGTTTTCATATTATAGAGCAGAACTATTATGCTAAAAAATTGGGAGAGATAGATATTGTTGCTATAAAAGATGATGTTTTACACTTTATAGAAGTGAAGTCCTCTCAAGCAGATTTTGACCCAATCTATAATTTTACAGCCTCGAAACAGAGAAAAGTTATAAACGCTTCGCTCTATTATATGAAAGTAAAAAACTTAGATATGATTTTTAGTATAGATTTAATTGTTGTTAGGTGGGGAGAAATTGATTTTTTAGAGAATATTACCCTTTGAAAACGATTTTTTGGCTTTAAACTTAAATAACCATAACAGATTAAAACTACTATTGATGGGATTTGAAACTCTGTTAACAGGATATATTATATATTACACAATAAGATTAATTTTTTAAGAAATTTTTAATAAATATCAGATTTTATGCTTATTTAAGGGAAAAGAGTGTTATAATACTTCCATGAGAGTCGTATTATTTTTCCCTTTTTTTAATGGCTCTCATAGATAACTTTTAACTTCATATCTTATTTCCCCCTATTTCCCTTTTTTTTATAAAAACGGTTAAAAGTTGTCTCTATCTCCATCTTTATCTTTAAATCTTTCGTTATAATAGATATAAAAAATCAGGATACTCTTTTTGAAACATCTTATAAATTTTATCGAAGCCAAAAACGTTAGTAAAACAAAAATCTATAAACATCTAAAATCTACAGAACAAGAGGCAAAAGTGTTGCAGTATGTCTGTAGGCGTTTTGTAAAAGGTGTTGAAGAGACAGCCGTTTTGGATATTCTTCAAGACAATTTTGAGTATGAGGGTTATGATTATCTTAAGTACCTTAAAATTGTAAAAAAACTGATGGATATGGGTTGGCTAGTGCAGATTAGTTTTGGACAGATTAAAGTACAAGAGGTCTCTGAACTTGAAATTATTAACACCTCTGTTGGACCGAGTATGAGTCTTTTACGATTGCTTGAAGAGGGTTCACTGGAGCTTACTCTCCCCGATATTAAGCCCTATACTGACCATTTAGAGTATCTTCAAGACCAATTTGATGTGATTGAATTGCTTCATAAAATGGCTGTTTCCAAACAAGGTTTTACCGATACCTCTCTTGGATTAGGACGACTTAAAAATAAGTTGGTACTTTTAAATCAACGTATTATTGAACGGATAAAAATCACCAAAGAACCGATTATGGTTGAGGAGTTTTTTAAAGAGAAGAAACTTGATGAACGGGAACAGCGTATATTTTTAGCTCTGCTAAAAGAGGAGTATTCAGGAGGAGAGGGGCAGTTCAGAGACATGAATGTTCTTATTGAGCTTATCTCTTTAGATGAGTATGACAAGATTCGTAACCGTGCCTTATTAGAAGATGGCTCAAAATTAATCAGTGAAGAGATTATTGATTATGAAGAGATTCTTAATATGTTTGGGGGGATTAGTCGCTCTTTCTATCTGCAAGAGGAGATATTACAGAAGATTATTCACCCAAACAAAAAGAAAAAGGTAACCAAGTTAAAACTGGATAAGTTGGTTGAAGAGCAGGATTTGTTTGAATATTTAAATCCTACCACCGATTTAAGTGATGTTGTTTTACATCCAAAAACAAGAGAAGTTTTAAATACAGTAATTAAACAGGTTGATAAAGATGTGTTTGCAAAGCTTAAAGCGTGGGGAATTAAAGATAAACGTAAAGGAATTGATGCCAAAATTATTTTTTATGGAAGCCCTGGAACAGGTAAAACCATGACTGCTGTAAGTTTGGCAAAGAGTCTAAAAAGACCAATCTTAAGTTTTGACTGCTCTAAGATTTTGTCGATGTATGTGGGTGAGAGTGAAAAAAATGTTCGTAAGATTTTTGATGATTTTAAAATACTTAGCAAAAAAGCAAAAGTTAATCCAATATTATTGCTTAATGAAGCTGATCAATTTTTAAGTAGCAGAACCCAAGGGGTTGGCTCGTCAGCAGACAAGATGCACAATCAGATGCAAAATATCTTTTTGGAGCAGATAGAGCAGTTTGAAGGTATTTTAATTGCAACTACCAATCTGTTAGACAATATAGATAAAGCCTTCTCTAGACGATTTAACTACAAAATAGAGTTTAAAAAACCAGGAAAGAAACAGCGTAAACGGTTATGGCACTTTATGTTGCCTGAAAAAGCAGATTACGAAGAGAATTTTGATGTGGATGAACTTGCAAAATATGAGTTGACAGGTGGACAGATTAATCTGATTATTCGAAATACAGCCTATCGAGTAGCGATTAGAGAAGAGAGCCTCTTTACAATAGAAGATTTCTTAGAAGAGATAGAGAAAGAGTTGGGTTCAAGCTTTGAAGGAGTTAAGAGTATGGGGTTTAAAGTTTAAGCTGTTCTCTCTATAAGAGAACAGCCTCTTTTTAATTTTGAATCATATATACTGTTGATTTAGACCCTATATTTTTATAGGTATGTTTACCATCAGGTTTCATATACCAAAGGTAATTTCCCGAGCCTTTCCTCCAAAGAATATCAGCAATACCATCGCCATTAAAATCGGCTACTTTAGAGATTTTATACTCACTTGGTTTTGAACTAATTTTTTTATAGGTATGTTTACCATTGGCTTTCATATACCAAAGATAGTTAGTTGAACCTTTTCTCCAGAAAATATCAGCAATGCCATCACCATTAAAATCGGCAACTCCATTAATGTTATATTGGGTAGATTTTGAACCAATATTTTTATAACTGTGTGTTCCATCTGCTCTAATATACCAAATATAGTTACCTGAACCTTTTCTCCAAAGAATATCGTTCATTCCATCATCATTAAAATCTGCAACGGCACTAATTTTATATTGAGAAGATTTTGAACCAATATTTTTATAAATGTGTGTTCCATCTGATTTCATATACCAAAAATAGTTACCTGAACCTCTTCTCCAAAGAATATCATTTATGCCATCATCATTAAAATCTGCAACGGCACCAACTTTATAATCACTGGGCTTGGATCCAATATTTTTGTAGGTATGTTTACCATTAGATTTCATGTACCAGATAGAGTTCCCTGCACCTCTTCTCCATAAAATATCGGCAATTCCATCATAGTTAAAATCAGCAATACCACTAATTGTATACTCTTTGGATTTATAACCAATATTTTTATAGGTATGTTTGCCATCTGCTTTCATGTACCATAAGTAGTTACCTGAACCTTTTCTCCAAATAATATCACTAATGGTATCAGCATTAAAGTCACTCTTTTTACGAGATAGAGAGTATGATTTTAAAGTATATTTACCTCTATTGCTGTTTTCTGCTCCAATCTCTAAATAGTATGTTTTATTGGGAATAAAATTATAATAGATAGCAAAATTTAAATTGGAATCAGAGATGTCATCTCTTCTTCTTAGAATATTGTGTTGTTCATCATATAAAATTCCATAGGTATCAAGATCTCCATATGTATAAAAGGCATACTCTGCACTTTCAGAGAGAACAAGTTTATAAATATTAGTGATACCATTACTGTTAATTGAGTCAGATAGAGGGAAATTTGATATTTTTTGGGCATTATCAAAACGGCTTGTATGAGAATCATTCTCCATTTCAATGTAGGGTGTATTTTCGGCAAAGAATTCGTAGTTATCTGCATTGTCTATGGCTTGGTCAGGAGATGTTTTTGCCAACTCTCGTGCCTCACTTTGACCATATACATGATCATCTGTTCCTGCAACAATTTCAAAGTGAGAAAGCTCATGTATTAATGTTCCCGCTCGGGAATCTGTTCCTGTGACATTGGCACTCCAGAAACTACCACATAGATAAATTTTATAGTGTTCTGTTGGATAGACATAAGCATAACTATAATCATCATTACAGGTACCACAATCATAAGAGATTTTTTTGTTTTCTAAGCTGTTGTATATATTAGAGAAGTGGGTTGTTACATCTGTTTGTCTTGTCGTGGTTGATTTTCCGAACCATGTAACATATCTTTTTCCTGTGGTATTTTTTGAGGCATTATTCATGGCTGTCGAGGCAATTTTTACCATACCCAGTGCTTCATCATGTGCTTCATTTAATATATCTATTCTGCTTTGACTACAGCCTTGAAATTGAGGGGTTAGTTTTTCCTCTTTTCTTATCTCTATTTTTTTAGGAATAAAAGGTATTGTCAGTTGTGTTGTACTGTTGTTAGATTTTTGTAAAATTTTAGATTTTAGATTTTTATTTAAAGAGTTAAATTTACCTCTATATTCAATAGTGTAATCTCCTTTTTTGAGCATTTTATAATATTGTGGTAAAGATATGGTTACTGTTCGACTCTCTCCTATATCAAAGAGTGTATAATCTTCCTCTTTCGGTTGACCCCGTTTAACCAGCCGTCCTTGATACTCAATATTTTTTGAACCATTTTTTAATTTAAAGATATTGGCACTCAAAACCTTTTCAAGGGGAGTATTCCATTTTAAAACCCGTAGAGGTTCATTACTACTATTGGTAAGTGTAACTAAAATAGAACCACTACTGGGGTTTTGATTATTGGGTGAGAGTTTAACAGAGAGAGAACTCTCTGCATGTAACACAGAGAGGGTAATCAGTTGGATAAAAAAAAGAAGGGTAAACTTCTTAAATTGTCTCTTTTTGAAAATCATAATTGTTCCTTGTGATATTTAATTAATACTAGTATATCAATTATATTTAAAATATAAACCATATTATTCATATAAAATCTTACTAAATCTTCATTTTTTTTAACTATACTATGAAAAATATTTAATATAGGATAATTGTTATGAACAAAATGCTTTTCTCTATAGTTATATTATCAAACTCTTTACTCTCTTCAGGAGTTGTTGTTCCTGATGATTATCTCATCTCTGAAGAGGATAAACTCTCTTATATCTATTCAAATGAATATCAAGAGATATTGATGGATTTTAAAGGGTATCAAGAGCATATTATTAATGGTTATGAAGAGGAGTATGGATATAAGTTGGACAATACCTTATATGTTGGGTTGGCTTCGTCTAATAACCAGATAGCAAATGGTTTTTCAACCCAGTTTCCTTTTAATGAGCAAGTTTTTTATGGAGCAGGAGCAGGATATATTGACTATTTTTGTTTCTCCTCTTGGTTAAAAACTTTAATTATCCATGAGACAGCCCATAATTTTCAGTTAAATCCAAAAAGAAATGATTTATCAAAAATAAGCCATAAAGTTTTGGGAAATACACCTTTTTCTATGTTCTCTTTTATACCTCTTTTCCCTGTACCTAATGTAACAGAAAGTTCGTTTATTTTAGAGGGAAATGCTGTAATGAATGAGTCGCGTTATGGTAATGGGGGTCGACTCTTTTCGGGGTATGCTTTGGCAGAGGTAGTTGCTTTGGCAAAAGCAGGTTTAATTACCCCTGAATTAATGTATAACTCAACGCTTACTTTTCCTTATGGTGAAAAGTTTTATCTTGTTGGTGGGTTTTTTCAACAGTTTTTGGTTGATAGATTTGGGTTAGATAGAGTTAACTCCTATTTTAAAACATATGCGACTCAACCTTTTCCATTTTTTACCAATTGGGTTTTTAAAAAGCAGTTTGGTAAAGATTTTGAGACACTTTTGGCTGAATTTGTTGATGAGGTAAAAAAAGAGCATCTTACTTTTAAAGCAACCCATGGAAAAGTTTTGGCAAAAAGTAAGCTTTTTGTTCCTCTAAATTCTGATAGCCAAGAGATTTATACCCTTATTTCTGATAAAAAATCAGCACCTAAGGTTCTAAAGATAGATAGAGATAGAAAAAAGGTATCTTATTTTAATGGTTCGTGGAGAGTAGGGGAGCTTTTTAAAGTGAACGGTGACTACTATTCACAAAGCTCTGCCCATACCTCACCCAATAAGATAACCATGGGGCTTTTTAACAAAGATGGGTATCTTTTAAAGGGAACAGAATCTAAAGTGATTCAGGGCTATACTACTGACAATAGAGTGGTCTATTTTGATATTTTAAGCTCATTAGAGACACCTCAAGTTTATATGGATAAGGCATTTTATACAGAAGCCCACTCTTCTGTTTATGTAGATAAAAATGATTTATACTATTTTAAACAAGAGAATGAGAATCGGGTACTCTATAAAAATAGAGAGAGCCTTTTTAAGTATCAGGGGCATTATGGTTTTGTAACCGATGTATCTGATGATGGAGTGGTCTATTTTATCGCTTCTAGTAAAAATGGAACGACAGCCTATGCCATGAAAAATGGAAAAATTCAACGTCTTTTAGAGGGTGATGATATTATAGCGCTTAAGATGGTTAACTCTAAAGAAGCTGTGGTTGTAACCATTGGAGCAGATGGTTATCGTTATCTGTTGGTAGATATATCAAAAAATAAAACTTCTTCCTCTTCAATTTATTATAACAATATAGTTAATAAACCAAAAAACTATCCAAAGCCTTTTAAGAAAAATAAAAATGAAGCACTCTCTTCAATAGCTTATTCTCCTATTGGTAAATTAAAACAGAGTTCTTTGACTCAAGCGATGAATTATAGTAGCTACAGTGGATTTGGTATTGATTTAGAGATGAACTTTTCAGACCCTTTAATGCAAAATTCACTCTCTGTTCCACTCTCTTACAACAACGACAGAACAGTTATTGGCGTACAATACGACAATAGAGCAGATGCCATAGCGTTTGGAACAGCACTTTATGGGGTTTATGAGCATAATGATTTTTTTAATAACAGACGAGATTATGGAGTTGAGGGTTATTTCTCTTATCCTTTTTTAGCCAAAGGTTACTGGAGAGGAGAAGCCAATATCGCCTATACCAAAGCTTATGATAACCTCTATCGAGAGCCATTAACGCTCTCTTTGGATGTTAGCAATGCTAAACAGTTTGGTTTGAGTAGATATTTTAACTCTCTTAATAGTTTTTCTCTCTTTGGAAGTAGGGACAGAGACAACAACATTGTAGGTCTATCATATGGTTGGAGACATGACCTCTTTTGGGAATCCTATTTGGGATTAGAAGGAAAATATCTAAAGAGTGATAGGGTTAATCCACAGTTAGAGAAAGGTATTGAACTAAGTGATACTTTTACCGATTTACAATCGGATAAAGGAACAGTAAATATGCCAAGTTTAATGGGTAAAGGATATGCAAAAGAGGTAAAAATGGCAGAAGTGAGCTTAAAAAAAGTTTTTAATGGCTCTTTTTATAACTTCTCTTTTCCTATCTCTTTACAACGAGAATCTTTTTATGTTAAAGAGAGATTTTATGATGTTGATTTTACAGCTAAAATTAATAAAAAATATAAAGAGAGTATTGTAGGGGTTGAGGCTGATTTTCTCTTTATTCATAAGTTACCTATTCCTTTAAGTTTAGAGTATATCTATAACCCTGATGTACAAGATTCAAAGCAGTTCCGATTTCTTGTTGGTAGAACTTTTTAGTTTTAAAATATTTCTATTTGTCTGTAATAGAATGCTTTAACACTTTTTTATGATTCTTACATTATTTTTTGTTATTATTTCGCAATTATAATAATTAATATAGTTTAGAGGAGTAATTTATGGTAGAAAATATGGAAGATAAAAACATTATAGAGAAGAGCAAACCAAGAGATGAATTTTTTGAAATTGATGGAAAAAAGGTATCTCTAGAGAGTTTAATCGAGAGTTTTAAAGAGTTTAAAAAAGAGGATAGAGTTAAAAGTAAAGCATTGCAGAAATATAAAGATGCTTTGGCTTTAAAACCTTATCAAGCAGAGCTTATTAAACTACAAACCCATCTAGAGTTAACAGGTAAAAAGATGATTATTCTTTTTGAAGGGCGTGATGCTGCTGGAAAAGGTGGAACAATTCGCCGTGTTACCCGTTATATGAATGAGAAACATTATCGGGTGGTGGCACTGGGTAAACCAACCGAAGAGCAGAAGACACAATGGTTCTATCAGAAGTATGTACAACACTTTCCAAAAGGTGGAGAGATGGTACTTTTTGACCGTTCTTGGTACAATCGTGCTATGGTTGAGTCAGTCTTTGAATTTTGTACTCAAAAAGAGTATGAAGATTTTATGAAAGGGGTTAAAGGGTTCGAGAAAGATTTGGTACGTCAAGGAACAATTGTTGTTAAGCTCTACTTCTCTGTTACCAAAGATGAACAAGCAAAACGCTTTGAACGTCGAAAAACAGACCCTTTACGTCAATGGAAACTTAGTGAAATTGATATGCAAGCCCAAGAGCGATGGGACGAGTTTACCAATACCAAATATAAAATGTTAAAGCAGACCCATTCTCATTCTGCTCCGTGGACAGTTATCCGTTCTAATGATAAACAACAAGCACGTTTAGAGGTTTTAAAGATTATTTTAAATACCGTTGATTATGAAGAGCGTGATTCTAGCTTGGATTATGCACTTAATCCTGATGTGGTTATATCTGGAGCAAGAGAGCTTGAAATTATGGAAGCACAACGTGCAAGAAGTGGTAAATTTATAGGTTAAGGAGTTGTTATGGAAGAGAAAAAAGAGCATATTGAAGTATCAAAAAAGAGTAAAAAAATAGAAAAAGATAAAAGTGATAAGGTTCAGATTTGGGTTAAAAAAGAGAAATTAGCTTATGAGAAAGAGCTAATACGGCTTCAAGTTGAACTGTTAAAATTTCAGAACCATGTAAAAGAGCAAGGTCTTAAGATTTTAATGATTTTTGAGGGTAGAGATGCTGCTGGAAAAGGGGGGACAATTAAGAGAATTACAGAACATTTAAATCCTCGTGGTGCAAGGGTTGTGGCTCTAGAAAAGCCAAGTGAAAAAGAGTCAACCCAGTGGTATTTTCAACGCTATGTAGCCCACCTTCCATCAGCAGGAGAGATTGTATTGTTTGATAGGTCTTGGTACAACCGTTCAATGGTAGAGCCTGTAATGGGCTTTTGTACTGAACGAGAACATCATAAGTTTTTAAAAGATGCACCCAAGTTTGAACGGATGATTATTGATGAAGATATTAAAATCTTTAAGTTCTATTTTTCTGTCTCTAAAAAAGAACAAGCGAAACGATTTAAAGCCCGAGAGACAGACCCACTAAAGCAGTATAAGCTCTCACCTGTAGATAAAGAGTCACAACGTTTATGGGATGAGTACTCTTTGGCTAAATTTATGATGTTAAGTGCCACCCATACCAAGTCTGCTCCTTGGACAATTGTAAAGAGTGATGATAAAAAGAAGGCAAGAATTAATGCCATTAAACATATTCTAAATTTTGTGGAGTACCCCAATAAAATTGATAGCAAAGAGATTGAAGTAGATAAAGATATTATTATCTATGGACGAGATGAATCAATCTCTATGGAGAAAAAATTTAAGTTTTCGATGAGGTAAAAGTAAAGTATTAAAACCTTTTAACCATGCCCATAATCTTATCTTTTACTTGCGAAACAATAGGGGCTGTTTTAACTTCTGTTTTGGTATATCCATATCCATATCTGTTAAACAGCTCTTGTGGTGGAGCTGTGGTTGTTACTTTTATATTTTTAAATTGATAAATATATTTTTTATGATAATAGCCAATATCCAGCAGGGTATCACAATCTTTTTCCATC
>Ga0256826_1002061_pt1 | contig 12370 bp, 14 predicted proteins | sample CV79metaG_FD_185975 | JGI IMG/M metagenome (GOLD analysis project Ga0256826, IMG submission 185975) | Hydrothermal vent microbial communities from East Pacific Rise, Pacific Ocean - CV79 | ecosystem: Environmental > Aquatic > Marine > Hydrothermal vents | place: Pacific Ocean: East Pacific Rise... | reverse complement strand
CTTGAGGGTTATACTCCCAACCAAACTGTTTAATTACCTTGTCAGTAAATTTAACAGTCTTTTCCATTCTTTCGATGAACTCAGGTGAGTTCATATCTATTTTAATCATACTCATTATTTATTTCCTCTTTTTTTACCAGCGATAATACGGCGAAGTGCATTAAGGCGAATAAATCCTTCTGCATCTTTTTGGTTATAAACTTCATCTTCTTCAAAAGTTGAATGCTCTTCACTATAAAGTGACATGTCTGACTCACGTCCAACTACTTCTACATTTCCTTTATAAAGTTTTAGTTTCACTGTACCTTGAACATACTTTTGAGTTGTGTCAATAGCTGCTTGCATCATCTCACGTTCCGGAGAGAACCAAAAACCGTTGTATATAAGTTCTGCATACTTAGCAATCATGCCATCTTTCATATGAGCTTCTTCACGGTCAAGACAGATAGACTCTATAGCACGGTGTGCTTTAAGCATAATAGTCCCACCTGGTGTCTCATAACAACCACGTGCTTTCATACCAACAAAACGGTTTTCAACGATGTCAATACGTCCAATACCATGCTTGTTACCGTACTCATTAAGAGTTCTTAGCATTGTAGCAGGACTCATCTCTTTACCATCGATAGAGCTAGGATCTCCATTTTTGTATCCAATAGTGATATACTCTTTTTCATCAGGAGCATTTTCAGGACTTACTGACCATAACCACATTGATTCTTCAGGCTCATTCATAGGGTTTTCTAAATGAAGACCTTCGTATGAGATGTGTAAAAGGTTAGCATCCATTGAGTAGGGGCTAACTGTTGGGTTTCCATTTTCATCAAGATGCTTAGCATCTATGTCTATCCCATGCTTTCTAGCATAAGATAAAAGTTTCTCACGAGAGTTTAAGTCCCACTCTCTCCATGGTGCGATTACTGTAATGTCAGGGTTAAGCCCAAGGTATCCAAGCTCAAAACGTACTTGATCGTTTCCTTTTCCTGTCGCTCCATGACTTACTGCATCTGCACCCATTTTTGCTGCAATTTCGATTTGCTTTTTAGCTATAAGCGGGCGAGCGATAGAAGTACCTAAAAGATATTCACCTTCATAGATTGCATTTGCTCTAAACATAGGAAATACATAATCTTTGACAAACTCTTCTTGAACATCTAAAATAAAGATATTTTCAGGTTTAATGCCGTTTTCTAAGGCTTTTTGACGTGCTGGCTCAACTTCTTCGCCTTGACCAAGATCGGCTGTAAAAGTTATAACTTCAGCTTTATACTCTTCTTGTAACCATTTTAAAATAACACTAGTGTCAAGACCACCAGAGTATGCTAGTACTACTTTTTTAACATCTTTTTTCATATAATAACCTTTCGTTTAGAGAATAATTGTCGCGATTATATCAGATTGTTTGTGAGTTTTTGCTTAGAAAAAAGAGTAGTTACGAAGAGTATAAGTTTTGTGAAGAGTATATGGATTCAAAAGAGTGTTTTTTACCCTTTTGAATCAAATAAAATACCGGTTACTTCTTGCATTTTAGGAAGAAAATCTTGTGCTTGTTCAGCTGGAAATCTTCGAATCATTTTACTTGTTTCAGATTCAATAACAGATACATAAAAAATATCTTGAGAATCAACACCAAATTTTAAATTTGTACTCATTGGTGCGAGTGCTTTATTTAAATCTTTTACTAAGTTTTCAACATCTTTAGCAGAATTTATTTTTGTACCATGATGTTCTGCTTCTGCAGCCATCTGTTTTGCTACTTCATTTGTATTACTAGGTTGTTGAACTTGCTGTTGAACTTGTGCAGCTGCTCTTCCATGAGCTTCCGGCGAACTTACCTGTGATTGTTGTTGTCTTGCAACATTTGCTATGCCATCCATGACGTGCTCCTTAATCTTTTAAGATATAGTTATTAAACAGAATATCGACATTAAAAAAAATAACTTTAACTAAATTTGTAAAAAATTTAAATGTTTTTATTTTGTATGCTTTTTTATGATAGTCTAGTATCTATGAAAGCATACTTAGAACTATTAAAATCAAATGATATATTAAGACGATTATCAACTATTCAACTGATCGCATATTTTGGTGCATGGTTCTCTAATGTTGCTATTTATACACTGCTATTAGACATGAAAGTATCTCCTGAAGTTGTGGCATTTGTAGCAATGCTTCACTTTTTAGCCGGAGTTGTTCAAGCTCCATTTTCTGGAACAATAATAGATAGTGTTAAGCCTAAAGTTTTAATGTTATTTTTAATAGTTATTGAGATATTTGCGACACTGTTTTTAGTTTTTGTTACAAATGTAAATGACTTAAGTTTACTTTACATACTTATATTTTTAAAAATGGCAGCTGCTTCTTTTTACTTTACAACAGAGATGTCTCTACTTCCTAAAATACTTAGAGGAGAAGATTTACAAAAGGCAAATGAACTTCACTCTGTTATCTGGTCATTTTCTTATACTTTAGGAATGGCTCTAAGTGGTTTTGTTGTTTATTACCTCGGAGTTAAAAGTGCCTTTATTTTAGATTCATTAATGTTTGTTCTTGCATTTTCAATGCTTTATAGTTTAAAAGTAGAAGTAGAAGTGATTAAAAATGATGAAAACCTTTTTGAAATGATGACAGATACTTTTTCATATTTAAAAAGAAATCCTTTGGCACTTCATCTGATGTTCATTCATGCATTTGTCGGTTTGACAGCATTTGATGCACTTGTTGCTCTTATGGTTGATAAATATTATGCTAGTGTAATTGCTACATCTTTAGCACTAGGAATGGTACATACCTCTCGTGCAATTGGTTTAGTTATAGGGCCTATAATCTTTTCAAAATTTGCAAATAATAGAGGCATCGTTTACATGTTTATAGGGCAATCACTTGCTGTATTACTTTGGGCTGGTATGATGCATAACTTTTATCTTTCACTTTTTGCTAGTGTTGTTGTTGGACTTTTTACAACGATACTTTGGTCATATACATATACGATACTTCAAAAAAATATAGAAGAGAAGTATTATGGTCGAATTGTGGCATATAATGATATGTTATTTTTAGGTTCAGCAGCATTTACATCGTTTATGATAGGTTTTTTAGCCACTCATGAGTTTTCACTTGAGCAGATTGCTATCTTCATAAGTGTAGGTTTTATGATAGGTGCCATCTATTTTAAATGGCTAATAGAATTCAGAAATATAAAAGAGATTAGTCAATGAGTTTTGTAGTTAGAGAGGCCATAGTTAGACTTTTGGCATTTTAAAAAATGTATAGTTATAAATCTACAAATAAAAAGGAAACAGAGTGATATATAAATCAAAAGAGGGTGACTTAGACCTAAGTAAAATAACAAGACTTTACCCGGCAGTTGTTGTAGATATGCAGGGTGAAGTGGCGGAAATGAGCCTGGAGTGGGAAGAGTTATATGGTGATAAAGTAAAGATAGTTCATTATGTTTTAGTGTTTGATTTTACACCACTCAAAGAAGATGTAAAAGATAGAACAGTCTTGGTTTATGAGACAAAAGAGGAACTACTTCAAGAGATTCAAAAGGTCGCTCCATTACTGGGTTGATTTCAAGCGATACTAAAAAAGTTTTTTCATTAGCCATTCCTGCAGCACTTAAACACTTAGTAGATATTTTACAAGTTCTTATAGATATGCTAATGGTTGGAATTATCTCAACAGCTGCCCTTGGGGCTGTTGGTATGAGTATGCAGTTTATGATGATTATCAATGTTTTAATGACTCTTTATGTTGTGGGTGGAAATGCTCTTATCTCACGTTTTATCGGACAAGGTCGTAAACGCCGTGCATCGGCACTTCTTTATGCACTTACTATATTTGCTATAATTCTCTCAGTATTTGTAACTATTGGTGGCTATTTTGGTAGTCATGCTATTTATGCGATTATGGGTGCACAAGCAGATGTAGTTGCTCTTGGTGGAGCTTATTTTAAGATACTTTCTCTTGGAATAGTAGTTATATTTATAGATAATCTTCTCTATAATGCTCTCTCAGCAGCAGGCGATACTAAGAGTTCTCTCTACATAAAACTATTTTCAGCTGCTCTAAATGCCAGTTTAAACTATGTCTTAATCTTTGGTCACTTTGGCTTTGATGCTATGGGTATAGAGGGTGCGGCTATAGCAACGGTCTTAGCTTATAGTTTTAATGTTGTAGCTTACTTTATACTTATAAAAAAGATGAACTCTAAGTTAGATTTTTTGCCTATAGTTCGAGTAAAAGATTTATTTCGTGTTTGGAATGTTGGTTGGGGTGCAGCTCTAGACCGTGGTATATCTAGCATGAGTTTTTTGGTTTTTGTCTCCATCATTACAGCTTATGGAACAGCAGAACTTGCAGGGTATCAAGTTGGACTTCGCATAGAGGGAATTGCTTTTATGCCTGGTTTTGGATTTGCTATAGCAGGGATGGCACTTGTTGGACAAAATATTGGTGCAAAAGCTTATGATAAAGCTTTTAATATGGGCATAATAAGTGGTCGAATTGCTTATATATTTATGGGAAGTGTAGGTGTCGTTCTTATACTGTTTCCAGAGTATTTAATAGGCTTTTTTACACAAGACTCAGCAACTATTATTGTCGCATCTAAGTACCTTATCTTAGTTGGACTTGCCCAGATTCCACTTGCCATAATGTTTGTATACTCAGCAGCACTTCGTGGGGCAGGAGCTACAAAAACAACACTCAAAATAAATGTACTAAGTTTATGGTTTTTACGAGTTGTTCCATCTTATATAGCTTATGAGATGGGCTATGGTATTATTGCTATATTTATTATTATGAATATAGAAACCCTTATAAAAGGAATAATATACTGGTATATTTATAAACAGAGAAATTGGTTGTATACGAAAGTTTAATATTGTTTGTGCAATAATCAGTAAAACATAAACTAGGTGTAGATTGAATGTACTATATAGAGAAGTTAGGTGAAAAAACTATTAAAATGTTCACTTCTGTATCTGAAATAGTGCACTTTACACTACTTATATTTCTACATCTTTTCAATTCAAAAAGTTACAATCCTGCTATGCGAATGGTCTTAGTGAAACAGATCTATTTTACTGCTATAGGTGTTATTCCTATCTTTATTACTATGGCGTTCTTATTTGGCTCTATAATTATTGGTGTTGTTATCTATCTTGCAACTGAGTACTCTCTTCAGTCGGAGATAGGCTCTATAATCATTACCTTTGTTGTTGATGAATTTGCTCCTTTCTTTACTACACTACTTATTTCCTTACGTTCAGGAGCTGCTATAAACACTGAAATAGCAGTAATGAGTGTAAATAGAGAACTTAATACTTTAAAAGAGTATAAAATAGACTTAATTGACTATCTTTTTTTACCGCGTATAATCAGTGGTATTATTAGTATTATGTCTTTGTCAATTGTATTTGCAATCATTATGCTTGCAAGTGGGTATATATTTACATTTTTATATATGAGTATGGATTTTAATACTTATAAGTATCTTCTTTTAGATGCTATTGAAGTAGGTGATATAGTGACGTTAGTTGTGAAAAGTCTTGCATTTGGTTTTATAGTGATGCTTATCCCTATTTATAGTGGATTAAAAACAGAGAGTCGCTATACAGCTATTCCTATATCTGTTTTAAATGGTATGGTAAGACTATTTATAGCTGTATTTTTTATTGAGGTGTTATCATTAATCATTCAATTTATTTAAAACTTTTCAGCACAAGTGATATGATAGAAAATTTTCTTCAAAAAGAGGAGGAGTTTATACTTATATCTGCCGATACTCCTTTAATCTCAAACCTTGATATGTGTGAAAATATTGCACTTATTAAAGAAGTGCATGAAAACATGTCTATATATGAAGCCAATATTTTGGCTGTAGATATGTTAAGGAGAGTAGACTTAGAAGAGATTTCACATAAGTATATAAACAGCTGCTCAGATGAGGAGATTTTTTTAGTTATATTTCTTCGAGCAGTGATGAGTCAAGAAAAAAATGTTATACTTAAATTGCCTAGTAGGATATTAGGGAATCTATTTCATGTTAAAAAACTTATAGAAAAAATGATAAGTATTGATAATAGTAAAAAAATTATTATACTTGATTTAGTGAGTAATGAAAATTATTATGAAGGATCTAAATGCAGTATAGAAAAATTAAGTTAATTGTTGGTCTCTTTGTAATTGGATTTAGTATATTACTAATCTCTTCATCTTATTTTTTATTAAAAGAAAAAGGACTTTTTACTAAGAGCATCATGTATAATTTTGATGTCCAAAGTGCACGGTTTTTTAGTGTTGGTATGCCTCTGCAACTCTCAGGTTTTGATATAGGTGTGATTGAAAACATAAAACTCAAAGATGATGGATGGGTAAATATAAGTTTTAGTGTAAAAAAAGAGAATCTGAAGTGGATAAATACAGAGACATATCTAATGATAAAAAAACCACTTATTGGTTCTCCCCGTATAGAAGTGCATTCAAAACTTGGATTAGAAGTACTTAAAGAGAACTCAAATATTAAGATGATTACTAGTAATGATATTAACGATATGATAGCAAAACTTGAACCCGTTGTAGCTAAGCTTACAAATATTATTGATAGTGTAGAGCGAATTACTTTTTACTTAGCTAGTAATGATTCTGAACTATTTCATATCTTGAAAAATTTCGATACATTCAGTGGGCAACTCATAAAAGATAAGGCTCTTTTAACTACTATAACAGGTGATAAAAATAGTACAAAAAATGTAGTAACAGCACTTAATGAGACTATGCTTATGATGAGAGAACTTAAAAAAGTTGTTTTTGACATAAGCAAAATTACTACTTCCTTAGATGAAAAAATTATAGAGCCATCTTCTATGAGTGCTAAGCAATTAGAGCTTATTTTAGAAGATATAAAATTGAAGTTAGATGCAATTGATGGGACTGTTGATAGTGTAGGGAGTTATAATAAAGAGTTAGTAGAGATAAAAGAAGAGATTTCAGTGGCTATTGGAAAGTCAAATCAGATTTTGGACAAGGTAGATAGTTTTATGCAAGATGAAGATAATAGTGAGGTGATACTTCCATGAAACAATATACTTTCGCTCTATTCATAGCTATAATGATTTTTGGTTGTTCATTTAAAACACCAGCAAATGAGTGGAAATACAAAAGTGCAGATGCTTTTAGCTCTTATGTAAAGAACTTTATGCAGGGTGAAGATATATTGGCAAGAAATGATTTAAAAAGGGCAATAAAACATGCTAAAAAGAGTGCAGATTTGACTTCCTTAGCAAGGGTATATTTAGGAAAGTGTGCACTCAATATTTCTGTAGGTATTGCTGATAGGTGTGAGGAGTATAAGAAAATATCTAATGTAGTAGATGATGAAGAGCTATTTAACTACTACGGTATCATAACAAAAACATCGACTCAAAATCCAGATGATATTTTAGATACAAATAGAGCAACATCAATACTCTTAAACGGAGCACTCAAAAAAGATGAGCTTAGTAGTGAAGAGCGAACTAATATGCTTGAATTGTCTTCTTTTCATGGTTATAAAAAAGCTGTGCTTTTTTGGTTAGAAGAGAGTAAGAAATACTCCGAGGAAGAAGCTCAAAAAGAGTTTTTTCAGCAAAAGATAGAAGCTCTTACTCTTCGTGATTACTAACTGTTGAAGGCACAGTATTCCCACTTGCTTGCATCTTAAGTGCTTCAGGGTGGCTTTTGTAGTGTGATCTTACTACTTCTGCAAGTTTTACTTTTGTCGGAGTGTCTATCTTTCCATCAATATTTATGGCGTTTACTAGTGCATTTACTAGTAAGTCTTGGGGAAACTCTACTCTTTGTGCCCAAGAACGAAGAAGTTCTCTATCAACATAAGATGGGAGTGAACCCATTATGCCTATGTCATTTTGATTATGAATGAGTAGCCCCGAAGTTGTACCTCGGTCAAGTGTTAAAACTTGGAAAAGATAGAGTGTATGGTACTCGAGTTGTGAACGAATATCTTTAGAAGAGCAAGATGCTCTTTTTTTATAAGCATCAGTGATAATGTCAATATATGTATCTATAACACCTTCTCCAAAACTTAATGCAAACTCTTCATCTGCTACCTTGTCATCTGTTTTATAGTTTTCAAGATAGAAAAGAGAGACACCACGATGTCTCTCTAAGGCTGGAATGTTGAAGTACTTTTCACCTTGAAGAACACCCTCCTCATAAAGTTCTAAAGAGAGATTGTTAAGTGCTACATCAAAAACATTTTTATCATGCTCATTGTATATGCTAGGGTTTAAGTCAGCCATTAAACGCCAGTATGAAGAGCCATCTCTAAGTTCTGTAAGACTTATATGAATATGTACTGAAGGGACATTCGGATTTCGTGGGTGGATGATAGTTGAGATGGCTGTTGCAGATTTTAGGTTTTTTTCTGGCATTTCATCATAATGAACTTGAGAAACATTAACACTCGCAGTATTAAAAAGCTTTTCATCACGAAACTCAAAACGACTTCCTCCGCCATGAAGACCCTTATCTCTGAGCCAAGTCACCTCTTCAAAATCTTTCTTTTCACCAATACTTTGGCATAAATTGTTAAGTTTTGAAACAAATCTATCTTGTAGATTTCGGACTATTGTGTAGGCTGTCTGTGCTTCTTGTGAACTTGCTAAGATGAGTTTCATTTTTTTTATCCATTAGTATGATTTTTATTATTTTAGCAAGGGTTTATAAATATTAGACTTAAGCTTAAATTCTTTGAAGTTTATAACCCACTTTTTTAATACTGAGAATAGACTCTTTACCGAGATGTTTTCTAAGATTTTTAATGTAAGTTCTTAAACTTAGTTCACTATGAATCTCATTGTATGACCAAACATTTTGGTAAATAAGTTCAAAACTAACAGCTTCATTTTTATGTTTTAAGAGAAGTTTTAAAAGTGAAATTTCTTTAGGGTTGATAGAGACTATAATTTCATTTACAGATAACTCTTCTTTTTGTGTATTAAAAAAAGAGTTATCTGTAATTTGAAAAGACTCTTCTTGTGCTTTAAACTCTCTTTTTAAAATAGCCTTTATCCGAAAGAGGAGTTCTTTAATAGCAAAAGGTTTTTTGATATAGTCATCAGCACCGACATCGTAGCCATTTGATAAATCATTGATAGAGTTGAGTGAGGTAATAAAGATAGCTGGAGTAAAGATTTTTGAATCTCGTAACTCTTTAAGTAATGCAAAACCATCTATTTTTGGTACATTTACATCTAGTAATAGTAAGTCAAAATGCTCTTTATAGACAGCTTCAAGAGCTTTTTGACCATCATACACACATGTTAAGGTATAACCATTATCTTCAAGACACTCTTGAACCGTTTGAGAAAGGTTTACATTGTCTTCAAGATATAGTATCTTCATCACATCAAGTACCTAGTAAAATTTAAGCATAGATAGAAAAACCGTCATTATCTGTATCGTCACTTTTTTCTGTATCTAGTATGTCAAGTAGGGACTGAACATAATCTTCATCACTCATACTAGCTTTGTCTACTTCTTTCATCTGCGAAACCATAGCCATTCTATCTTCCATACTCATCTCACCCATTTGAGCTTTGAGTGCATCTTGATCTTGTGTTGAAAGGCTCTGCATAATATCTTTCATACCGCTACCTTTACCTTGACCTCCACCTGAGCCATCCATTTTTCTAAGTTGTGTTTGCTCCATTGAGCCACTTGCATTTACATTCATAATATCTCCTTTATGTTCAATGTAGAGTAAGTATAAAATAAAACCGTGAAATAATCGTGAAATTTAATTTCTCGGAATGATTATTGCTTGCTTTAAACAATAAGTTATCTTTTCCCTCCTTTACCTTTTGAACCTTTATATTGATTCCCTGAACTATCTTGTGTAGAGCTTTTTCCATACTGATATCTGTTCTGTTTTTTTTGGCCAGAATCATTACTATTTTGTGTTTGTACTCGCATCTGACTCATTTGAGCTTCATGCTCTGCATAACTTGTATCTGCAAAACAGATAGTTGATAATAGAGTTGTTAGGATTAGAATCTTTTTCATTTGTACCTCTTTGAAGTTAAGTGACATAATTATAATAGTTAAATGTTAGTGAATCGTTAGCATGTGTTATGATTGTTTTAGCAAGTTTGAGATAAAATCCTTTTATGAATAATCAAGAGTATATAAATGCTGTAGAAAAATTAAACCTTTATGCCAAACATTACTATGTTTTAGATGACCCTATCACTACTGATGAGATTTATGACAAGCTTTATCATGAGGTTGTAGAGTATGAAGAGGGTCATCCCGAAAAGCTTTTAACTAACTCTCCAACACAAAGAGTTGGAGATATGGTAAGTGATGGTTTTACTAAAGAGGCACACCTCTCTCGTATGTGGTCACTCGAAGATATCTTTGATAGTGAAGGCTTAGAGAAGTGGCTTACTAAAACTTACAAACTCAATAAAAATATCACTTTTTATTGTGAACCTAAGTATGATGGAGCCTCTTTAAACCTTGTGTATGAAGATGGAAAACTTATTAAAGGTATCACTCGTGGTGATGGAACGATAGGTGAACTCATCACTCAAAATGTAAAGACTATAAAGTCTATTCCTTTAGAGATAGATTGTTTAGACACAATAGAGATTCGTGGTGAGGTTGTTATCTTTAAAGATGAGTTTGAGAAGATTAATGAACAGCGTTTAAAAGAGGGTGAAGCACTCTTCGCAAACCCTAGAAATGCAGCAGCAGGAAGTCTAAGACAATTAGACTCTAGTATAACGGCTGCTAGAAATTTAGTTTTTTTACCTTATGGTGTTGGGGTGGATGATTTACCACATAAATTACTTCATAAAAAAATGGACTTTATCTATGACTTAGGGTTCAGAAGACCTCCTGAACGAGCTGTGTGTCAAGGATTTGATGAGATAGAATCTATCTATAAACAGATGGTTCATGACCGTGACTCTTACTCTATGATGCTCGATGGAATGGTGATAAAAGTAGATGAAATAGCTTCGCAGATAGATATGGGATACACAGTCAAAGTACCTCGTTTCTCAGTCGCATACAAGTTCCCAGCAGTAGAGAAGATAACAAAAGTAAAAGAGATAATCCTTCAAGTTGGACGAACAGGTGCTGTAACGCCAGTAGCCATAGTAGAACCTACAAACATAGATGGTGTAGTAGTAGAGCGTGCAACTCTACATAACTTCGATGAGATAGATAGAAAAGATATACGACTTGGAGATAGTGTCATCATACTTAGAAGTGGTGATGTTATACCAAAAATCATAAAAGTTCTAACTCATGAGCGTAGTGGAGATGAGGTGGTCTTTCCTCGTCCTACAAACTGCCCTGTCTGTGAGAGTGAACTTCTTGATGAGGGAGTTCTTCTTAAGTGTCAAAACCTAGAGTGTGCGGCAAGAGTTGTAAACTCCATAATGTACTTCGCTTCAAAACCATGTCTCAATATAGATGGTTTAGGTGTGAAGATAGTAGAAGCACTTTTTAAATCTGGACTTGTAAAAAGTGTAGTTGATCTGTTCGACTTAAACCTAGAAAAGCTTTTAGAGTTAGAAGGATTTAAAGAGAAAAAATCTCAAAACTTACTAAACTCTCTGCAAAATGCCAAAGGGAGTGATTATTGGCGTTTTATAAACTCTCTAGGCATCGAGCATATAGGTGAAGTAGCCTCTAAAACCTTAGCAGATAGCTTTGGTTTTGGCTTTGTAAATGCCACAAAAGAGCAGATAATAGAGTGTGATGGAATAGGTGAAGAGATGGCAGAGTCTCTACTAGAGTTTGTAAGAGTAAACCGTGAAACTATCACTAAACTCCAAGAGATTTTAGAACCCTCAGAACCTGTTAAACGCCAAGAAGCAGAAGAGAATCCTTTTAAGGCTAAAACAGTTGTTCTTACGGGGACTATGAGTGAGTCTCGTGGGGCGATAAAAGAGATGCTTGAAAATCTTGGTGCAAAAGTGTCAGGCTCAGTAAGTAAAAAAACAGACTTTTTGATTTATGGTGAAGATGCTGGTAGTAAGTATGATAAGGCTGAAAAGTTGGGGGTTAAAACACTAACTGAAAGTGAGATGAGAGAGATACTATAAGTTTATCTCTCTTAGAAAGTTATCTTAGTAGTTCAAGTATTTTCCAGCTACTACATCAGCTTTTATAGCATTAAGTTTATCTTGCATCATTTCTAAAAGAACCTCTGCTGCTTGCTGATCATCAGCCTCAGGAACATCCCAATCTGTAATTTTCATATTTGCTTTAAAAAGTAACTCTAACGATTTGTCTATTTCAGGTTTTCTTGACATTAACTCTTTGAGTATTACATCCATAATCTTATCTC
>Ga0256826_1002060_pt1 | contig 12375 bp, 15 predicted proteins | sample CV79metaG_FD_185975 | JGI IMG/M metagenome (GOLD analysis project Ga0256826, IMG submission 185975) | Hydrothermal vent microbial communities from East Pacific Rise, Pacific Ocean - CV79 | ecosystem: Environmental > Aquatic > Marine > Hydrothermal vents | place: Pacific Ocean: East Pacific Rise... | reverse complement strand
ACCAGAAAGTTTACCAAAACGGAAAAGTTCGTCTGAAACTTGCATTGCAAGCTCACGTGTAGGAACAATAACAAGTCCTTCTACAGTTCCATCGGCTTTCATCATACTCATCATTGGAAGACCAAATGCAGCAGTTTTACCTGTACCTGTTTGGGCTTGTGCTACCATATCGTGACCTTCAAGAACTAAAGGTATTGCATCTTTTTGTACGGGTGAAGGTTCTGTAAATCCAGCTTCTGTAATGGCCGCTTGAATTGTATCTTTTAAATTAAAATCTGAAAATTTCATAAGGTTATCTTTGTGTTAAATTTTTCGGTGTTGTATGCGTCTTGTATATATGATGATTACATATATGGTATCAAGAGGTGTAAAACCCTGTTTTATGCAAACTGATACCAAACTTGGTCACACGTCTAAGCGTGGAGATAGAGGAGTGTAAATACACTCGTAAAATGGAGTTTAGTACTCTCTTGCAGAAAAGTTCGGAATTATAGCGAAATAAATCGGATAAAGATAGGGTTATTTGGAAAATAACCTTTTTATTATGCTTTTGGTCTATAAACCCTCACATTTTTTGTTTCATGTGCATCACGTAAATATTGTGCATGAAGTTGTGACATAATCCCTTTTTCACAATAGAGTAGATACTGTTTATCTTGGTCTAGTTTTTTGAATTCTGTTTTAAGTCTATGGAATGGAATTTTAATACTCTTTGTCGTGGTTTCAATACATGTATCTTCTGCACGTATATCTATGACAATAAGGTCATCTGTAAGTTCAGATACAACTTCAATGGCGGTATTGGTAGTGACATCATTAAGTATTTCATCTACATAGAGATGTTCTGCATTGTTTACTGCATTATCTAATACACTATAGTCAAAACGTTTGGCTTCTCTTTCCATACGTTTATAAGAACCGTGTGTAATAGGATTTTTTGAAATCACACCACAATACTCTGGCATACTCTCTGCAAACCTACGGGTACCTATGGTATTTGCAATATCGATAATTTCAGGTTTATTCATAGTAGAAAGTGGGCGTAAAATGAGTTTACTACTTACTTGGTCAATAAGTGCAAGATTTCGTAAAGTTTGGCTACTTACTTGTGCAACTGATTCTCCTGTAAGTAGGGCATCTATTTCCATCTCATTGGCTATTTTCTCAGACGCAAGGAGCATTAAACGTTTAAGTGTGACTCCCATATAGGTTTCATGGGTAGATCTAAAGATTTCAGTGAGTACATCATCAAAAGGTACAGAGATAAATTTTACTCTATGTGAAGAGCCAAATTTGCTCCAAAGATAGAGTGCAACTTGTTTCACCCCAATTTCATGTGCCGCACCCCCTAAATTAAAAAAGACAAAGTGAGTTTTTAATCCACGTTTCATCGTAAGGTAAGAGGCTACAGTAGAGTCAAACCCTCCAGACATTAAAGAGAGAATATCTCCTTGTGTACCTAAAGGAAATCCTGAAAGACCTATGTGTTTTGTAGTAATAATATTGAGTTGATTGTTCAGTAGTTCAATACGTATAGTTACTTCAGGATGGTGTAAATCTACCCCGTTACTAGGGTAGGTTGCTAACATATATCCTCCTACCGTCTGTTCAAGTTGTGTAGAGCGAAAGGTGTGTGTTCCAGAACGTTTTGCACGTACCACAAATGTTTTATTTTCTATGCTTTTGTGCGTCACTTCACCCACTTTGACTTTAATCTCATCAAGGGTGTTCATTTTGTCAAACTGTAAGGCTTCAAGTACTTGTTCAATACCAGGGGTATCTAAAAGAAGTTGTCTTACTTCGACTACAAATGCTAAAGGGGTAAGCACCTCAATTTTGTCAGAAAATTTACGTACTTTAATTTCGTCAGAAAAAAGTCCTAACATTTTTAAAAGGTTGTTGTAGAGTTGACCTACCATCTGTCTTTTAGCAGAAGAGCCTTTTACCATAATTTCAGGAAAAAGCTTCAGGATGAATTTTTGAGTATTTAGCGTAGTTTCTTTCACATTAGACCTTAATTGTTCTCTTTTTTTCTTACAATGTTTGCACCAAGTTTAGAGAGTTTTCCTTCTAGGTCATCATAGCCTCTATCTAGGTGATAGATACGTCTTACATTGGTAGTACCTTCTGCAACCAATGCAGCCAAAACCAGTGCCGATGAAGCTCTCAAGTCGGTGGCCATCACATCGGCACCATAGAGTTTTTCTACCCCTTTTACCGCAGCCGTACTTCCTTTAAGCCAAATATCTGCTCCAAGTCTGTTCAGTTCACTCACATGCATAAATCTGTTTTCAAAAAGACGCTCTTCTATGAGGCTTTCTCCTTTCGCAACAATTGCCAAAGCCATAAGCTGTGCTTGCATGTCGGTTGGAAATCCTGGGTATTCAATGGTAATAAGGTTGACAGGTTTTAGCTCTTTTGGAGGGTAAATAGTTAAAGTTTCTTCCCCTATGTCAAAACGACATCCCATAGACTCAAGTTTATCTATAGACGCACTAATATGTTGAGGGTTGACTTTATCTAAGGAGATAGTAGAGCGAGTAATGGCACCTGCACAAAGATAGGTACCTGCTTCAATACGGTCTGGAATAATTTCTACGGGTTGAAAAGACAATGCTTTTCCTCCTGTACCAACAATAGTAAGTTCACTGCTTCCAATACCATCTATTTCAACACCTGCTTGGGCAATCATTTCACACAGTTGTACGACTTCAGGCTCTTTTGCTGCATTGATAATGGTGGTGGTTCCGTGTGCCAATGCTGCTGCCATGACGATGTTTTCTGTACCACCTACGGTAATTTTATCAAAAATTATTTTTGCACCGTGTAAACCATTTTTAGCTTCAGCATGTACATAGCCACCTTTTATCTCTATATTTGCACCCATAGACTCAAGTGCTTTGAGGTGTAAGTCAATAGGGCGTTGACCAATGGCACATCCACCAGGAAGACTTACTTCACATTCTCCAAAACGTGTAAGAAGTGGACCCAATACTAAAATAGAAGCTCTCATTTGTGAGACAATTTCATACACAGCCTTGGTGGAGTTGATGCTACCATTGTTAACTTTAGCTACAGTTTTTTCGTGCGCAACATTTGCTCCAAGCATATGAAGAAGTTTTAAAAGTGTACGTATATCAACGACATCAGGTAAGTTAGTAAGTGTGACTTCTTTGTCTGAAAGAATAGTTGCTGCAATAATAGGAAGTGCTGCATTTTTTGCTCCTGATATTGTCACCGTACCACTTAACTCTTTTCCACCAATAATCTCTAAATAATCCATTGCTTTTCCTCTTAATATATTAAAGCAGATTTTATCTAATAATGTTTATAAATGAGCTTTAAATTATTTGTATCTAATAATATATTTATTAATATGTAGATTAATAATTAATTGTTTAGAAAATGTCACAATTTAATATTATTCACTATAAAATTAAAGTATTACTAATAAAAAAGAGAGTATTATATTTAATAATATGTACGGTTAAAGACGGATGGGCGTCTATTTAAGGGAAAATAATGTCAAGTAGTTTAGATAAATTAAAGGCTCTTTCGAGTCGTTTAGAAAATAAATTAGAAGAAAAAATAAAAGTAGAAACTGAGCCTTTAGCATGTGAAGAGGTTATAAAAGAAAATTCAGAAATTTTTATAGAAGAGAAAAAAGTTGAGAGTAAAAAAGTTTTAAATACACTCAACAACGAAGTACGTGAATCCAATATTTTACGTGTAAAAACACTCTATAAAAAACTTGGAATTGATGAGAAATCACCAAATTTTGATACAGTTTTTAGCTATAAAGCGATGAACCTTTCAGGGATTGGTTTAAAAGAAAATGATTTTGCTCAAGTACGTAATGGAAAATATATTCAAATTATAGCCATTACCTATGAAGCAGATACTACAGGAAAAAAGAAAGCTAAAAATATCTCTTTAGGGTATTTTGGTAAAGCAGAAAATTTAGAACAGTCATTAAAAAATGAAATTATTGAATTTGTATTACGATGGCGTTATGAGAAGACATTTCAAAATGTTTCACACTATAAAGCGTTAATAGACCGTATTGACACTATGTGAGCGTAAATCAATTTACCTCACATTTTACTAATCATAATTTTGCTACAATCTGCTTTTAAATTTTCTCTATATAGGACGATTCACTATGCACTTAGAATTAACAGCAGAAGCACTACTTATTCAATTTGGTTATACGCAAACAGAACAAACACTCAAACAGATGAATACTATTATGCAGAATACAAAATCTTTTGAGAAATTCTCTTCACACCTTCTTGCATTTAATGATGCCTTGGCGGTAGAAAAAGGATTTATTGCTATGTCAAACTCTAAAAATTATCTTAAAATAAAATGTAATGAAGATATCTCTGCGGATAACCTTTCAGAGTTTCATACTATTGTGAGCTATTGGGCAGATAAATATAAAGTAGATGTTGAACAGCTAAACAATAAAAATACGTACTATATTTTAGGACACAACTAAGTTGCCGCTTAACGCTTTAAATGGGGAGCAACGTGCAGCGGCTACTGCACCTTTAGGACATAATCTTATTATTGCTTCAGCAGGTACGGGGAAGACTTCTACAATTGTAGGGCGTATTGCACATTTGTTACATTCTGGTGTAGAGCCTTCATCTATTTTATTGCTTACATTTACCAATAAAGCCGCAGGAGAGATGATTGCTAGGCTTGAACGTTATTTTCCTAAAAAAATAGTGAGTAAGATTGAATCTGGTACATTTCATGCGGTTTCTTATCGTTGGCTTAAGGAGATTCATCCAAATTTAGCACTCAAACAGCCTGCAGAGCTTAAAACGCTTTTTAGAAGTATTTATGAAAAGCGTAACTTTGAACGTATGAATTTGACGGTACAACCTTTTTCAGCTACCTTTTTGTATGAGCAATATTCCCTCTATCAAAATGCATCACTTGAGACCTTTGATGTATGGTTTTTAGAAAAATACCCAGAACATGAATTTGTAATGGATGTCTATCTTGATATTAGCTATGAGTTTGAAAAAGAGAAAATAGAGTATGGTTTTGCTTCATTTAATGATTTACTCTTACGAATGAATAGCCATTTATCTGAAAACACCATTGCTTTTGAAGAAGTTTTAGTAGATGAATATCAAGATACAAACACATTGCAGTCTGCTCTTATTGATAGTTTACAACCAAAGTCACTCTTTTGTGTAGGTGATTATGACCAAAGTATTTACGCTTTTAATGGGGCAAATATAGAAAATATTGCTACCTATTCCAAACGTTATCCTAATGCAAAAGTCTTTACTCTCAAAACAAACTATCGTTCTACTGCACCTATTTTATCGTTGGCAAATAAAGTCATAGAACGCAATGAACGTATTTATCCTAAAAAATTGGAAGTAGGACGTGAAGTCAAAGCCTATCCTCCACGTCTATTGATGTATAATGATTTATTTGAACAGTATCAGTCTATTGCTCAAAGTATTAAAAAAACACATGTCCCAAGTGATCAAATTGCAGTGATATTTCGTAATAACTCTTCTGCTGATGGGGTAGAAGCCAGTTTAAGAGAGTATGGAATTCCTTGTAAACGAAAGGGAGGAACAAGTTTTTTTGATGCAAAAGAGATTAAGTTTTTACTTGATTTAATGGCACTACTTGTTAACCCTAAAGATATGATGGCATTTATTCATGTATTTGAGTATGCACGGGGTGTTGGTTCTGCACTTTCAAAAGAGTTTTTTCAATGTTTTCTTCATTTTGGGGAGGGACACTTTATGCAAGGTGTACTCTACCCAAAGGTACATGACCTACCTAAGCTAAACCCCAATAAAAATGTACAACTTGGGCTTTTTGATGATGACCAAGAGATAGGCTCAGCCGCACGTTTTAAACATATGGAATTAGAATCAGCCCTCTATAGACACCCTTTGTTAAAACACGCCAAACTTAGCAATGACGGCATGACATTCTTTAAAGAGTTTTATGTACTTATGCGTGATATTCATCAGCTTGAGCGTCCTGCCGATATGCTACGCACAGCAATTACTTCTAAACTTTACACCGGTATTGTAGAACTCCTATCGGTACAAAGAGGGCGTCTAAAGTCAGGTGAAGTAGATGAAACCAGAAAGAAGCAAGCAAAAGAGCGTATTCAGCGTAAAGCAAGTCTATTGTTAGAGTTATCAAAACAATATAAAGAGTTAAGACGTTTTGTAAATGCCATGGTACTTGGTGGAAATGAACTAAGTGAAGGTGAGGGGGTGAATTTGTTAACGGTTCATGCTTCAAAGGGCTTAGAATTTCCAGAAGTGTATGTCATAGACTTGGTAGATGGACGTTTCCCAAATAGAAAAATGATGTCAAGCATTGAAGAAGAAAGACGACTTTTTTATGTAGCAGTAACACGTGCAAAAGACAAACTTTACCTCTCACTTGCAAAGTTTGATAGGGTGAAGAAAATAGACTACAAACCTTCACAATTTTTACATGAAGCAGGCTTAGTACAAGGTGAATTTGTAGAACCAGAAGTGAAAGAGAAAAAGGTGAAGAAGAAAAAAGAAGAAGTGTAGGAAAGTCCTACACTTTGTTTAGTCGCTCTCTTCTCCCGCGGCACCTTGCTCAAACATTCCCATCATACCAGCATTTACTTCCATTGCCAATTCAAGTAATTTAGCAGGTAGTATTTTTCCACCATGTATCATAAGATCTAAATTCATAGTATAAAGATATATATCCCCATTTGGTTCTTCTATAATACCAATTCTACAAGGCATAAATCCAATAAACTCTCTGGAATAATTTAAAAATACATCAGCAATTGTGGGAGAACAATAAGATCTTATTTGTGTATATCGTCCATCCTTTCTAGGCATTACTTTATAATCTACCATTGCTAATCCATGGGTACTTGCTACTTCGTCCATCACATCAATGGCATTTTCTATCGCTTCTTCTTTTGTCATTCCTTCAGGTATAACCATCTTCTTTTTAAGAATCATTCCTTTTGCGGGGTCACCTGTTTCAAGTACCAAGACAGCCATATTTGAAAAAGCCCTTATCGCCTCAGGGTCAAAGTCTTTCAATGTATTTTTATATTTTACTCCAATCAATAACATACCAGCAACAACAAGTACACCAATAAGAGCAAAAAATGTTTTTAAAATTTTCATCATATTCCTTTTTATTTAATACTATCATTTTAATTTAAATATGTAATTAATTATTACTTATATTGCTGCGTATCTTTAAAATCGTAGAAGTTTCGTTAATTGAATGAAAACTTGATATAATCTCTTTCTTTCACTCATCAAAATAAATAATGATATATTCAAGGACTAAGATGAAGAAAATTTTTATACAAATGCTACTGTATACAGTATTCTCACAGACAGTTAATGCCAATATAGCGAAGTGGACTCCTATCATTTCTCAAGATATTATACTTTTTGCTCCAGATCCACTAATGAATGCAGAACAGCTAAAGTTTACAGAGCAACTTATTAGTATTTTTGAAAATGGTACAAGTACAATTCAATATAACTATGCAGAGCACCTAGATGATGGACATGGTATTACAGCTGGTCGTGCGGGCTTTACTTCTGCGACTGGTGATATGCTTGAAGTCATACAACGTTATACTCAAGTCAAATCAGAACATAAATTAAAAAAATATATTTCAGAATTAGAAAGATTAGAAGATATATATGCAGACCATGACTATACACTCTCTAAGGAAGGAGCAGATGTAAGTCATTTAATAGATGCAGAAGAAGATTTAAATTTGATAGAAGATTGGAAAAGTGTCTCCAAAGATAGTACATTTAATAGAATTCAAGATGAAATTGTTGATACGCTATATTATTATCCTGTAAGAGATATGGCTCAAAAGATTGATGCGAAACTTCCTATAAGCTTGCTTTATTTATATGATGCCAATATACAACTTGGAAAAGATAAAGTGAAAGAAATTATTGATGATATATCTGAAAAAACGCCAAAAAATGGAGGGAGTGAAGTGACATGGTTAAAAGAGTTTAATACATTAAGACGTGATATATTACTTACAACCACTGTAGATGGTGAAAAAATATGGGAAGATACTATTTATAGAGTAGATGTATTGGATGATTTACTTAAAAATAAAAATTACTATTTAACGCCATGTACAATTACCATTGAAGCATGGGACAATGAAAAATTCTCATTGCCAAATTAGATAAGAAATAGGGCTAATAGCCTAATTTCTTATCTCTTACACTCATCATTTTACTCTCTTCATCTACATAAATATCAAATAAATCAATGGCATCAATGAGGCTAGAGAGTTTTTTATATCCGTAGTTAATAGGAGAAAAAGAGGTAGAGTTGTTAATGTATTGTCCTACTTCAGAAAGGTTTGCCCAGCCACCTTCATCCATGGTATGTTCTACTGCATTACGTAGTACATTGACAAGCCAAGTGTCTTGACGCATTTTACGCCCATCTTGACGTTCTAGTGTTACAAGTGGTTCTTCTGCTACGTTCGATGTCTTTGACTCTCTTTTCATAAGTTTTTCTGTAAAAATAAATTGAGAACACGCTGCCATAAATGGCTTAGGTGTCTTTTTCTCACCAAAGCCAAATACTTTTATGCCTTCAGCTTGTACTCGCATGACTACAGGGGTAAAATCTGAATCAGAAGTAGCAAAAGCAAAGGCATCAATATCTTTTGTATGCAATAGGTCTATGGCATCTATGGTCATAAGAATATCGGTAGCATTTTTGTTTTTAGAATAGTCAAACTGCTGAATAGGTTTAATAGCAAACTCTAGCAGTTTCTCTTCCCAATTTTTAAGATTGTCTTTTGTCCAATTTCCGTAGGCTTGACGAATATTCACAATACCATATTTACTCAACTCGTTAATAATACCTTCTATAGAGCGATGTGAAATATTATCACAATCAATAAAAAGTGCGATACGGTCTTCTTTATTTTGCTGTGACATGGCTAATCGATATGTAAAACAGAGTAAACAGGTGCTTGAATATTTTCACGCCCCTTAAGAAAGTCAAGTTCCATGACAAAACAAACTTCAACACACTTTGCACCAACTTTATAGATGAGATTTGCAGCAGCAGTAGCCGTACCACCCGTTGCAATAAGGTCATCTATGAGTAGTACATTTGCAGGTGTACCACAATTTTTTTCTCCAAAAGCATCTATGTGTATCTCTACTTCATCAAATCCATACTCTAAACTGTATTTTTCAGCAACGGTAGTGTAAGGAAGTTTTCCTTTTTTACGTACAGTTACAAAGCCAAGACCCAGTCTATCGGCTAAGATACTACCAAAGATGAACCCTCTTGCATCAATACCTGCAATGTAGTCAAGATTGTAGCTCTTATAGCGTGCTTCTAAGTGGTTCATGAGGGTGTTGAGTGCTTGGGCATTAGAGAGTAGGGTAGAGATGTCTTTAAAGACAATACCAGGCTTTGGAAAATCTGGTATATCACGAATACTTCCTAAGATGATTTCTCTCTCTTTTTGTGAAAGTGTTTCTTGCATTAGCCTAAGTCTGCACCAAAAGTACAGCCCTCTATTTTAGAAACACGTCCAGCATGTCTGCCACCTTCAAATGGGGTTGAGGCAAAAACTTCAATCATATCTTCAACGACCCCTTTGCCTACAACACGTTCACCAAAACATAAAATGTTAGCGTCATTATGCTGGCGTGTGAGTTTTGCAGTGTAGGTATCGTGACAGAGTGCGGCTCTAATACCTGTCACTTTGTTAGCAGCGATAGAGATGCCAATTCCTGTACCACAAATAAGAATACCAAAGCTCCCTTTGTCTTCTACTACAGCCTGAGCACATTTTTTTGCATAATCAGGGTAGTCAACGCGGTCAGCACTCTCAGGACCCAAGTCAATAATCTCATGTCCTAAAGACTCTACAAAGTGCTTTACATAGGCTTTAATAGCATATCCTGCGTGGTCAGTGGCTATATAAAATTTTTTACTCATTCTGTTTTCCTTATTCTATTGGTTCTTCTAATTGGATAGATTCAATTAATCTACCGACACGTCCCCAACGTACTGTATAGCGTTGGTTACTCCATAATGTTTCACACTCTTTTGACCCAATATTGATGTCTGGGCAGATACGATGGAGCTTATCATGGTCTTTCCCACCACCTGTACCATTGTACACTTGGTCATACGATCTAAACTCTAAACTCATGTAAATTAACCAAGGTTTTCCAACAATCAAACGGTAAGGTACTGAACCCCAAAAACGGCTGTCATTTGAGTTATCACGGTTATCACCAATCATATAGAAATGTTCTTCTTTAATCTTTTTATAGAAGACTTTTCTTCCAAGCTCTTCAACAAATACTGGCGTCATATCAATATCACCATTGGCTTGGTAGTAATGGGCTAAGAGCATAAATGAATTGCCATTGTACTCTGGTTTGTACTGAATACCTGGGTATTTATTCATGTAAGGGTTAATGACCCAAAGTTTTCCTCTTAGTGTCACAATTTCTGCTTTAGGGTAGTGTGCTTTAATGCTTACTTCATCTTTTAAATCGTGAAAGTGTATATAGAGTTTTTTGTCTTCATACATCACTTCATCACCACCTACTGCAACACAACGCTTTACAAAGTGAATTTTTGGTGTTTGAGGGTTACGAAAAATTACAATATCTTCACGCTGTGGTCTAGGACCTTCTATGAGGTGACCATTGCCGTTAAAATCTGGAAGTAAAGGGACTTCTAGCCAAGGTAAATGAGGGGTTACAATACCATACGAGAACTTTTTAGCAAAAAGAAAATCACCTATAAGTTGTGTACGTTTCATAGAACCAGAGGGAATTACAAAAGATTGTGCCACAAAAAAGATCAGAAATAATACAATCACAACTGTACCTGTCCACGTACCTGCCCAACGGCTAAATGCTAGAAAGAATTTTTTCATATTATGCACGTGCTTTTGCAGATTTTAGTGTATTGGCTAAAAGCATCGCAATAGTCATAGGACCTACACCACCAGGAACGGGCGTAATGTATGAACATTTAGGACTCACAGCTTTAAAGTCAACGTCTCCTACTAAAGAACCATCTGCAATACGGTTAATACCAATATCTATTACAATCGCTCCTTCTTTTACCATATCTTCTTTTATTAGACCCGGTACACCCACGCCTACCACAACAATATCTGCTTTAGAAGTGTGTGATTTGAGATCTTTGGTGTAAATATGTGTCACCGTTACCGTTGCATTGGCATTGAGTAGTAACGATGCCATAGGTTTACCCACAATATTACTAGCTCCTACCACACAAACATCTTTACCTTCAAGCTCAATGTTGTACTCTTCAAACATTTTCATAACACCTAGTGGTGTACACGCAACAAAACTATCAAGATTTGTAACCAATCTTCCTACATTATAGGCATGAAATCCATCGACATCTTTTTTAGGGTCAATGACTTCTAAAATTTTATCGGTATCGACATGCTTAGGTAGAGGGAGTTGTACTAAAATACCATCAATACGTGGGTTATTGTTCATCATCTCAATTGTTGCAATAATCTCATCTTGGCTAATAGTATCTGGCATGTTGTGTGAAATAGAGTAAAACCCTACCTTCTCACACGCCTTAGCTTTCATTTTAACATAGGCATGACTAGCAGGATCATCTCCAATAAGAATGACAGCAAGACCGGGAACGATATTTTTTTCTTGTTTTAATTGTTCTACTTCAGATGCCACAGAAGTGTGTACTTTATTTGCGAGTGATTTTCCATCGATAAGTTGCATAAGAACTACCCTTATTATTTTTAAGGTATTATATCAAAAGATTTTTATCTTTCTAAGAAAATACGTTATTGGAGTCTAATTTGAAATTTATTTACTGTTTATTATTACCTATGTTGTTATGGTCACAAGAAGATTTTATATCAGATTATGAGTATGGCGAAATGTTGTATGCAAATCCTAGAGGGGTAGGGTGTACACAATGTCATGGTAAAAGTGGTGAAGGTATTGTCATAGTAGAATATAGAGATATCCATGGAAAGCAAGCACTCAAAGGCTCAGACATCCGTAAAAAAAGTTTAAATCAAATGATAGATGCAGTCAATAAATACCAAGATGTCATGCCTCGTTACTATTTAACCAATGAAGAGGTAAAAGCAATTTATAATTATTTAAAGATAAAGAATAGAAAGTATTTGGAGAAGTAGAAAAAATTAAAAGAGTTAAAATTTTTATGATTATGTTTTGTGTGAATTGGTTGCGGGAAGAGGATTTGAACCTCTGACCTTCGGGTTATGAGCCCGACGAGCTACCAAGCTGCTCTATCCCGCGACAGGAATTTTTTAAC
>Ga0256826_1002059_pt1 | contig 12386 bp, 15 predicted proteins | sample CV79metaG_FD_185975 | JGI IMG/M metagenome (GOLD analysis project Ga0256826, IMG submission 185975) | Hydrothermal vent microbial communities from East Pacific Rise, Pacific Ocean - CV79 | ecosystem: Environmental > Aquatic > Marine > Hydrothermal vents | place: Pacific Ocean: East Pacific Rise... | reverse complement strand
CCTGCACAAGAAAATATATTTGCAGTTTCAAGTATATCAGATGAAGATATATCAAAATTTAATGAACAGTTTAAGCGAAAAAATAGAGCTACAATCATAGTAGATGTTGAAATAAAAGATATAAATGATGTTACTACTACGCAGGCTTCTTTTACTTGGTTTATTCAAAAGATATAATTTCAAATCTAATATGTGTGTAAACGAGTAGTTAGATTAAAGGAGATAATAAATGTTTAAAATAGCGATAGTATTATTATTAATTACTTCATCTTGTTTTGCAGATGACAATTTAGTAATAGAAGCAAACGAGCCTACACTATGATTTCTCAAGCTTAAATATGATAAACAATATCAATTAAAATTTAAGCAATCAAAAGTGCTATGACAATACTATAGAAGATACACTTACAACAGCAGTTTGGCTTTTTAGTATAGCATTTATATTACATCCTACTATTTTATTCTCATCAAATGAAGATACTTCATCTTGACTAAATCCACCCTCACAACCAATTACTATTGTTTTAATATCTTGCTTATAAGTATTTATATTATTTGAACTAAAGTTAAACATATATGTATCTGGGTTATTAGCAATAAACTCATCTAAACTGCCACAAGTATCAAGTTCTATAATATTACTTCTTCCACATTGAGAAGATGAATTTTGTAGTAGTTTTTCTAGCTTTTCAAAGTTTATTTTGTATTTTTTTTGTGTATATTGACATGTAATAAATGTAATTTTACTTACCCCTATTTCATTTAATAATGCAATATTTTTTTCTACTTCTTTAGTATCAATTATACACCATCCTATATGTAAGTTTTTGTATGGTTCTATAATCTTTTCTTGTGTTGATACTAGGTTTAGTAGAGTATCTCTTCTACTTACATTTACAATTTCATATTCATAAATATTGTTATCTTTTAAATTTCTAAAATATATATTTTCACTACTATCTTGTCTTCTTATTTTGAATAAATATTTATGTAAATCACCATCTATTTTTAGATTCTGATTTTTAGCATCGATATGAAATGTAAATTGCATAAGTATTCTTTAAAATATTTTTGCAACGATATACATAAATACAATTGCTGCTATTTGCATAGTATATATTTTTTTAGCAAATGCTCTAAATTCTTCTTGTTTTTCAGTTTCATCTAGTTTTATTACTCTTAATTTTTTATATCTTTTTATTTCACTAATCATTAAAAATAATGTTGTGGGAATCATTAAAATAACTGTAGGAGATAAATCATGCGTAAATGCTGAAAGTACTATTCCCATATATGCTGCTACAAAGTTTACACTATGATAAACAGGTGTCCATTTTTTAAGTGTTTTTGCCATAAGTATAAATACTTTTTGAGTACTCACTATATAATAATTATATACAATAATTGCTACTAATGCAAATATTGCATATACATGTGTTGGTGTTGATGATGATATAAGTTCTGTTCCTGCATCCAAAGTTGTGTACCTTCTAATCTTTATTGAATTTTGGGTATTATATCATATTAATATAAAATATATTGGAGAGAATAAAGATGGGTATTTGTATAAAAGCAGCTTTAAGAATAATACAGGATAATGTTAAAAAGGTATCATTTGAGATAATACCAATTGAAAATGCACAAAGTAGAATTTGTGCACAAGATGTTTATGCAAAACATTCACTTCCAAATTATAATAACTCTGCTATGGATGGATATGCATTGATATTTGATGATAATATAAAAGAATTAGAAGTTATTGATACAATTTTTGCAGGTAGTGATATTCAACCTACTGTTAAGCAAGGTCAATGTGTAAAAATCATGACAGGTGCTAGAGTACCTGCTAGTACAAATGCCGTTATCCCTATAGAATTGGTTGAAAATATTGATAGTACACATATTAAAGTATCTTCTAATATAAAATTAAACCAACATATTAGATTTATAGGTGAAGATATCAAAAAAGATGATCACCTTTTATGTGATGGAGATGAAATAAATTTTGCAACTATTACAATCCTTGCTTCACAAGGGATAACTCATATCAAAGTATATAGACAACCTAAAATTGCTGTATTTACAAGTGGTGATGAATTAAAGCTTCATTATGAAAGTATTGAAGACTATCAAATATACAATTCAAATACACCAACTTTACTTGCTAGAAGCAAAGAATTAGGTGCAAATGTTACTTTTGTGGGTATGAGTAATGATGATGTTGATTCACTAAAAGAGATGATAACAAACTCTTTAGATGCAGATTTAATTATTACTAGTGGTGGAGTTAGTGTTGGTGATGCAGATTATACAAAAGAAGCATTTAACTCTTTTGATATGGAAACCTTTTTTGATGGTATAACTATCAAACCAGGAAAACCTACTGTATTTGGTAAAATAAATAATACTCTTATTTTAAATCTTCCAGGAAACCCATTAGCAGCAGCACTTATATTTGAAGTATTTGGAAAAGCAATTTTACAAATTTTAACTGGAAATAAAAATATATTTCATAACACTTTACATACTAAAATATCTGAAGATTTATCTAATAAAAAAGGTAGAACAACAATAATTCCTGGATTTTTTGATGGTGAATTTTTTACTCCATCAGCTAAGAGATTGCCTGGTATGGTAGGAGTTTTACATAACTGTAATGCTTTGATGATTTTAGATAAACACAAAGAATTAATTATAAAAAATAGTTCTGTAAAAATACTTCCTATAAATTGGAAGTTTTTTACAGATGTAAATAAAGACTTTTTTAACTAAGCTTATTAAGCTTAGTCTTTTTTATCAAACTCTCTTGCAAAACCTTCAAGGTCTTTTTTCTTTAAATCACCTCTGTATATAATATCTTTAGGATCAATACTATCATCATTTAACATTTTTGGTACTGCATCTGAATTATTAATTATTTCCATATGTTCATCAAGTTCATCTTCACTATAAGCCATTTGCATATCAGCACTAATTACATGAGATATACCTTCTACTACTCTTAGCTTTTCTAACTCTTCAGAAACACCTTCTCCTTCAATAGTAATAATAACTCTTCCTTTTTCATCATGCATATGATAATCACATGCCTCACAATCTTTAAGGTCTTGAACCACTTGATCTAAAAACTTTGGTAATGTTTGTACTACTATACTTGAAATATTCATATTGTTTTCCTTTTTATTTATAAATTATATATCGTTTTTTGTCGTTTGTTTGATGTTTAATTTCATCATACTTTTTTAAAGTTTCTAGTTTTTCACTTTCACTTATTGGAACTCTTACTGATTTGTATTCTACTAAAACACCATCTTTGTATACTCCAGATACTGTTGCTTTTACCCAATAGTATCCTTTATCTTTTCGTAGGTTTTTAACATTACCTACCCATTTTTGTTCTTTTTTTATAGTATCCCATAGCTCATTAAATGCAGCTTTTGGCATATCTGGATGTCTTACTAAATTATGATGTTGCCCTATTAACTCTTCTTTAGTATATCCACTTATTTCGACAAATGTATCGTTTGCATAAGTAATCATACCGTTTAGATCAGTTCGAGAAACAATAAGTTCATCATATGGTACTTCAGTTTCAAATAAATACTCAGCTTCGTTAAATTCCATAATAATCCTTTACTTTAATTTATAATAGTGAATCTTTTTAGAATCACTTGCAATCACTACTTCATCATTACTTAAAAATTCAATTGAAGTAATCGTCATATTTGTACCAGTTAGTTTATATAATTTTTCCAATGTATCAAGTTTAAATACTACTACATTATTTTGAGGGTCAATACTATATGCACCAAGTTTCAAATCATCACTTATTGCAATTCCATACACAAAAAAGCTACTATCTAAAACTTTATTTGTATTCTTTGCTAAATCATAAATAATAGATTTTTTATCTTTTCCACCTGTTATTAAAATATCTTTTTTCCATTGTACTTTAAATACATTATCTAAATTGCCATCTTTAAGCATTTTAATAATTTTATTTTCTTTAACATTTACAATTTTAATAATACCACTTTCATCAGCTAATGCAATCTTTGACTTATCGTCATTGAAGCAAAAGTCAGAAAACTTAGAATTAAACTGAGCATCTTCATCTCTAACATCAAGTTTACTTATTATTTTATTTTGCTTTAAATCATAAGTATATAATTCACTATCAAGTGTTACAAATATAAAAATATCTTTTGATACAAATCTTGCTTTATTTATAGAAAGCTTTTTTTCAACTGATATTATTTTTTTTAGTTCATCTTTGTAAATAAAAATTTCATTTTTGCCATGTGCAGCTTGTGCAACTATTAAGATACTATCACCAAGTGAATCAACACTTGTTACATGATTATCAATAATATCTCCCATAAAATCTTTTATTTTAGGAAGTTCAATCTCTTTTATTATTTCTTTAGTTTTTAAGTCTATTATATCAACAACACCATTATTTGTACTTGCATATATTTTATTATTTTTATATACACTATCCATCACTGCACCATTTACAAGATATGTTATAGTGGGTGTTAGTGTATTTATAGCAAATAAATTAATACAAAAAATAGATGTTATTAATAATAATTTAAGCATTTGGATCAAATCCTTCGTTTGGATTAAACCCATCTTCTGCTTTTGTAGTGTCTTCTTTATCGTTATTGATTTTATCAATCTCTTCTTTGTATTCTTCTTGCAGTTTTGACATTTGTACTTCTAATTCATTGTAATTTGCTGGAGTAAGTTTAGCTGATTTTTCCCATACTACTTCTATTTCATTTCCATACTCACTACCCATATCTTCTAGGTTAGTTTGAAATTCTTTTAAATTTTCACACATTACATCAACATTATCATATGTATCAGTTAGTTTTATATTCCAACCACCATCTTCTTTTTGATCTACATAAGCTGTAAATTTAACTGCCATATTATTCCTTTTGTATCTTATATTATTTCAATGCTAATAGCATCACTTGGACATACAGCTACACAAAAACCACATGATGTACATAAATCAGCATTTATAACTGGTTTAAACATACCATCAAAGTTTATTGCGTTATCTAAACATGGGTCTTTACAAGAAAAACACATTGTACTATTCCATGACATACATTTTATTGTATCTATTGTAAATATTGCATTAATATTTTGTTTATTTTCTAATTTTAATACATCATACTTACAAGAAGTTGCACAATCATCACAATATGTACATCCACTATTTGCAATATTAAGTATTGGAGTTCCATCATCTTGTATTATTATAATTTGTTCTTCACAAATCTTTGCACAATCTTTAGTTTCACATCTTATACAAACATTTTTAAAGTCACTATCATTTTTAAAATAAGGTGGTCTTAAAATCTCTTCTTTTTCATCATTTTCAAATGGTTTTTTAAATGATGTTAATAATTCTCTTCTATTCATCTTTTTCTTTCTTACTAAAATGTTAAGTGCTAAAAACTAGCACTTAACTATTAGTATATTTTTACTTTGTAGTATCAATATCTTCCATGAATTTTTTATCATCCCATGATGATTTAAATGCACCATCTTTTGATGTAAAATCAGCTTCAAAGTTATTTGGAGTAATTAACTTTGCATTTGATTGAGAGGCATGACATTGAGTACAATTAAATCTACCTTGGTATAAAGAACCACCAGTTTTTTTAATTGAAACATTTTTTTGTTTTTCACTTGAACTATTTTTAATTTTATGACCATTTTTAAAAATACTACCATCTTTGGCAATAGTTGTATGAGGTCTAAAATCTGTTAAGTGAGAAATAGGAATAGCAGTTGCACCCATAGAAGAAGCAACTTCTGGCATATGACATCCTACACATTGGTTATTGTCCTTTTTAATTGGAACCATACCTTCTGTGTCATGTGGAATCATAGGTGGTGCATCTTGGAATGCTCTAGCTATTTTTTTACTACTTCCAGCATAATCTTTACTAAATTCAGATTTTGGAGTACCTGGATTAGCACTTAATTTTGTATTTCTATAACTTAATTGTTCAGAAGTAATAGTTGGCTTTGCAACCTTACTATCTGATACACCTAAGTTATTACAACCAGTATAAAGCATACTTGCCATAACAACTGCTAAACTTAATGTTATTTTATTTATTTTTTTCATTTTTTTTATCCTTTATTAAATTTCTTATAGAAAAATTCAAAGCATCATCATCACACACTTCAACACATCTTCCACAATTTGTACATTCACTACCTAAAACTTGCATAGATTCTTTACTTACCATAAATAATACTTGGCTTTCTGGACAAACAACTTTACACTCCATACATGCAGTACAATTTTGTTCATTATGATCTACTCTTATTAGACTTTTTTTACCTACTAGGCTATAAAATCCTCCAAGAGGACACATATGTCCACACCAACCATTTTTTAATATAAATAAATCAAAAAGAAATATTACAAGCATCGCAGCCCATGCCATACCAAGACCAAATATAATTCCTCTATGAGTAATTGATATTGGAGATATGAACTCAAATGCAGTAATACTTAATACATAAGATAGAATTAAACTAAGAATTAAAACCCAGTATCTAATATTTCTACTAGCTGGTTGTTTCTTTGCTACATTATTGAAGCCTAGTTTATTTCTCAAATAGTTTGCACTATCTGTTATTATGTTTACAGGACAAACCCAAGAACAAAATACTCTTCCTCCAACTAAAGCATAGAAAACTGTAATAATCAATGCTCCAATTAAAATATTTGTACTAATCATTGCTCCTGCGCTAAACATTTGTAAAACAGCATAAGGGTCACTCAAAGGTACAGTATTTAACAGTAAAGATGAACTCAAATTACCTTGTAAAAAAGTCCACCCTAAATAATTTCCTGCTGCATAAAGTAGCATTATTGATATTTGAGTTATTCTTCTAGCTATAAGAAATCTATAATTTGACCATATTTTAGAAATCATTTAATAAATCTCCCATATCATTTAAAGAATCCACTGGTTTTTGTTCACTAATTTTAGTTGTTGTATGAATCTGTTCTGCATTTTGCAATCGAGATTCATCTTTTTTATCCCAACCTTTTATATAGTGATTACCAACCTCACCTAATACTACTTCTCTAGGAAGAACTCTTATAGCTGCTTCTTTTGTAACACATGCATGTTCACATAAACCACAGCCTGTACAGATATCTGTATTTACAACTGGTTTTAAAAATGCATGTTTTCCTGTTCTTTTATTTTTTTCATATTCTAAGTATATTGCTTCATCCATTAAAGGACAAGCTCTATAACAAGCATCACACTGAATACCCCAAAATGCAATACAATTTTTTGTATCAACAATTGCAGCACCCATTTGTGATTTGTCAATGTCTAATTTGTTATCTGTAGTAACTTTTGTTATATCTAAAGCACCAGTTGGACAAACTGGAACACAAGGTATATCATCACACATATAACATGGAATATCTCGTGGTGTAAAAAATGGAGTACCTAATGGTTTGTTACTTCCTGGTTTTGCTAAACTTAAAGTATCAAAAGGGCAAGCTTCAACACACATTCCACACTTTATACAAGCATTCAAAAAATCTGGTTCATCTAATGCACCAGGTGGTCTTAGTATCAAAGTATTTGCTCTTACTTCATCTATATATGCGCTCCATACAAGTCCACCAAGAGCTGCAATTCCTGCTGCTCTTACTGATCCTAGTATAAAACTTCTTCGTGATTTTTCCATTTTATCTTTCTTTATTATACTTTATAAATTTTTACTGCACATTTTTTATAATCAGTTTGTTTTGATTGCGGACAAGTAGCATCAAGACATACTTTATTAATAAGAACTCTTTCATCAAACCATGGTACAAATACAAGACTTCTTGGAGGTCGATTTCTTCCTCTTGTTTCAACTCTTGCTTTAACTTTACCACGTCTAGATTCAACCCAACAAAGCTCACCTCGTTTAAGTCCTCTTTCTTTTGCAGTAGCAGGATGCATATAACAAAGTGCTTCTGGAACAGCTCTGAATAATTCAGGAACTCTCATAGTCATTGTACCTGAATGCCAGTGCTCTAGAACTCTACCTGTACATAACCAAGTATCATACTCAGCATCTGGAACTTCTGGTGGCTCCATGTAAGGACGTGCAAAGATTTTAGCTTTATTTGCTAAAGATTTTTTATCTTTTTTAGTAACACCTTTTAAGTCTCCATAAGGTAATGCTTTAGCTAGTGTACCATAGAAAGCGAACTCACTATTTCTACCTGCTTCTTTTGCATGTTTAGCTGCATAAGGGTCATATTTAACATTAAATCTCCAGAATGTTTCTTTACCATCAACAACTGGCCATTTAAGTCCTCTTACTTTGTGATATGTTGTAAAGTCTGCAAGGTCATGCCCATGTCCTCTACCAAATGAAGCATATTCTTCCCATAGATATTCATGAACCATAAATCCACAACCTTCTACAACTTTACCATCTCCACCTTTAACATTTCTGCTATCTCCACTACAATCAGAGTTATCAAACCCTTTTTGTGGGAATGAATCAGTATCAAGTTTATAAGCTTTTGCTCTTTCATTTGCAAATAAGATTTCATACATTGTTGTATCATCTGTATATCCAAGTTTATGTGCAGCTTCTCTTACATCAGCTAATTGCTTACCATTTCTAAGAGTTGATGGTCCCCATAAATCTTTAACTGTAAATCTTTTTGAAAGCTCCATCCATTGCCATGTATCAGACATAGAATCACCTACTGGTAATACTTGTTGTCTCCAATGTTGAGTTCTTCTTTCTGCATTTCCATAAGCTCCCCATTTTTCATAGATCATAGCTGAAGGTAAAATAAGATCCGAAACTTTTGCTGAAATACCAGGATATCCATCAGAAGTTACGATAAAGTTATCCATCTCTCTTGCTGCTTTAATCCAGTGTCTTGCACTTGCACTATCTTGGTAAGGGTTACATACATTTACCCATGCAAATTTAACAATACCATCTTCAATATCTCTATGGATTTTCATAATATGCTGATTTCCAACTGGATTTAATGTACCATGAGGTACTTTCCAACCATCTTCAGTTATTTTTCTATGTTTTGGATTTTTAACCATCATATCAGCAGGTAATCTGTGACAGAATGTTCCAACTTCTCTTGCAGTTCCACAAGCTGAAGGTTGACCAGTTAAAGAGAACGCTCCAGAACCTGGTTTAGCTTGTTTGTTAAGCATAAAGTGAACATTATAAGAAAGTGTATTTACCCAAGTTCCTCTTGTATGTTGATTCATACCCATAGTCCAGAAAGATACTACTTTTCTTCCTTTTTCTACGTATAAGTCTGCCATACCTTGAAGTTTCTTTTTGAAGCTTTCAATATCTTCATCTGGATCACCTTTTGATACTTTTGCTACATAGTCAAGTGTATAAGGTGCAAGGAATTTTTTGTACTCTTCAAAAGAGATTTCCCAGTGCTTAAGTCCAGCTGGTTTATTAACCATATCTTGACCTTCTTTATACCCATATGCTTCTAAAGCAGGTGCTTCTTCTGCAGATACTTTATGTACCATTTCTTGCTTGATTGTTTCCATCTCTTTTGCTGTATATTTACCAGCAGATCCATCAGGTCTTACAGGAGTAATAGATTTTTCACCTTCTCTTCTTAAACCATAACCAATATTTACAGGAGATGCACAGAAAATAATATTTTTCTTAATAAAATCCCAATCGATTGCTTCAGGGTGATTATATACAATTTCTCTTGCAATATAATTCCATAATGCTAAATCTGTATTAGGTTTAAAAATAATATTGATATCACCTAAATCACATGTTCTATGTGTATAAGTTTGAATATTTACTATTTTAACTCTATCTGGATTAGATAATTTTCTATCTGTAACTCTTGACCATAATATTGGGTGCATTTCTGCCATATTTGATCCCCAAGTTACGATTGTATCAGTTAACTCGATATCATCATAACAACCAGAAGGCTCATCAATACCAAATGTTTGGTAGAAACCAACAACAGCAGATGCCATACAGTGTCTAGCATTTGGATCAATTGCATTTGATCTAAATCCACCTTTCATCATCTTTTGAGCTGCGTAACCTTCCATAATAGTATACTGACCAGATGCAAATACTGCAACCCCTTCAGGACCACTATGTTTAAGTGCTTTTCTAATATTGAATTCCATTTCATCAAATGCTCGTTCCCAAGAAACTGGAGCAAATTTTCCATGTTTATCAAATTCACCTTTTGAGTTTACTCTAAGTAATGGAGTCTTTAATCTATCAGCACCATACATAATCTTAGCATTGAAATAACCTTTAATACAGTTAAGTCCTCTATTTACTGGAGCTGCTGGATCTCCTTTAACTGCTACAATTTTTCCATTTTTTGTAGCCATCATAATTCCACATCCAGTTCCACAGAATCTACATGCTGCCTTATCCCATCTCCAATTAGACTGAGCTTCGTTTGAAGCTGCTGCTAATTCATTAGGAATGCTCATACCAACTGCTGCTGCTGCAGAAGCTGCTGCTGAACTTTTTAGAAAGTCTCTTCTTGAAAGTGCCATATTAATTTCCTTTTTAATAAAATAGTATACTTTGAATATCAATTCGTATATACAACAAATAAGTATATCACTTGAAGTTTATATAAGTCTTGACTTTAGTCAAGATTTATAAGTTAAATTTAATTTTATTATATTATTTGCTTATTTGTAACACTTTTTTGTATTTTTAGTTTGAAATTCCATAAAAATAATTATTTAAAGGAATTTCATCAATTATTGTGATTTTATTAGCTTCATTTATTTTTATTACTTTATTATCTCTTAGTTTATTTATAACTCTTGATAGAGTTTCTGGTTGGATATGCAACTTAAATGCTATATCTTTTCTTTTTGATTTATTAAAGAAATCTAATTCATTACTAATCATATATGCAACTTTTGCAATAGAATCAAATACCAATTCTCTATTTAATATAAAGTGCAATTGTTTGTTTTTATTTAGTATTTCATTTAGTAATTTATTTGTAAGTATATTTGTCTGAATAAAGTATCTTTTAAACTCTTTGTAATTAATAGATAACATTACACTAGTCTCAGTAAATTGGGCATTTGCAAAACAATAAATTCCCTCATCTTCAATAGAACTTATTTCACTTATTATTTTATTTTTTCCTATATTATAAAGATATATTTCATTGTTATTTTTATCAATTTTATATATCTTTACACTTCCCTTAATTAGAAATTGTAAAGAATAATCTATATCATCTTCATAATAAACTATTGTTTCTTTTGGGAATTCTCTTATATCTGATATATCAATTAATTTTTCAATATCTTTTTCATTTAGTTTATTGAAAAATTCAATATTATTTATTGCATCTCGTATTTGCAAAACTTATCCTTATTATTAATTAAAGTTATTATATTACTATTATTTGTATTAAAATATTAATTAAAACTTTAATATTTAAATTAATAAAAGATATCCAATATAATGTAACACTTTTGTATTTTATTACTTACAAAATCATACTTATTACTATTATTTGATATAATACTTATTATATATTAATTAATAAGGAATAATAATGACTAATAAAAGAATTTTAATTTTAATTGCTCTTGTATTTGCAGTAAATTTAAATGCAGTTACATGGTCGCAAATGGTATCATGGGGAAATAAAACAATTAAGCCTGATGTAAAATATAGTATTGAAACTGAAGGATACAATGTAAGAGTATATGAGTTTACTCCATTAAGTGATCCAGGATCAACTTGCATCATGACTTTTACAAATGAAAAGATGGGAATGTTCTGTTTTGCAAAATCAAAAGATGCAATAAGAAAAGAAAGTAAATAATGGAACAAATCGTTGATTTACTTGTTTCAACTATTGGTAGTTTAGGATACTTTGGGATATTTGCTTTAATGTTTTTAGAAAGTTCATTTTTTCCTTTTCCAAGTGAAGTGGTTATGATACCTGCTGGATATTTAGCTTTTAAAGGTGAAATGAACTTAGCACTAGTGATAATATCAGGTATTTCAGGTAGTTTAGCTGGAGCATGGTTAAACTATTTACTAGCAGTTAAATTTGGAAGAAAATTTATTACTAAAATAATGTCAGAAGAAAAAATAGATAAACTTGAATTATTTTTTAAAGAGCATGGTCACATATCTACATTTACAGGAAGATTAATTCCTGGTATTAGACAATATATATCATTTCCAGCAGGATTAGCAAGAATGAATCCATTGCAATTTAGTATTTATACTACTTTAGGAGCAGGAATATGGGCTACTATTTTAACAATGCTTGGATTTTATCTTGGTGAGAATCAAGAACT
>Ga0256826_1002058_pt1 | contig 12387 bp, 10 predicted proteins | sample CV79metaG_FD_185975 | JGI IMG/M metagenome (GOLD analysis project Ga0256826, IMG submission 185975) | Hydrothermal vent microbial communities from East Pacific Rise, Pacific Ocean - CV79 | ecosystem: Environmental > Aquatic > Marine > Hydrothermal vents | place: Pacific Ocean: East Pacific Rise... | reverse complement strand
CTGCTTCAAGTGCTAAGGGAGTTTTCTTGTAAGCACTAAGTATGTATGCACTGATACCTGCAATCTCAAAAAATACATAGATATTAAAAATATCAGAACTGAGAACTAAACCTATAGAAGATGCAAGCAGCATATTTAAAAGGATAAAAAATTTTGTCTCATTTTCATAGGCATCTGTTTTTCTATGACTAAGATAGTAGAGAGAAAAGAGCGTCATTAAAAATGTAAAGAGCGTTACAAAAAGAAGTGAAGTGGCATTTAGAACAAAAGAGATACCTAAGGGTGGAGCTATGGAGACAACTTCAATCTGTGGTGTGTTTTGGCTTAAAAGTGTAAACGCCAGATAGAGTAAAAATGCCTGCATAAGTGTCGAAGAAAAAACAACTGCATTTTTACCAAACTTATGAAGTATTGGTGTTGCAAATCCAAAAAGTAGGGGTAGGGCTATAAAAAGTAAACTACTCATTAATGCCTCATCTCATTCATCTTATCTATCTCAGTGTTGCCTGTGAGTTTGAAGTACTCTATAGTCATACTTACTCCAAGTGCTAAGACTGCCATACCTATAACGATGGCTGTAAGTATCATAGCCTGAGGAATAGGATCATTCATCTGTGCTACATTTGTAAAGCCTTCTGTGATGATGGGTGCAAAGAGATCTTTATGAAACATATTTCCAATAAAAAAGAGAAAAATTGCTGTTTCCATTGTAGCTATCGAGATAAAAATCTTAATCAGGTGCTTTTGTGTTAAAAGCCCAAAAAGTCCTATAAACAGAAGAGTCATAGAACCTATAGTTACTATGTACTTGATAACTTCAGGTTGGTTGAGATACTCAAACATCATCACCCCTTTTTATAAGGTTTTGAACTATCATACTCATTTCACTTCCTACCTTTATGCCTACTATGATGTAGATGATAGGAATGATACCTCCACTAAGTAAGATTCCCATATCTCTTATATCGTGAGGTAAGAAGTTTCCTAGAAAAACATCAAGAGTAAAGAGTCCGATGAGTCCTATGAGAACATAAGAGACACCGGCAAAAGTCTCAAGAGTAACTATAAAAGAGTGTGGCACTTCAAAATCTCTATGACTTATAAGAAGTAGTAAAACGCCACTAGCAACGATAACTCCACCTTGAAAACCACCACCTGGACTTAAATGTCCATAGGTCATTACATAAACACCATAAAGAGCGATGATAGGAAAAAGAAGTTTTGCTCCAGTATGAAGCATAAAGTTACTCTGTGCTTTTATCGTACATCGTTTGTTTTCACTAAGCATAAGCCCAATACCAAGAGCGGCTATAAAAAGTACAGCTATCTCTCCGAGTGTATCAAAGCCACGAAAGTAGACTACTACTGTTGTCACAGCATTAGCAACTCCCTCATTGGCGTTTAGAGTTAAAAGAGAGTCTCCTGCTCGCTGCATCTCTTGAGGAGTGTTTTGTAAAAGAAGTTTGAGTATAGTGAGAATAAAAACACCACTAAGAGCAAAACCACTAAGAACTGATGTAGGGAGTGTTCTTTTTATACTCATGACGCAGCCTTTAGATGTTTAAGTGCCATTAAAAATATAAGTGAACTAATTCCAGCACCGATAACAGCTTCAGTAAGTGCTACATCGGGAGCTTTAAAAATGAAAAAAAGAACTACACTTCCAAGACCAACACCCATAAAAAGGATGATACTATCGGCTAGTTTTGGCTGGATAATAGCACTCAATGCTACTAAAATGACACCGATAAAAACTACTAAAATAATAAAACCTATCATGATTCTTTCTTGCTGTTATGAGTAGCTCTAGCTATTACCGATGATGAGAGAGGATTTGTTAGAAGTATAAATGCTCCAAGAAGTAAAAGTTTAAAACTCCAAGAGGGTTCTAAAAAACAGGCTCCAATAATGATGAGAATAGTTCCAATAGTACTTGCCTTTGTCCCTACATGAATACGAGTATAAACATCAGGCATACGAATAAGACCAAAAGAACTAATAAAAAAGGCAACACTAGCAAGTAGTAAAAATGCAATACCTATATAATCTAACATTTAAATTCCTTTTTCTATGAAACGACCAAAAATAGTTGCCCCTAAAAATCCAATAAGTCCCATAACTAAAGCAATGTCTAAGTAGAGTTCTCTTTGAAAATAGAGTGCTAATATAAGTAAAAAAGAGACACTTACAATACTCATGACATCAAAAGCAACAACCCTATCACTAAGAGTTGGACCTACTATAAACCTATAGAGTATGAGACTCCCAGATACTGAAAATAAGATAACTATTAAGAGAGCCATGTTAAAAATTCAACCGTAAATTTAGCACCTTTTGTATCATTACTTACAGAAATAATACCACCATTCTTCTCAATAATCTCTTTTGCAATATAGAGACCAATCCCATTTCCATTCGTTGTACTTTTAAAGGGAAGAAATATCTCATCAATGATATCAGTATCAACCCCTCCAGCATTATCACAAATTGTGATTTTTCTATCTTCTATATTTATTTGAAGTTCAGGATTTTGAATATTTCTATGTTTAAAAATATCTCTAGCATTGTTAATGATAGAAAAAATAATTTGAGTGAGTTCATTTGCATTTGCATATGTTCCCTCTTTTTCGGATGAGTGGAGTATAGTTTTAACATTTTCATGATGGAGTGTTGCATCTGAAATGGATAAAACACGATTGACAGAGTCTGTAAGAGAGAAGTTTGTTTTAGGACCAGATGGTTGGTAGAAATCTTTAAAAGTGTCGACAGTATCAGCCATAAATTCTATAAGTGTATCATACTTATCTATACGATTTATCTCCTCTTCTTTTGAAATTTCCATACCTCGTTCAAGTTTTGTTCTATGGAGTAAATTCATTGAATTGAGTGATGCTAAAGGCTGTTTCCATTGGTGAGCGATGTGCATTAGAAGTTCACCAAGTGCTGCTTGTTTGGACTGTTGATGAATCATCTGTTCAGTCTGTTTATTCTTCTGTACCTCTTCTTCTACTCTCTTTTCAAGATTTTTTTCATAAGCTCTTAATCTTAGGTGAGTATCTACACGAGAGAGTAACTCTTTTGGATTAAATGGTTTTGTTATGTAGTCTACAGCACCCTTATCAAAACCAATCTGAATATCATCACTCTTATCCTTTGCTGTTAAAAAGATAATTGGAATATGTCGTGTATCCAAATTTTTCTTGAGTACATCACAAACCTCAAACCCATCCATATCTGGCATCATTATATCGAGTAAAATAAGGTCTATTTCTTCTTCTTGTACTATCTCTAAGGCATTTTGACCATTTAAGGCAGTTACTAAATCATACTCACCTAAGAGTTCAACAAGTACATCAACATTTTCACTTACATCATCAACTATTAAAATTGTTTGTTTATTTTTCATTTAAAAGACTCCATGCTTCATTAAATTTGTATTTTTTTATAAAAACTTTCACACTCTCAAGAAGTTTTGTATCTGTTTCATTTAACTGATATAAATCAATCTCTTTAAGAATAGGGCTACAGAGCTGTGGTCTACGCTTTTGGCAACACTCTTTGAGTTTTAAAAATAACTCATCTGCCTTATTCTCTGGTATCAGTGGTTTATTTAAGTCTGTTAAAACTTTTTCATTGTTAGAGACTTGTGAATGAGCGATACTCTCTTTACTCATTTTTAAATCAATTTCAAATATAAAACTACTTCCTTCTCCTAGTGTGGAATTAACCCAGATACTACCATTCATAAGTTCTATAAGTTCTTTAGCAATTGCGAGGCCTAAACCAGTACCACCATATTTTCTAGTAATCGAACTATCGGCTTGCGTAAAAGATGAAAAGATTGTTTCAATCTGCTCTTGAGAGAGACCGATTCCTGTATCTATGACACTAAATCTAAAAAGAGTAGAAGATTGTTTCTCTATAAGTAGCTCTACACTCCCTTTTTCTGTGAATTTTATAGCATTAGAAAGAAGATTTATAAGAATTTGTGAGAGTCTCATACTATCACCATACAAGTGCATACTATATGATTTATCATAAGTGATTTTAAACTCCAGCTCTTTTTCAAAGCTTTTAATTTTGAGGATATTTTCAACATTGTTAAGTACTTCTAAAAGGTTGAAGTTTACATCTCTAATCTCTAACTTATGTGCTTCAATTTTAGAAAAATCTAAGATGTCATTTATGAGGCTTAGAAGATTGTTTGAAGCTGTTTCTATCTTTTGAATATAGTCATATTGTATTTTATTGAGACTTGTCTCTTTTAAAAGGTAACTCATGCCCACTATAGAGTTCATAGGAGTTCTGATTTCATGAGACATATTCGCTAAAAAGTTAGCCTTTGTAACTGTTGCCATTTCAGCTGTTATCGTCGCTTTTTTTAACTCTTTGTTAATAATAGAGAGTTTTCTTGTCCAGTAAAGAATAGTTAAAAGAAGTAAAATTGCTATGGAAAAAATACTCCAAGCTAATGTATAATCAATCCCTTTTTCATATCGAATAGCAATCCATTTATTAAGTATTTCTCTTTTTTTATCTTCCTTTATTCCATTGACTGCTTTTTGCAAGATATTAAAAAGTAATGGGTCATCATTTCTAACTCCAATGCCAAGTCTCCACTCCTCATCAAACTTACCAGTTATTTTGAGCTCACCTATAAAGTCAGTTTGAAAGATATAAGCGATACTTGCTAATGTTCCAATATATCCAAAAAGTTTTCCCTCTTTCACTTTACGAAGTCCATCATTAATATTTTGAACTTCTATAATAGTGAGATTTGGGTACTTGTTTTTAAGAATTTCTGCAAAAGCATAATTTTTTGGTATTCCTATCTTTTTGTTTTTTAAAAGTCCAAAATCATTTACAAAGGCTACATCAATGTTTGTGGCTAAAACAAGAGGAATACTTAGATAAGGAGTAGTGAAGTTCATATACTCTTGGCGTTTAGGTGTACTCATCGCAAGGGAAAAAATATCACACTCTCTTTTTTTTGCTAATGCAACGGACTCTGACCATGAACTTGTCTGAACTACTTTTATATTTTTAGCTATAGACTTTTCGATAATAGTGAAAAAATCAGCACTCATTCCAATATGTTTACCATCTTTTAAACTCTCTAATGGCATCCAGTCTGGATCTATACACATAGTGATGTTTTTACTCTTTAGATAGTCTCTCTCTTCTTTATTTAGCAGAACAGATTTTGAACTCTGTTTCTCTTTAATCCATCTATTTTGTAAGCTTTCTATCTCACTCTGTGTTAAACTATTGATAGCTTTTTGTAAAAGTGAATGAAGAAGAGGTTCTTGAGAATTGACACCAATATGAAGTGATATAAGTTGATGTTCCTGAGGTGTTAACTCTATCTTTTTTACTTTTTTTATATTTGTAATTCCAGTAGTCTGTAGATAGTGTTTAGCAAGAAGTGGGTTACAGACAATAGCATCTACTCTTTTTTCTAAGAGATTTTGAAAAAGTGTACTACTATTTACTGACTCAATAATTTTAGAGTTAGAAAAATATTTCTGAACTATACTCATACTCGCATCACTCTCTTCAATTCCAATTTTTTTATTTTTTAAGTCGACAGAAGAGGGCTGTCTATAGTTCTTTTTTAAAACATAAAGAGCTAACTCTCCTTGATGATATGGAGTAGTAAAAAGTGTAAAAGATTCCCTCTCTTTACTTTTGTAAAATGCAGGGATAATATCTATTTTTTGCTCTTCAAAGCGTTTGAGAAGTTGACTCCAAGTATAACCATTGACAAATCTATACTTCAAATCAAGTTTCTGTAAAAGTAGTTGAATATACTCAATACTCATTCCTTTCGCTTTCCCAAACTCATTGTAGTCAAAAGGAGCCCAGTCCATTTCATTAGCAATGCTTATTGTTTTGTGATTTTTGAGATACTGTAACTCTTTATCTGTAAAATTTATCTCATTATTTGATGGGGTATCGTAGTTATAATTGAAAATATAATTAGAGAGAATTTTTTTAATTGCGACATCTCCACTCACAAGACCAAGTTTTTTGTAAATTACAGCATTAAGTTCTACGAGTTCAGGAACAATAGAGCCAATCTGGAAAAGATTTGTTTTGAATAACTTTTGGATACTATTGGCCTCATACATTAAAGCTTGAGAAGATTTTGAAGAGTTATACCTTGTGTGAATAAGTTCTACAATTTCTCTTTTATGAGCAAAAGCATATTCCCATCCTCTATTTGTTGCTTGTGTAAAGTTATAAATAAGTTGAGGATTCTTTTTTGCAAATTTTTCACTTGTGAAGAGTTCCCCATCATAAGAGTAAATACCATAATCAGAAGGGTTTAGAAGATTGTAAGGAATGTTTTTTTTATCTAGAAGATAGAGTTGGTTTGTTACAAAAACACTCATAGCATCAATCTCACCATTTATAAACTTCTCAACGCCAAAGTCCTGCTTAATGAGAGTGTACTTATCTGGAGTAAGATTGTGCTCTTTGAGCATAACAGCAAGACTCGTCTGTTCAAATTCATACTTTGTTGCCATAATTTTTTTGTTTTGTAAGTCTTTAATAGTCTTAATCTTAGGTGAGACAACAAGTGCTAGTACATTTTGTTTAAAGTAAGAGGCTACGAGGACAACAGGTTTTTGCTGCAGCTTATCTAAAATAAGAGAAGAGGAGGAAATTCCAAACTCAGAGTTACCAGCTATGATCTCATCGCTAATATTGAGAGAAGGTGTCACCTCTTTAAACTCTACATCAAGTCCGATGTTGTCATAATAACCTTGCTCTTTTGCAGCATAAAAGCCAGCAAATTCAAACTGATGTTTCCACTCAAATTGAACAGATATTTTTTGATTTGCAAATAATATGATGAACGAAAATAAGAGTAAAAGAAGATGTTTCATATATATTTTTCCTTATCTAATAATATTATATCAGATTTGTAATATTATAGGATATAATATTTAAAATAAAGATGAGAAATGTATGAAAAATAGTAAAAACAGCAGAAAATATAACCAGTTGATAGCAGATGAGAGCATAGAAGACTACTCTTTGAGATATACACCAAAGTCATTTAGAAAATGGTCAGAATTACTCATAGCAAATACAGCCATGGGTAGTATCTCCTTTTTAGCACTTGAGGCAATCGGTGCTACTATCGCTATGCATTATGGATTTACAACAGCTTTTTGGGCGATACTTACTGCCTCTCTCATCATATTTTTTACAGCAATTCCTATCAGTTATTATGCTGCTCGATATAATATTGACATAGATCTTATTACTAGAAGTGCAGGTTTTGGTTATGTTGGTTCGACATTTACCTCTCTGATTTATGCCTCATTTAGTTTTATATTTTTTGCTCTTGAAGCTGCTATTATGGCTCAGGCATTGGAAGTTTACTTTGGTCTTCCTCTTGTTTGGGGATATTTAGTAAGTTCACTTGTCATTATACCTCTAGTCTTTTACGGTATAACGTTGATAAATAAACTTCAGTTGTGGACACAACCAATTTGGCTTATTATGATGATAGCTCCCTTTGTTGCAGTTCTTTTAAAAGAGCCCGATGCAATGAAAGCTTTCACCTCTTTTTCTGGTAGTATCTCTCACAGTAATGAGTTTAGTATTTACTATTTTGGTATGGCTCTTGGAATCTCCCTCTCTCTTATCGCACAGATTGGTGAACAGGTAGATTATCTACGTTTTATGCCACCTTTGAGTGATAAAAATCGCTTTAAATGGTGGGGCTCTATGCTTATTGCTGGTCCTGGGTGGATTATCTTAGGTTTTATGAAGCAGATAGGTGGAATATTTTTAGCCTCTATTGTACTTCTCGCTGGTTTAAGTGTAAGTGAGGCAAAAACACCAATTGAGATGTATAATATTGGATATCAGTATGTTTTTGATAATCCAAATAGTGCTTTAATTGCAGCAACAATTTTTGTAATAGTTTCTCAGATAAAAATCAATGTAACAAATGCTTATGCTGGTTCTCTAGCTTGGTCAAACTTTTTCTCTCGTGTGACACACTCTCATCCTGGTCGTGTAGTTTGGATGCTTTTTAACATAGGGATAGCACTTCTTTTAATGGAACTTGGACTTTTTGATGTTTTGGAAAAAGTTTTAGGTCTTTACTCAAATGTAGCAATAGCTTGGATAGGGGCAATCTTCTCTGATTTAGTTATTAACAAACCCTTAGGATTATCTCCTAAAATAGTAGAATTCAAACGTGCTTATCTTTACAATATTAATCCTGTAGGTGTTGGTAGTATGGGAATTGCATCCACAATATCTGTTTTCGCATTTATGGGTTTTTTTGGAGATATGGCACAGAGCTATTCTGCAATTATGGCTATGTTTATAGCAATAATTCTCTCTCCAATAATCGCTCTTTTAACAGGAGGAAAGTATTATATTGCTAGAGAACAAGAGAAACTTTTTGTAGATAAAACACATGCAACATGTGCTACTTGTAATCATGACTATGAGATAGAAGATATGGCATATTGCCCTCTCCATAACTCTAATATTTGCTCTTTGTGTTGCTCTTTAGACTCTCTATGTCATGATGTCTGTAAAACAGAGAGTGAACATAGCTTACGCAATAAGTTAGCAGAGATTATAAGTGCTATTTTTGCAAATAAGATTTCAAAAAAGATGAGTTTGAGAGTTTTTGATTTTACCTTTATAGCCTCTGGTTTTCTTCTTACCATTGGTATCATGGGCTGGATGGCATACTCAATGCAGATAGAGAAAGTACCTTTAGAGTATAGAGATATCTTTGTAGATACACTCTTTGACTACTCTTTAGTTGTAGGTATTCTTATAAGTGTAATCTCCTGGTGGATTTTACTTCTTCAAGAGAGTCGTAAACGTGCTGAAGCAGAGTTGGCACTACAGAATGAAAACCTAGAAAATGAGATATTTGTTCGTCGAGAAGCAGAAAAAAAAGCAGAAGAAGCTACTTATGCTAAAAGTCAGTTTTTAGCAAATATGTCTCATGAGATTCGTACTCCAATGAATGGAATTATAGGAATGTCTCATCTTGTTCTTAGAACAGAGCTGACACAAACACAATCACACTATGTAGAAAAAATAGACGAGAGTGCAAAAAACCTTTTAGGAATTATTAATAATATTTTAGATTTCTCAAAAATAGAAGCTGGAAAATTTAAATTAGAAAAAGTAAATTTTAATATGAGTGAACTTTTAGATTCTACCATCAATATGTTAACTTTAAAAGCTGATGAGAAAGATCTTAAAATTAGTGTCAACTATAGTAAAAGTATGAATGAAAATTTTTATGGTGACCCCTTACGATTAGGTCAAATATTTACAAATCTACTCTCTAATGCTGTAAAGTTTACTGACTATGGTGGGGTAGATATTCGTATTAAAAAACTCTCTAAAGATAGATTTGAATTTCGCTTAAAAGATACAGGAATTGGTATAGATAGTGAAGAGATAGCAACACTTTTTGAGTCTTTTTCTCAGGCAGATACAAGTCCAACTCGAAAATATGGTGGAACAGGCTTAGGGCTTAGTATTGTAAAACAACTTGTAGAGGCGATGAATGGTACTATTCGAGTCGAGAGTAAAATTGCTTATGGAAGTGAGTTCATCTTTGAAATAGATTTAATAGAGCTTTTAGACGATACTAGACTCACAAAAGAGTTCATTAAAGAGAATACTAAGAGCCTTCAGGATGAGATGACAACTATTCGAGGAAGTAAAATTCTTTTTGTAGAAGATAACGAGATGAATCAGGAGATAGTTTTAGGACTTTTAGAACCTTATGATTTAGATATAGAAGTTGCATTTAATGGTCTTGAAGCTACTGAACTTTTTCATTCACATAAGTATGAGCTCATTTTGATGGATATTCAAATGCCAATAATGGACGGATATGCAGCTACAAAGATCATACGAGAGCTAGATAAAAATATTCCGATTATTGCACTGAGTGCAAATGCAATGCTTGAAGATGAAAAAATAACACTCAATATGGGAATGAACGAGCATCTTAATAAACCAATAGAAGTAGAAAAACTCTATAAGGTTCTTCTACGTTACATTAGTAAAAAAGTAGACAAAGTTCTTCTTCAATCGACACAAGAAAGCTTCTCTTCATTACCAAACTTTACAAGCTTAAATACAGACAAAGGTTTAAAACATTTATCAAATAATGAGACACTTTATAAAAAAATATTACATGATTTTTATATAAAATATAAAGATTGTTCTTATGATAATTTAGATGAGGATGAATTTAAAATATTTTTTCATACAATGAAAGGTTTAAGTGCAAATATTGGGGCAGACTCTTTACATAGGGTAGCTAAAGAGATAGATTTAAAACAAGACAAGAGTTTACTAGATAGCTTTAGGCAAGAATTAAAAAAAGTTTTAGAAGAATTAAATCAGATACAGATACAAAAAGAGGAGTCAATCGCAAAACATAGTTTGAGTGAAGAGAGACGAGATGAGCTCTTTTTAAACTTAGAAGAAGTACTATTGACAAAGCAACCAAAGAGATGTACTCTTGTTATGGAAGAGATAAATCTTTATATTTTAAAAGAGGAAGATAGAATCATTTTTGATGAAGTAAAACTTTGTATGAAAAAGTATAAATTTAAAGAAGCATCCCAACTTATGAAAGGATTGATAAATGGATAAGAAAAAAACGATTCTTATTGTAGATGATACAGAGACAAATATAGATATATTATTAGAAATATTAGATGATAAATATGACATTTTAGTTGCACTTGATGGTAAAAGTGCATTAGAAATAGCACAAGAAGAGCCTCTTGATCTGATACTTTTAGACATTATGATGCCTGAAATGGATGGTTACGAAGTCTGCTCGATTCTTAAGTCTCAAGAGAAAACATTAGATATTCCAGTAGTCTTTATTACTGCAAAAAGTGATGAAGATTCTATTGAAAAAGCATATGAGTCTGGAGGTATTGATTATATTACGAAACCTTTTAAAGCTAGAGAGTTAACAGTACGTGTTAAAACACAGATAAAATTAAAAAATCTTATGGATCATCTTGATTTTATAGCTTCATACGACTCAATGACAGGTATTTACAATAGAAGAAAGTTTTTTGAATTAGCAGAAAAGAAGTTTTTTGAATCTCCTCAAAATCTTTATGCTGTTATGATAGATATTGATAAATTTAAAAGAATTAATGATACCTATGGACACTCTATTGGTGATAGAGTTATAAGGGCTGTTACTCAAACCATAAATGATAGTATTTTGGGAGAGAGTATCTTTGGTAGAATAGGTGGAGAAGAGTTTTCTATAGTCTGTCATTCTCAAACAAAAGAGTTTATTATAAAAAAATTAGAAGAGATTCGTTTAAAAATTGCTGCATTAGAAGTTTTTACTGATGATGAAATATCTGTCAAGTGTACAATTAGTAGTGGTTTTTCTATTTATACCAAAGAAGTTCAGAATCTTGACACTCTATTGAAAAAAGCAGATATAGCCCTTTATGAAGCTAAAGATTCTGGACGAAATAGAGTGATATTTAGATAAAAAAAATACTCTTAAATAACTTACTTTTTATACTTATTATTGTAAAATAACATAATTAATTATCGGAGTTTATATGAAGAAAAAAGAGATAGATAAAACACCAGCAAGAATTGATTTTCTGCAGAGTCTTACAGGACTTATTCTTGCTGTTTTTATTATGGGTCACATTATGTTTGAAGCCTCAATACTTATCTCAGACGAGATGATGTATAGAGTAACCATTATGTTCGAGGGTTACTATTTTCTTGGGGAAACTCATCCTGGAATTATCTCTTTTTTAGCTGCATTTATTGGGACTATCTTTATTCTTCATGCCGGGATTGCTGTTAGAAAATTTCCCGCTTCTTATAGAGACTATAAAATCATTAAAGAGCATACTAAACGTATGAAACATGAGGACTCTTACCTCTGGATGGTGCAAGTTATCACTGGGTTTATGATGTTCTTTATAGGAAGTGTTCATCTCTACATCATGATGACTCAACCCTCAAATATCGGTCCATTCGCGAGTGCAAGTAGAGTTGTTGATGAGCTTATGGGACCTCTTTACTTTATGCTTCTTATCTCTGTTGTTTCTCACGCTTTTATAGGTATGTACCGTTTAGCACTCAAGTGGGGCTTTGGTGAGGGGAAAAATACAAAAGTTTCCCGTGCTCGTTTTAAACTACTTATGAAGTTTATGATAGCTCTTTACATAGTTGTAGGACTAGGTTCTTTAGCAAAATACACTTACCTAGGTTATACACATGATTTTAGTGACCATGTGAAGTATAAATCTCAAACTATCCACTTGGAGGCTCACTAATGAAAGTTATATATACAGATGTTCTTATCATCGGTGGAGG
>Ga0256826_1002057_pt1 | contig 12387 bp, 9 predicted proteins | sample CV79metaG_FD_185975 | JGI IMG/M metagenome (GOLD analysis project Ga0256826, IMG submission 185975) | Hydrothermal vent microbial communities from East Pacific Rise, Pacific Ocean - CV79 | ecosystem: Environmental > Aquatic > Marine > Hydrothermal vents | place: Pacific Ocean: East Pacific Rise... | reverse complement strand
AATACTCTTATGTATGTGAAGTGTGAAGATAAAGAGGATGAACATTTTGATGAGTTGAAGCTTATGGAAGAAGATCTTTTTAAATTGGCTCACGAGCATCATCTTAAACTTATAGCACTACCAATGTCAAATGCCCTCTACTTTGAAAAGGAGAGACTACCTGCTACTTATGCAAACTTTCTTTTTGTAAATGGTGCTGTTTTAGTCCCCATATATGGAGTCCCTAGTGATAAAAAAGCTCTTGATATTTTTAGAGAGCATTTTAAAAATAGAGATATAATTCCTATAGATTGCTCTATTTTAATCCGTCAATACGGTTCCCTGCATTGTGTCACTATGAACTTCGCTACTGGCGTTGACATCCTTATTTAAAATAGCCACACCACCATACATTAAATAAGCCGAAAGACTTAAACCTAAAACTATCAATAACTTTCTTTTTACTTTTTGTGCTTTTGTCATGATGATATTCTATCTAAATTAACACTTATGTAACAAAAATTTAATAGACTTCTTTCATAACTCATAAATTAGATTCCAAATCAAGTTTGGAATGACGGTCAGTTGTAACTTCGTCACCCTAAACTTGATTTAGGGTCTAGGTTATGCAAGAAGTCTAATACTATTTTTTAATTTAAAATTTTAAGGTAAAGTTTATGCATAGAATCATTCCTCTCTCATTAATAGCTGTCACTTCAATTTATGCAGCAGAAGTAACACTCTCTCCAATCAATGTAGAATCAACTCTAATAACAGAAGTAGCACAGAATGCTAAAGTCTCAGCCGACCTAGCTCAAGCACTTAGTACTGCTGTTCCAAGTATAGATATGAATCGCCGTAGTGGCATTGCAAATGACATCTACATTCGTGGTCAAAAGCGCGATAATATCTCCATTGAAGTAGATGGGACAAAAATCTGTGGAGCTTGTCCAAATAGAATGGACCCTCCTGTTTCACATATATTGGCCTCACAGATAGATGAAGTTGAAGTTATTGAAGGTCCTTATGATGTAGAGACTTTTGGTACTATGAGTGGTGGAGTGAAAATTAAAACAAAAAAACCATCTCAAAAGTTTTCAGGTGAAATGAACTTTGGAGCAGGAAGTTGGAGATACAGAAAAATGGGTGTCACGGGAAGTGGTGGTAATGATTTAGTAAGAGTCCTCGTTAGTGCTTCAAGTGAATCAAGTGATCAGTACAAAGATGGTGATGGAAATACACTTGCTGAACAAGTGAAAAACAATCCTAGTGCAGGTACATATATATATGCTCCACAATATGAAGATATGAAAGCCTATACAAAAAAAAGTGCTATGACAAAATTATATATCTCAACCGCGGACAACCAAGAACTACAACTAAGCTATACAGGCAATAGAAGTGATAGTGTTCTCTATCCAAATTCTAAGATGGATGCTATTTACGATGATTCAAATATATATAGTATCGCTTATAATATTGATGACATTAGTAATGCTTACAAAAATTTAAATATTCAATATTACTACTCCGATGTTGACCACCCAATGGGAACAGACTACAGAGTAGCTGGAGCTGTAAACTACATGACAAGTCAACTTCAAACTACTATGCAAGGGCTTAAACTTAAAAACAGTATTACGGTTGACAACTACGAACTGCTAGTTGGTCTTGATGGGAGTAAAAGAACTTGGGATGGAATATACTATAAAAATGGTATTGAAATCCCTGATAGTTCTACAAAATCAAATAAAAGTATTGATAATGCCATAACTGACAATATGGCTATCTTTGCAAAAGTAGAAAATAGCTTTGGTAATTTCGATATAAGTCTTGGAGCAAGATACGATATAACACATATTCAAAATGATGATGTCAACCAACAATCAAACGATTATAATGGTTTTAATGCAAATATTTTCACAGTATATAATCTCAATAGAGAACATAAATTATTTTTCGGTCTAGGTCAAGCTTCACGTGTTCCTGATGCAAGAGAGTTATACTTTAAACAAAATGCACCATTACCTGCTCCATCTGGTAGAATTAAAATAACGGGTACAGATGATTTAGATATGACAACAAACCAAGAAGTAGATTTTGGATATGAGACAGACAATGAAAACTTTAAATTGAAAATCAAAGGTTTTTATTCACTTCTTACTAACTATATTTATTACAATAAAGATCTTGCAAATAATAACTTTGTCAATATCGATGCAACTGTTTATGGTGCTGAATTATCAGCTTCTATCTATGCAACAGATGACATTACTGTTGATATGGGAGCATCCTATAAACGCGGTCAAAAAGATCAAGCTTTAGATAATCAAGATGATAAAGATTTAGCAGATATGGCACCACTACGTGGAAATATTGCTCTGAACTATGAGTATGCAAATAACTCTTTAGCGACACTTGAATTAATAGCAAGTGATAAATGGAGTGATTATGATGCAGATAATGGCGAACAAGAGTTAGCTGCATGGAGTATAGTAAACTTAAAAGCAAAACATGCTTTTTCAAAAAATATGGATTTTACCGTAGGTATCAATAATCTCTTTAATGAAACTTATACTCAATCAAATACATATGTAGACCTAATCTTATTAAGTGCCGGTACTGATACAATGCTTATCAATGAACCGGGTCGTTACCTCTACACAAGTCTAGATTTTAAATTTTAAAGCACCTTTTTATACGAATGTGGCTAAAATCGCTATATGATAAAAAGAGTCCAAACTAAAAAAATATATGTCGGTGATGTAGCAGTTGGTGGTGATGCACCAATCTCTACTCAGTCGATGACTTTCTCAAATACTCACGATGTTGATGCCACAGTTGCGCAGATAAAACGCCTACACTTTGCAGGTTGCGACATTGTTCGTGTAGCTGTTCCAGATATGAAAGATGCACTAGCACTCAAATCTATAAAAGAACGTATTGAACTCCCTCTTGTTGCAGATATTCACTTTAACTATAAACTAGCACTTATCGCCGCTGAGTCTGTTGATTGTATCCGCTTTAACCCTGGAAATATTGGTGATAAAAGTAGAATTAAAGAGATAGTAAAAGCTTGTCAAGAGAGAAAAATTCCTGTTCGCATCGGTGTAAATGCAGGGAGTTTGGAAAAAGAGTTTTCAAATAGGTATGGACAAACTGCTAAAGGCATGGTAGCTTCAGCAGAGTACAACATCAAGTTTTTAGAGGACTTAGGATTTGATGATATTAAAATTTCTCTCAAGGCTAGTGATGTTCAAAGAACTGTCGATGCATACAGAATGCTACGGCCAAAGAACCACTACCCTTTTCATCTTGGTGTAACTGAGGCTGGAACACTTTTTCATGCAACAGTAAAAAGTTCTATCGGTTTAGGTGCACTTCTTCTTGATGGTATCGGTGATACTATGAGAGTCTCCATCACAGGTGAACTTGAAGAGGAGATAAATGTAGCTCGTGCTATTTTAAAAGATAGTGGAGCTATGCCAGATGGCTTAAATATCATCTCTTGCCCAACTTGTGGACGAATAGAAGCTGACTTAGTGACAGCAGTTGCGGAGATAGAAAAACGCACAGCCCACATAAAAACACCACTAAATGTTTCAGTAATGGGCTGTGTTGTAAATGCGATAGGTGAAGCAGCTCATGCTGATGTAGCCATAGCTTACGGTAAAGGTAAAGGACTTGTGATGGTTAAGGGTGAAGTTGTTGCAAACCTTGATGAAGATAAACTTGTTGATAGATTTGTAAGTGAAGTTGAGAATATGGCAGAGAAGGCTGAGTAGATGCAAGATAACTTATATAACCTAGCCTTTGAACGCTCAATCCTTAGCTCTATTGTCTTTGAACCAAGCCAGTTTGATGAACTGAGTGTAGCACTTAAAGAGGATGACTTTTATCTTCCTGCACACCAAGACATCTTTAAAGTGATGCTAAATCTACTTCAAAAAGATCAACCGATTGATGAAGAGTTTATTAAAAAAGAGCTTATCAAAATGAAAAAATTTGATGAGCAGGTTATGCTTGAGATTCTCTCAGCAAACCCTATCTCAAATACAAAAGCTTATGTAGATGAGATCAAAGATAAATCTCTTAAACGCCATCTCCTAACACTCACAACCGAAATAAAAAGAGTTACAGTCGAAGAGGAGTTACCTTCTGCTGAAGTTGTAGATATAGTAGAGAAAAAACTCTATGAAATTACTCAAGACAACCAGACTAGTGACTTCAAAGATTCTCCTAAAATGACTTACGATACTATGGAGTACATCAAAGAGATGAAGGCTCGTGGTAACTCTGTACTTGTTGGAGTCGACACTGGTTTTGCAGAACTAAATAAAATGACTACGGGATTTGGTAAGGGTGACTTAGTTATTATTGCAGCTCGTCCTGCGATGGGGAAAACTTCTTTTATACTTAACACTGTAAATTCACTCATTATGCAAGGAAAAGGTGTCGCATTTTTCTCCCTTGAAATGCCAGCAGAGCAGTTGATGCTTCGTCTACTCTCTATTCAAACTTCTATTCCTCTTCAAAAGCTTCGTGTTGGTGATATGAATGATGATCAGTGGTCAAGCTTAAATGGTGCGATTGATAAGATGAATAGTGCAAAACTTTTTGTAGATGACCAAGGGAGTATCAATATTAACCAGCTCCGAAGCAAACTACGTAAACTCAAAAATCAACACCCTGAAATTGAGATAGCAGTTATAGATTATCTCCAGATTATGCAAGGTGTTGGAAACCAAGATAGACACCTTCAAGTATCTGAAATCTCTCGTGGGCTTAAAATGCTTGCTCGTGAGCTAGAGATGCCTGTTGTGGCTCTTTCGCAGTTAAACCGTGGTCTAGAGTCTCGTAATGACAAACGACCAATGCTGAGTGATATTCGTGAGTCGGGTTCTATTGAGCAAGATGCGGATATTATTCTTTTTGTATATCGTGATGATGTTTACCTCTACAAAGAGGAGAAAGAGCGTGAAAAAGCGGCTAAAGCTGAAGGACGAGAATTTGTCTCTGAGTATGTCGAAAAAGAGGAAGAGGATGCTGAGATTATCATCGGAAAACAGAGAAATGGTCCAACGGGTCATGTAAAACTTGTTTTTCAGAAAAAACTCACTCGCTTTGTCGATGCCCCTGCCTATTCTGCTGGGGTTGAGACTGTTTATGAAAACATAGACACTCGCTCTGCAAACATCGATGTAGGTGCACCTCAAATAGATATGCCACAACTCTAAACTATGATAGAAAAAGTCTCTCTTTTTAGCTCAAAAAGAGAGTTCTTTATCTTCTCATCTGCTCTAACTTTTATCTTTTTATACTCTCTTCTCATCGAATACCATAACTTTAAAACTCTTACTCAATTTAACTCAAACCTCGTAAATGCAGTAGTACTCAAACAGTACCAAAGGGAAAAAATTACAAAAAAAGGTGAAACAAAAAAGTATCAAATGCTTAAGATGAAGAGTGAAAAAGGTTTTACTTTTTATACAGGCATCTCTTTTAAAACTCAAAACTTAGTAGGTAAAAAACTGTCTCTTGAACTCAAAGCTGGCGAAATAAGCTTTTATGCATATATGAGAAATTTTTATGCCCCAAGTCGCGTTTTAACTGTAAAAAAAACTCTTAAGTATTCACTTAACACTAAGATTTCAAGTGAACATTCTGATTTAAATGCTATTTCTATTTACCAAGCGCTCTACACTGCTACAACTCTTCCAATAGAGTTGCAAAAAGTCTTTTCAAACTTGGGAGTTTCTCACCTTTTTGCCATTAGCGGTTTTCATATAGGCATACTAAGTGCGGCACTACTCCTCTTACTAAGTTATCCATACAAATATTTTCAAAACAGATACTTTCCTTATCGTCATGCTAAAAGAGATATCTTTATCATCATCGCATTTATACTTCTCTCTTATCTACTTTTTCTTGATTCTCCTGCCTCACTAACTCGTGCTTTTACTATGCTTATAGTAGGATATTTTCTTTATGATAGAGGTATAAAAATTATCTCTATGCAGACACTCCTTATAACTATTTTATTTCTCTTAGCCTTTATTCCAAGATTTGTTTTTGAGATTGGATTTTGGTTATCTGTAGCAGGAGTATTTTATATCTTCCTCTTTCTCATCCATTTTAAATATCTGAGTCGTCTTTGGCAGTTTGTACTAGTTCCAATATGGGTCTACTTATTGATGCTACCCTACTCTTTAGTTTTATTTGAAAACTTCAGCCTATATCATCCTCTCTCCATAATCTGGACAACTCTCTTTACCCTCTTTTACCCATTTAGCATCTTATTACATCTTTTAGGTTTTGGAGATTTACTTGATACTGGACTTAATAGTTTAATAAATTTAGGAGAGAGCTTTTCAGTAGTGAGTATTGCTAAAGAGTGGCTATATCTCTATATGCTTCTCTCCCTTTTAGCCATTAAACGAGAACTTTTCATCTACTTAGTTTTACTTTTTAGTCTCTCTATTTTCATATACTCTATTTATCATATAACATAGTTTAAGACCATATATAAAAATAATCCACGAGACATAAATCCACAGAAAAAGAAACATTAAAATAGCAAAAGAGCCATACATTGTGGCATAAGATTTATTTAAAAAGACATAGTAAATAAAAACATTTTTACTGATGCTAAATACAAGTGATATCAAAAAAGAGCTTATTATCGATGCACGAGGATTTATCTTTGTATTAGCACTTATCTGAAAAAGTAGAAAGAAGAGTGTCCATATGATTACATAAGGAAGATATGGCAAAATATTCAAATCTTCGGTAATAGAGTTTGAAGCCATTAAACTTGCGATATACCCTGTTATATAAAATGAAGCACCTAAAGCTAAAGGAGTAAGAGTAAGCATTGTAACATAGATAATTGCAGATTGCCATAGTGATCGCTTAGGTGCATGAAAAATCTTGTTCGCAATAAACTCAAAGTTTTGAAAAAAGAGCATTGAGGCTATAAGTATCATTCCTAAACCTAGCATACTCATTTTTGCAGAATTTTGTAAGAAACCATCAATATAACTCATAATTATCTCAGAATTTACCGGCATAAGATTTGAGAAGATAAAAACTTTAATACTCTCATAATGCTCCGCAAAACTAGGAAGTGATATTAAAAGAGTCAATATAATAAGAAGAAGTGGGATAATAGTAAAAATAGTATAAAAACTAAGTGAAGCTGCAAAAAGAGTAAGCTCTTTATCAATAAAAGTAGAGATAAAGAACTTTAGATGTCTATAGAGATAATGTACCCTAGAGTTATCTATCATAAAAGATTAACTGAGTCCCATCTTTGCAGGATTTAAAATATTGTTAGGATCAAATGCCATCTTAATTGACTTAAAGAGATTCATCTCCTCCTCAGTGAATGCCATACTCATATATGGAGCTTTTGCAAGACCTATACCGTGCTCACCACTAAGTGTACCACCTAAGTCTATAGTCGCTTGGAAAACCTCTTCTATAGCTTGGTATGCAATTTTAACCTGCTCAGGATCACTTCCATCAACCATTACATTCGTATGAACATTCCCATCACCTGTGTGACCAAAACATGGAATATTGATTTCATATTTATCTGCAATAGCATAAAACTTCTCTAGTAGTTCTGGTAAAACTGCACGGGGGACTGTTACATCTTCATTAAGTTTTTTACTTCCATAAACACTAAGTGCAGGAGAAGCATTACGACGTGCAAACCAGATATCTGCTGCCTCTTTTTCATCTTTTGCTATCTTAAACTCTTCACAACCATTTTCACGGAAAACTTTTTCAATCTGTGAGAGTTGAAAGTTTAAGTCCTCTTCAAGGTTTCCATCAACATCTGTCACTAGAAGTGCTCCTGCATCAACAGGCAGTCCTTTGTTGAAAGTCTGCTCAACTGCTCTTATAGTTAAGTTATCTAAAAACTCCATTGCAACTGGTGTAATCCCACTCGCCATTGTTTTATAGACTGCTTCCATAGCCATGTTTACAGTTGGAAAAATCCCCATCGCAGTTTTAGTCAGTTTTGGCTTAGGAATCAAACGCAGTGTAATCTCTGAGAGAACTGCCAGTGTCCCCTCTGAAGCGATTAAAATACCGCTTATGTTATAGCCTGCAACATCTTTAATAGTACGTTTACCCGCTTTGATGATATCACCATTTGGTAGAACTGCACGAGTAGCCATTACATAATCTTTAGTGATTCCATATTTCGCAGCACGCATACCACCCGCGTTTTCACTTACATTTCCACCTAGAGTTGAGTACTCTTGGCTTGCTGGATCTGGTGGATAAAAAAGTCCTATCTCCTCAACTGCATGTTGTAGATCCATGTTGATAACACCTGGTTGTACAATAGCTACCATATTTTTAACATCAATCTCTAAGATTTTATTCATATGTTTTTCCATGGCAAGTACAATTCCACCAGAGCTAGGAAGTGCCCCACCAGTAAATCCTGAACCTGCTCCACGAGGAACAATAACTATTTTTTGCTCATTACAGTACTTTAAAATCTCACTAATATCCGCTTCATCTCTTGGAAAGACAACTGCATCAGGCTCAAAATGCTCACGAGTTGCATCATAAGAGTAAGCTATCAAGTGTGCTTTATCACTATAAATATTTTCACTTCCTACAATCGATGTAAAATGTTCTATATGCTTTATATCTATCATCTAGTTTTCTCCTATTTCAAAATCTCTCAGTAAGTCTTGAATATTCTTTTCTGATTTTTCTACTATTTCATAAAGTTTTCTGTTATGTCTATTATATTCAACTAAGAGTTTATAGTAGTGAGGAGCATACTCTTCTAAAGGATCACTACCCTCACCCCACCAAGCGGCATCAATATTGTGTACTCTTGTATAAAAAGGTAACACTACATCTTTTTGAGGAAGTGGTGCATCACTTATACTTAAAATTGCAAAACTCTTTGCATCAAGAGTATAAACTCTGTTCTCTAAATAGACAAATATAAGCCCTACAGAAGAAGCATTACTCATAATGTCAAAATCTTCCTTTAACGGTGTTGGATGGCCTTGGAACGAGAGAATAGTAGCAAATATATCAGGGTGCAGCCACTGGATTTTTACACTCTTGCTTATACGGTAGTATATCTCTTCAGTTGGTGCTATAAGGAGTGCTCTTGTATATCCAAAAGCTAAAATTGCGGTGTCACCAACCTTTACTTTCCAGTTACCTGTAGGAAGGGCATTATTTCGTAGTCCCACATACTCACTAAGTTTAAGAGTTGCAGTCTCACTCTCTTTGTCAAAACCTATTACAACAATACTTTTTAAAATAGAGCTATGATTTGTTGCAATCTTGTGAACTATAAAACCACTCATTCCTAAATCTACCGTTTTTACTTTTATAGTAGCGACAGCACTCTCTTCATCGTAAGTTAAAAGGGGTGATTTTATCATACCTGCTATGAGTTGTAAACTGATAAGCAGCAGTAAAAATATTTTTTTCATCTATCTTCTTTCATATTTAATATATGCAATTATATCTAAGAAATCTCATACTAAGCCAAATTTTGATAGAGTTTCAAAATATTTAATTTAGGATTTTCAATTCATGCTACGTTTTTTCATCATATTTGCTCTGTTTACTTCACTCTTTTCTTCTGAAGTTGAACGCCATCGTTGGCTAAAAGATGAATCTTACCTTCTCTTCTTAGAACGGGTAAAACTACCTATAAAACCGCTCTACTACAACTTAGATAAGGATGATCAAAGACTCACAGAAGAGATGAGAACTGGAATTCATTACCAAATTTTAAGAGATGGAAACGGTCAAATACTTCAAGCATTACTTCCCTTAAATGATGAACTTCAAATTCACATTTACAAAGAGAAAAATGAGTATAAATTTGAACCTATTCCTATCATCAGTACCACCAAAACTGAAGCTTTTTCAGTAGTTATCACACACTCTCCTCACTACAATATCATGAAAGCAACAGGTTCAAAAAAACTAGCTCAAATTTTTGTTGCTAGTTTTCGAAACTCATTAAACTTTAAAAATGATATCCGCAAGGGTGATAGACTAGTTATGATTTATGATCAAAAGTATCGTCTTGGTCATCCCTTCTCAATGCCAATACTCAAAGTTGCAATGATAGAGATGAGAAAAAAACAGCACTTTATCTATCTCAATGATGATGAGAGGTACTATGATGAGAAAGGAAATGAGGTTGAAGGCTTTTTGCTTGCCCGTCCAGTTCGTGGAGCTAGAATTTCATCCTACTTCTCTAAACGTAGATATCATCCCATTCTTAAACGATGGAAAGCCCACTTAGGAGTTGACTATGCAGCTCGTCGAGGGACTCCTATTGTGGCAGCTGGAAGTGGTAGAATTATCTATGCTGCTCGTATGGGAAGTTATGGAAACCTTGTCAAAATTCGCCATGATGATGGTTATGAAACGCGGTATGCACATATGAAATCTTTTCGTAGAGGTATTAGAAGAGGCAAGTATGTAAAAAAAGGGCAGACTATCGGTTATGTTGGAAGTACTGGACGCTCAACTGGGCCACACCTGCACTTTGAACTTCGTAAACATGGCCGTGCTATAAACCCTCTTAGAGTCGTTCAAGTTACAACAAAAAAACTTAAAGGTAAGAGTAAAAAAGCTTTTATAAAACTCCGTGATAGCTACAATAAGAGTGTAAATCTTCATCTTAAAAATGCCACTCAATTTCAAAAAATTCCGCAAAGAGAAGAGAAGTGTTATTTTTATAATCCACAAACTCCATCACCCTAAACTTAAAACTCCGTCACCCCAAACTTAAAACTCCGTCACCCTAAACTTGATTTAGGGTCTAGTTTCCAAATTCATGGTCTTAAAATTTCAAGACATAATAGATTAGATTCTAAATCAAGTTTAGAATGACAGAGAATTGAAACAATAACAGAGGGATGGAACTTTTTATAAATTAGCCTCTCTTACCCAAACTCTATAGGATCCATATCTATCTCAGCCAGAGTAACGTTACTCATTTTTATAGCTTTAATAAGATCTGTACTCTTATCTGAACGTAGTAGTATCTCAAATCTATACTTGTTTGCGACTCTCTCAATTGCACATTTTCCAAAACCTACTATCTCTATATTGGGAACACTTAAAAGAGATTCATGCATTTTATACATCTCCTCTTGTGCCTTTGCTCCATTTTTATGTGCAAACAGAACTCGACATAACTTTTTATAGGGTGGATAGAGTCCCTCTCTAAAAGTTTTCTCCTCTTCTAAAAACTCTTCATACTTCTCTATGTAAGCACTAAAAAAATCTTCATTAAAACTCTGAACAAGAACAAGGGCATCTTTAGCCCGTCCACTACGTCCTGATACTTGAATGAGAGAGGAGAGTGCTTTCTCACGAGATCGATAATCACTCATATTTAACATATTGTCCATACCAAGCACTACAGCTAGTGTAACTCCATGGTAATCATGACCTTTAGAGAGCATCTGTGTTCCAACTAAAATATCTGTCTCTCTATCGTTAAATCTTTTGAGTGCTTTTTTCAGTTTTGCAGATGTAGTTATAACATCTCTATCAAACTGCTCAACCTGAGCTTCGTTAAACTCTGCACTTATCTCTTTGACAGCCTCAGCCGTGCCTAAACGCGATGATGTAAGGTTTCCACTACCACACTCTGAACAGACCTGAGGAATAGCCTGAGTATAGTTACAGTAGTGACACTTCATAGCACGACTCTTTTGATGAATACTCATACCAATAGAGCAAAAAACACACTCATAAGTATGCCCACAATCTCCACAAATAAGATATTTAAAATTTGCACGAGTTGGAAGAAAAACTATAGACTGCTCCTCTCTTTTTAAAGTAGTTTTTAAACTATCTAAAATCAGAGGGGAAAGAGCCTCAGCAGACTTCTCATATATAAAAGTTTTATTTGACTTTGTATATCCACCTTTGAGTCTAATATGAGGAAACTTTACATAAGAACTAAGCGAGGGTGTTGCACTTCCTAAAACTACAGGGACACCATAGAGTTTCCCCATATATATAGCAATATCTCGTGCATTATAACGAGGTCGCGAAGAGGACTTATAACTATCATCATGCTCTTCATCTACTACAATAAGACCTAACTCTTTTATAGGTAAAAAGAGACATGAACGCGGTCCAGCTATGATTTTTGCTTCACCGCTATAGATCTTCTCTGTCGCTACTTTTTTCTGTTTTGGTGTAAGTTTTGAGTGCCACATGACAACTGAGTCACCAAAGTGCTCATCTAAACGTAGTGCCATCTGAGGTGTTAGAGATATTTCTGGCATGAGGAAAACAGCTCGTTTTCCTTGAGCTAAAATAGCCTCAAAGTACTTCATATATATCTCTGTTTTTCCACTTCCTGTATCTCCAAAGAGGAGA